>Ga0335076_10003259_pt1 | contig 16284 bp, 15 predicted proteins | sample Lox_Sample_25_FD_206717 | JGI IMG/M metagenome (GOLD analysis project Ga0335076, IMG submission 206717) | Soil microbial communities from Loxahatchee National Wildlife Refuge, Florida, United States - Lox_Sample_2.5 | ecosystem: Environmental > Terrestrial > Soil > Wetlands | place: USA...
AGCGGCTGTCCCGGACTTCGCCCGGACGGCGCAGCGGAGCCGGGGGAATCGATGGTTAGAGCAGGCGGCGATCGCGTCTCTTGCCGCCGGCGTGCGCGGCTTCCCGGCCGGCACCACGGCGATCAGAAAGAGCTTCTCTCCGATGGCGAACCGGCGCACGGAGTCGAACATCCTCTTCGCGGCCCGCTTTCGCCCGAGCGCCGAGACTCGCAAGACCACCGTGTTGATCCCGTCCTTCCGCACGCGCCTCAGCAGAGCCCGGTCGAACCAGCCGCGGCCGCCCGGGCTCACCTGGACGGCCCACAGGCGCGGCAGCGCTCCGAGCTCCGTGCGATCGGAGGCCCCTACACGCACCCGGGCGGACAGGTTCCGGGGCACCCCGGCGTGGGTCTGCGAGCCGGCGGTCGCGCCCGCCAGGGCCGGGAGCAGGAGAGCCAGCGCAACGATTGAAGTCGCGCAGAACCACCTGCCGCTACCACGTCCGTGCGGGGGCGAGCACCGTCGCGCCGATGACGGGGGGACGTCGCCGGCGATCGAGTGTCCCTGTCCGGGTGCCGCTCCCAGCATCAACTCGTCCATCGGGACCATACACAGGTCGGCGGATCCCTCGCCTCAGAAGGGGTACCTTGATCGAGGGATCAGCGGGCGGCGGGCAGAGCAGCGGCAGTGGCGCGCCGCACGGCCGTCGCGGCGTCGATGACGCCGAATCCGAGCTCGGGCGTCCAGGCCCCGCGGCCCGACGCAGTGCGCTTCAGGATGGCCGCGACCTGCCGGAACGACAGCTTCGGATCGGCGGCCCACACCAGAGCGGCCACGCCGGCGACCTCGGGCGCCGCGAACGACGTTCCGCTCGCGTAGCCGTAGGAGCCGCGGCCGGCGCCGCGCACCCCGAAGACGGACTCCCCCGGCGCGGCCAGCGAGACGAACGAGCCGTACTCGGAGAAGTCGGCGCGCGCGCCGTTGCTGTCGGAGGCCCCGACGGAGATCCCGGACCCGCCGATCCCGTTCGAGCCGACCGGTTGGAGCAGGGCGGCCGGGTACTCCGGCGGATCACCTGCGAGCGCATCGTTCCCGGCAGCGGCGACGACAAGCACGCCGCGGCGAGCCGCGTACTCGAGCGCCGCCTTCTCGACGATCGACGGCGCGAGTCCTGCGACGCTGAGGTTGACGATTCGGGCGCCGTGACGGACCGAGTACACGATTCCCGCCGCGACGTCGACGTCGCTGAACGACGTCGAGTTGGACACCTTGACGATGAGGAGCCGCGCAGCGCCGCCGAACCCGGCGAAGCCGCTTGCCCTCCGGCTGACCCCGGCGGCGAGGGAGGCCACGAAGGTCCCGTGCCCGTTGTTGTCCCGAACTCGCCCTCTCCTGGTGCGAACGTCGTAGGTTCCCCGCACCTTGCGAGCGAACACGGGCGACCCAAGGTCGGCACCGGTGTCGACCACTGCGATTGTGATACGTGACGCGGCAGCCGCAACCTGACGGGGAACCCGGTCGACGCCGACCGAGTAGTACTGCCATTCGCGTACTTGGCCGCCTTCCGACTCCTGGCGCAGCCCGAGTGTGTCTGCCGCCGCGCGTGCGACCGTCGCGCCTGCGTCGACGATGCCGCGCAGGTGGCGAACGGCGCGCACGTAGGCGGCGGTCGCTCCGGAGGGCCGTACCTCTGCAACGTGCAGGGCAGCGACGAGCCGCACGAGTCTGGCGGGGTGGGCCTTCAACGCATGCGCAAGAGCCGCGTGCGACGCGTAGCTGATCTCCACGGTGGGCTGCGTGATCGGTGCATCCGAGGTCTGTGCGGGACAGCCCGAGAATCCGGCGACGCCGAGACCGAGAACCGCGAGCGCCAGCGCAGCCTGCCGACACCGCTTCGCATTTGCACTCACTTCCACCCCCCAACCTGAGGCTCTGATCCAAGCTCCGATGAGGGGTTCGGTCGACTGGCCGAACGGCCAGATGGCGCGCGCCTCGGCGGAAGCTGAACCAACGACCGGTGCCGGTTCCGGGTGCCGCGCGTAGGGTCTGACCTGTGCAGGAGACGGCAGGCCAGACCGCGGTCCCGTTCCTCGATCTCGGCCCGTCACACGCGCCGCTGAAGGAGGCCGTGCTCGAGGAGATCGGCGAGCTGCTCGACTCAGGAGCGTTCACGAACGGACCGGCTGTCACGCGCTTCGAGGAGGCATTCGCCGCGTACTGCGGCGTCGACCACTGCGTCGGTGTCGCGAGTGGGCTCGACGCACTTCGACTCGGCCTCCTCGCAATCGGACTGGAGCCCGGCGACGAGGTCATCGTCCCGGCTGCGACCTTCGTGGCCACGCTCGAGGCGGTGACGCAGGCGGGCGGCGTACCCGTGGTCGCGGACGTATCCGACAACGACTACTGCCTCGATGCCGCTACGGCGTCGGCCGCGACCGGCACACGTACGCGGGTCCTCATGCCGGTGCACCTGTACGGCCAGACGGCGGACATGCACGCGCTGGCGGCACTTGCCGAGCAGCGCGGGCTCGCGGTATTCGAGGATGCATGCCAGGCGCACGGCGCCGAACGAGACGGCCTCCGTGCCGGCTCAGCCGGGGAAGCTGCGGCATTCAGCTTCTATCCGGGCAAGAACCTCGGCGCAGCGGGGGACGCGGGAGGCTTCGTCACGAACGACGGCGACGCCGCCTCCCGCGTGCGCGCGCTCCGCGAACACGGACAGACGGCGAAATACGTCCATGCCTACGAGGGCTGGACAGGGCGGCTCGACACGATCCAGGCGCTCGTGCTCTCGCACAAGCTGCCGCTCCTCGACGGCTGGAACGAGGAGCGGCGCGCCGCCGCCGCGTTCTACGCGGAGGGCCTCGACGGAGTCGGCGACCTGCGACTTCCTCCGGTTGCCGTCGGCAGTCCTGTGTGGCACCTCTACGTCGTGCGGACGACCGACCCGACCGCGCTGGCGCTGTTCCTGCGCGAGCGGGGGATCGGCACAGGGCGCCACTACCCCGAGGCGGTGCACCTGACGGGGGCGTATGCGCATCTCGGCTACCACCCAGGAGACTTCCCGGTCGCGGAGGCGTTGTCGCGCGAGTGCCTTTCGCTTCCAATCTTCCCGGGGATCGCCGAAGCGCAGCTCGCCGCCGTCGTCGACGGTGTCCGCTCGTACTTCGATGGCTGACGGGCCGGCGAACGACGCCCCCTACCGGCTCCTCGACGACGTCTCCTGCGGGGAGGATGTGCGCATCGGGCCGTTCACGAACCTGTACGGCTGCTCGATCGGGAGCGGCACAACCGTCGGGCCGTTCGTCGAGATCCAGCGGGGAGCGACCATCGGGGAGCGCTGCAAGATCCAGAGCCACACGTTCATCTGCGACGGCGTCCACATCGGTGACGAGGTCTTCGTCGGTCACAGCGTCGTCTTCATCAACGACAAGCGGCCGCGGGCGACCAACGACGAGGGCGAGCTGCTGGCCCGAGACGAGTGGGAGCTCGTGCCGACCCGTGTCGAGCACCGCGCGTCGATCGGCTCGGGCGCGGTGGTGCTCGCGGGCGTGAGCATCGGCGAAGGCGCGCTCGTGGGGGCCGGCGCGGTCGTCACCAAGGACGTTCCGGCGGGCGCAACCGTCGCCGGCGTCCCCGGACGCCCCATCCGCTGAGACGCGGCGGCCTACCCCTCCAAAGGTCTAGTTCCCGCACGGTCGGGCGGTATTTCGACTCTGGTCTGGCTGTGGAGGGGCGCCGCTCCTAGGCTCGGGTGGCGGGCAGGCGATCTGCCCTGCGGGAATTGAAGGGGACGGACGTGGACCACGTCGAGGCACGGACGCGCGGAGCCATTCTCCGGAGACAGCGGGCGTGAGCGCGCTCGACGAAGCGACCATATTCGGGACAGACCTCGACAAGCTGGCCCTCGACGAACAGACGGCCGCGATCCTCGAGCGGCGCGGCTTCGACGGGACCACGCGACCGAAGTCCACGCCACACCGCCGCGGCTGGCTCGTTCGACGGGCCCTCCTTGGGGCCGACATCGCGAGCCTCGTCCTCGCCTTCGTCCTCGCGAAGCTGGTCGTCTCGGGGGGCCCCGGGGACCAGCCCGCTCTCCAGTTCGCGGTGCTCGCCTTGACGCTTCCGCTGTGGATCGTAGCCGCGAAGCTCTACGGGCTCTACGAGCGGGACGAGGAGCACGTCGACCATTCCACGGTGGACGAGGTCGTGGGCGTGTTCCACCTCGTCACGCTCGGCGCGTGGTTCTACTTCGTGACGGCCTGGGCAGCCGGTGTCGGCGACCAGCACGTCGCCCGCCTCGTCACCTTCTGGCTGCTCGCCGTCGTACTCGTCGTCGCGGGCCGCGGCGTCGCGCGGGCCGCCGCGCGACGCAGCCCCCTGTACCTGCAGAACACGATCATCATCGGTGCGGGGCACATCGGCCAGCTGGCGGCGCGGAAGCTGCTCCAGCATCCCGAGTACCGGATCAACCTCGTCGGCCTCGTCGACGCCCATCCGCTGCCGCGCCGTCCCGAGCTCGACCACCTCCCTCTCGTGGGCCCGCCCGAGCGGATCGGCGAGATCGTCACGCTGCTCGACATCGAGCGCGTGATCATCGCGTTCTCGGAGGCCGACCACGAGGAGCTGCTGAAGATGATTCGCGAGCTCCGCAAGTTCGACCTCCAGATCGACGTCGTGCCACGCCTGTTCGAGATCGTGGGGCCGAAGGCCGGCATCCACGCCTTCGAGGGGCTGTCGCTCGTCGGGCTCACGCCTGCCCGAATCTCGCCCTCGTCGCGCCTCCTCAAGCGCGCACTGGACTATGCCGCCGCGCTCGTAATGCTGATCGTGCTCGCGCCGGTGATGCTCTTGATTGCGCTCGCCATCCGCCTCGACTCTCCCGGACCAGTGCTCTTCCGGCAGCAGAGGCTCGGCCGGGACATGCACCCGTTCACCGTCCTCAAGTTCCGGACGATGCGCGCGGACACCGACCAGCAGGAGCACCGCCGGTACATCGAGAGCATCGCGACACACCAGGCGGCGCCGAACGACAACGGGCTCTACAAGCTCGACCGGTCCGACTCGGTGACCCGCGTCGGCCGGATCCTGCGCAAGACGAGCCTCGACGAGCTGCCGCAGCTGCTCAACGTTCTCTCCGGTGAGATGTCGCTCGTGGGTCCCCGTCCCTGCCTGGACTATGAGACGAAGGAGTTCGCGGAGCACCACTTCGAGCGGTTCCTGATGCCGCCCGGCCTCACGGGACTCTGGCAGGTCACGGCGCGCGCGAAGTCCACCTTCGCCGAGGCGCTCGACATGGACGTCGAGTACGTCCGCGGCTGGTCGCTCAGCCTCGACTTGCACCTGCTCCTCAAGACCCCGTTCTCCCTGATTCGGATGCGAGCGACGGCATGAGGCCTTCGATCTTCCCACGAGACCTTCCCCTCGAGCCGGTACGAACCGCCGTGGTGGGGCTCGGCTACTGGGGCCCGAACCTGATCCGGAACCTCAACGAGCTCGAGGAGGCGGAGCTCCGCTGGATCTGCGACCTCGACCAGTCGCGCCTCGACACATTCGGCAGGCGTTACCCGACCGTCTCGCGCACACGCGACTTCGCCGATCTGCTCGCCGACCCGGAGCTGGAGGCCGTCGCCATCGCGACGCCGGTATCGACGCACTATCCGCTTGCCCTCGCCGCACTCGAGGCCGGCAAGCACGTCTTCATCGAGAAGCCGCTCGCGGCCTCCGTCGCACAGGGGGAGGAGCTCGCCACGATCGCCACGGACCGCGGGCTCACGCTCATGCCGGGGCACACGTTCCTCTACAGCCCGCCGGTGAACATGATCCGCGACCTGATCGCGGGCGGCGAGCTCGGAGACATCTACTTCATCTCGATGAGCCGGGTGAACCTCGGGCTGCACCAATCCGACGTGAGTGTCGCCTGGGATCTCGGCCCCCACGACTTCTCCATCCTTCGCTTCTGGCTCGACGAGACGCCGTCCCATCTGTCGGCGATGAGCCGGAGCTGCATCGTCCCCACGATCCCGGATATCGCCTTCATCAACCTCGAGTACCAGCAGGGTGCGATCGCGCACGTCGAGCTGTCGTGGCTCGCGCCGAGCAAGCTGCGCCGGACGACGGTCGTCGGCTCGAGGAAGATGGTCGTCTACGACGACGTCAGCAACGAGCCGGTACGGGTCTTCGACTCGGGCGTGATGCTCGACGACCCGCAGACCTTCGGCGAGTTCCAGCTCTCGTATCGAACCGGCGAGATCATCTCACCCCCGATTTCGCCGGTCGAGCCGCTCCAGCTCGAGATGGCGGACTTCTGCACGTCTGTGCGGACGGGCCGAGTACCGCGCTCCTCCGCTCCGCTGGGCGTCGAGGTGGTGCGAATGATCGAGGCGGTGGATGCCTCCCTCGCCTCGTCGGGAAGCAGGGTCTCGCTCGCCGACCGGGCGCTCGCGGCCTGACCGCGGAAGCCCGCATGCTGAGCCCGCTCGAGCTCGCCGCAGGCGTACCCCTGCCGGCCGATCGAGAGCTCACGCCGGTCGAGCGATCGACCTTGACGCCGCGCGCAGCGCTCGAACGCGCAGTCCTGCCGGCGCTCCGGCGCGAGCCCTGCGTCGTCAGCTTCTCGGGCGGCTGCGACTCGTCGCTCGTGCTCGCGGCAGCCGTCGACGCCGCACGACGGCACGGACTCCCCCCGCCCGTACCGCTCACCATCCGCGTCCGCGACGACGTCGCATCGGACGAGCGCGAGTGGCAGGAGCTGGTGGTCCGCCACCTAGGCCTCTCGGAGTGGATCACGTTGGAGGTCGGCGAGGAGCTCGACTGCATCGGTGAGCTGGCGCAGGGCGCCCTGCTCCGCCACGGCGTTCTCTGGCCCTCGAACGCGCACTTTCACGTGCCTCAGCTCGAGCACGCCGCAGGCGGGTCACTCGTCACCGGGATCGGCGGCGACGAGGTCCTGGGCCCCTCCGGCTGGGAGTCGCTACGGCTGGTGTTGGCGCGCATGGCGCGCCCGAAGCCCCGCGACGCACTACGGTTGGCCGCGGCTCTCGCGCCTCTCGCGGTGCGCGCCCGTGTGGCGGCGCGCCGCGCGCAACTCGAGCTCGACTGGCTCCAGCCCGCGGCGCGGCGAGAAGTGGTCGCTACGCTCGCCCGAGCTGCCGCGTCGGAGCCCGTCGGCTGGCGGCGACGGTACGAGTGGGTGCTCGGCCAGCGCCCGCTCCACCTCGGCCTCGAGAGTCTCGATCTGCTCGGGCGGGACTACGCCACCGTCGTGCGGCATCCGCTGCTCGACCCGGCGTTCGTGGGCTCGCTCGCCTCGCTGCCTGCTTCAGCACGCTTCGCGAGCCGGAACGCGGCGCTGAAAACGTTCTTCGCAGACCTGCTACCCGCTGCGTTGACGTCACGCCGCACGAAGGCGGTGTTCGCGGCCCCTCTTTGGGGCGAGGCAAGCCGAGCCTTCGCCACGGCGTGGGACGGAAGCGGCGTCGATCCGGAGCTGGTCGCCGTCGAGACTCTCGTGCGGCGCTGGCGCGTGGAGCGGAGGCCCGGGCCATACACGCTCCTCCAGTCGCTCTGGCTGAGCGGCCGAGTCTCAGCCCCCCACGGTCGAGAGCAGCTCCTCGACGGTCTGGTGAAGGCTCGACCATGAGCGCGGGCGGCGCAACTCCCAGGCAGGCAGCGTCGAGAGCTCCAGAAAGTGCTCAGGCTCGTTCGGCCTGGCGCGGATGCCGCGACTCCCGATCAGCCGCTCCAGCGCTTCCGCCGCTCGCAGGCGCCGAATATCGACGCGGTCGCCCCAGCCGAGGAAGATCCACCCGCCGACCGGGGCAGACTGCGGTGCGACAGACAGTCTGAGCCGCCAACGTGCGCGCGCCCCCGCGCGCCCAATGTTCTCGCCCAGGCCGAGCGCCTCCGCTGCGTCCTGGCGTAGGTCGATCGTGCGGGGACCGGCGAACGCGGTGAGCTCTTCGAGAACGAGGAGGTCGTCTGCCAGGACGTCTGCGCCGTGCGCGGCAATCGCCGCGAGGAGAGAGCTCTTCCCGCCCAGGCGGTCTCCGACCAGCCCCCAAGCCGTCCCGTCTACGGCGAACGCGCCGCCGTGGATGCTCTCTCGCCCGTGCCAGTGCGAGGCGACGATGGCGACGGGCGCGAGGAACGGATGGACGATCTCGTCGTCCGAGAGGCGCTCCTGGACGTAGTAGACGGCGACACCGTCGGCGCGGTCGATCTCGATCCAGCCGCCGGTCCGGAGCCGGACGAGAGCCTTCCGGCCATCGAGCCGCTCGACCGGCACAGCCGTATCGGGTGAAATCGTGACAACGATCCGGATACGGATCAGTGGCCATCCTTTCTCGGCAGGGACGAGCAGGCGGTCACAGCCGGCGAGGCCCGCGAGGCGCAGCCCGTAGGCGCCATGGGCCCCTTCGGTCGCGATCTCTTCCAAACCTGCCCGTTGGGGGAGTGGTCGCATCGGTCGAGCGACTATAGGGTCATAGTGTGATCGCGCAGACGAACGGATCCGCTCAGCCTCGGCCGGAGGGGTACGAGCCGCCGAGGCTCGAGGTGCTCGGGAGCGTGAAGGATCTCACGGCGGACTTCTGCATTTGGGGGAAGTCGCTCGGCCAGCCGGACTACTTCCAGCACATCCCGATCGCCAACTGCTCAGCCTGACGTCTACGGGAGCCCGGCTCCGGCCGCGCCTCGCGAGAGGTCATGCGTCGCGGGCGGCCGGCGGCGCAACACAAGACTCAAGAGCCCGAGCGGTCCCGCCGATAGAGAAGGCAGGCCCCGGGCGAAGGGGTAACACCGGGGCCCGCCGTGTCGAACCTAAACGGTACGGTCGGCTGTCTAGGCGCCCGCCGGCTCGAACTCGCGCAGGAACCCCTCGAATAACCGACGGTGACGCTGCTCGTCGTGGAGGATCGCGATCACCATGTCCTGGGTCACCCAGTCGACGCCGTCGGTCGCCTCGATGATCCGGGTGTAGTGCTCGATCGCGCCGGTCTCGGCTTCGATCACTCCCTTGATCACGGGCACGATGTCGGTCTGCTCCGCCGGCGGCTGGAGGTAGCCCTGCTCGGCCGAGAAGTCGAGCGAGCCCGGGACGACTCCGTAGAGCTCCTTGATCCGCTGTCCGAACTGCCGCGCGTGTCCGAGCTCCTCCTCGATGTCGCCCTCCAGCGACTCGCGGATCTCCTGCGCCCGCACGCCGTCGGGGTTGATCGAGTTCGCGACGTAGCTCATCACCGTCTCGATCTCCATCCAGTAGGCGTGCGTCAGCAGGTCGACGATCTCGGCCCGCTTCTCGGCCTGCGCCTCACCGAGGATGTCGCTGCTCGTACCGGTCCTGCTCGCCATCTCTCCTCCTCCCGGACGCTGTCACAGCCAGATTAGAGGCAGTCGCGCCGTTCGCCTGGAGGCCAACCCTCTGGCACTCTCCCCGAGGTGGGGACGGATCCGAGGTCGCGCGGCCGGTTGGCTGCCCGCGTTCTGCCGGCAGTCCTGCTGTCGGCGATGCTGCTCGTGCCTGCCATCGGCGCGTCCGTGTCCCTGCGCCGGCGCAGCGCCTACGCCGGCCTGGGGACCTGGCTCGACATCTACGCGACCGCGTCCTGGGCCCACCCACGGCAGGAGGTTGCCGCGATGGCCCGGGACGGCGTCAGGACGCTCTACCTGCAGACCGGCAACTACGAGCAGCGGGCCGACCTCGTCCGCCCGCGGGCGCTCGGCCTCTACGTCGACGCCGCCCACGCGGCCGGGATGCGAGTGGTTGCCTGGTACCTGCCCTCGTTCGCAAACCCGGCGCAGGACACGCGGCGCGCGCTGGCTGCGATTCGCTTCCGCAGCGCGCGCGGTCAGCGCTCCGACGCCTTCGCGCTCGACATCGAGGCGAGCCTCGTCAAGCCTGTCCCGTTGCGCAACCGCCGCCTGCTGAGCCTCTCGGCACGGCTGCGCGCTGCCGTCGGGCGCCGCTACGCGCTCGGGGCGATCACTCCGTCCCCCGTCGGGATGCGGAGGCATCCGGCCTACTGGCCGCATTTCCCCTACCGGCCGCTCACCCGCGTCTACGACGTCTTCCTGCCGATGGCGTACGCAACGGACGCGGGCATCCGCGGCGGCAACGCCACTCGCGCCTACAACGAGGCAGACGTCGCTCTTATCCGCGCCCACACCGGCCGGCCGCGCGTCCCGATTCACCTCATCGGCGGGCTCGCCGACGCGATGGGCCCGAGGGAAACGGCGGGATTCATGCGCGCCGTCGCCGATTGCGCCCCGTTCGGCTACAGCCTGTACGACTTCCCCCTCACGAGCCGAGCCGCGTGGAGAGCACTCGACGCGCGTCCGGCTAACACCGGTAGACGCTGCGCTTGATGGCCGCGCTCACCAGCCCGGCTGCGACGTCCGCTCGAGCGTCGCACCTGTGACAGCGCCGGTGGCGACGGGATTCGCCGTCAGCGTGTTCCGCCAGAGATCGGCCTCCGCCTGGAAGTCGGCGAGGACGGCGAAGCCGCGCCGGGTTCGGATGCCGGAAGCGACGTCGGCGCGCGTCCCGATGACGGTGTTGTGGTCGAACATGCACATCGAGCGGTCGTTGCAGTAGAGCGCGACCCCGAGCGCGTCGCGGACTGTGTTGCCAGAGGCCATCCCCATCGACATCTCGTCGACGTCGATCGCCTGGCCGGTCGTGCGGCTGATCCGATTGCCCATGATGTCGGTCGCGGAGGAGTGCGTCGTGATCCCTTCCTGTCCGCCCACGATGGTGCAACCCTCGACCATGCTCATCCCCATGTCCATGTTGAACGAGATGTCGATCGCCTGGCCGAGGCGGTTGCCGAGCATGTCGATGGTGCAGTTGCGGATGACGACGCCGGCGGAGCGCACATGGATGCCGTCGAGCTTCGCTCCCTGCACGGTCACCCCGTCGAGGACGGTCCCGTGCACGCCGTCGACAGTGATCCCGTTCTGGCCACCGACGACGGTCACGTCCTTGATCTGGACGTCGTTGTGCGCGACGACGATGCCGCCACGAACGACGGCCCCGGGCTCGGCCTGCAGCACCTCGCGCCGTCTGATCACGAGGGGCCCCCGGTGGACGCCGGCGGTGAGGTGGACGACCGGCGGCAGCCGGACGACGTAGGTCGCGGCCGACCCGGCGAAAACGAGGACGAGGGCGACTCCGGCGGCGCCGCCGATCCGGCCGAGCTCGCCGCCGTCCTCCGCATAGCCGAGCCGCAGCGACGGAAAGCCGGCCTGGGCGAGGACCAGCTGCGCGAGCCAGCCCGCGCCGAAGAGCGCGAGCGCCGGCACGAGCGACGCGTGCAAGCCGAAGCCGTAGACGATCGCCATCAGCGCCGCGAGCTCGACCGCGCCGAGCGGGAAGGGCGCCCACGCGGGCTGGTAGGGGAGCAACCGGTGCCAGACCTCGAGGTCGAGGAAGAGCCCGACGGCCGCCATCAGCCCGACGAGCTCGACCGGCCACCAGCGGTGGAGCGCAGCCGCGAGCACACATGCGCCGAGCAGCACGGGCACGAGTGCCGCGAGACGCGTCTCGACGCGCCCCCTCAGCGTGTACGACACGACTGGATCCTCCGCAGGAATCGGTGGGCCGCGTACCGCGCTCCCGCGAGCGTGTCAGCGGCCGGAAAGGCCCACTGGGCCGGTGCGCCCGCCACGGCGAGCGTTCGGCTCGCGTCGCTCAGCCGCGGCACCGTCGAGTCGTGATCGAGCACGAGCCACTCGTCCGCCGTCTCGAGGTCGTGCTCGGCGACGAGCCGGGCGAGCAGGGGGTCGTGCTGGAAGCCCTGCCGGAACCCGGTCGCGCAGATCACCTGCGCGCTCCCGTTCAGTGACGGTTCCACGCGGAACCGCCCCTCGCGCGCCGCGCGGTCCAGCGGCCCGTCCCACCGGCCACCCGCTGGATACGAGGGAGCCGTCAGCGTGCGTAACCTCTCCACCCGCTCGCGCGGTGTCAGGCGGTGGTAGCCGTCGAGGCCCCGGCGCGAGAAGTACTCCCGCGGCACGTTGAGCGGCCGGCGCACCGGCTCCCGTCGGCGGACCGAAACGACCTCGGCGCCCGCCGCAAGCGCGTTCAGCCACTCGGTGGCGGCCGCGAGACCGGCGCCGACCACGGTCACCGTCGACGCATAGTCGTGCGGCTCGTAGGAATGGACGACACGCGGGTCGTCGCGCAGCTCCTCCGGGACGTTCAGGCCGGGATGGCCGGGCGCGAGCAGCACCTGGGCGAACCGTTCCCCGTCGAGGTCGAACCCGTCGTCGACCGCCCGGACACGGTCGATCCGGCGCAGGACGAAGCTCTCGGCCCAGCCGCTCCGCTCGCGCAGCCGCTCGACGTGGGAGAGGAACTCGTCCACGGTCGGGTGGTAGCGGTCGAGCACCGACTCGAGCAGCGGCCGTGGCGAGCGGCGCCGGCGGACGCTCGAGAAGGCGAGCCCGGGGAACGACGTCGGCAGGCAGTGGCCGTCGCTCTCCGAGCGCATCTCCCGCTGTCGGATCGCGGCCGCCTGCACGCGCCAGACGGCGGCCGGATCGGCGTCCGTCCCGAAGACGACGATCTCGCCCGGCGCGAGTACCCGGCGCAGCGTCTGGTACGCGGTGAACCCCGCGAGCCCCGAGCCGACGACTGCGACGGGCGCCATTACTTCACCGAACCGGCGAGCAGCCCCTGCACGAAGTAGCGCTGGAAAGCGAAGAACACGGCCAGCGGGATCACGAGCGAGATGAAGGACGCCGGCGCGATCACGTTGATGCTTGACGCGAACTCGCGGAGCTGGCCGAAGATCCACACGGTGATCGGGGTCACGCCGAACGTCAGCGAGACGATCAGGTCGTTCCACGTCCAGAGGAACTGGAAGATCGCGAGGGAGGCGATCGCGGGCAGCCCGAGCGGCAGGATCAGCCGCAGGAAGATCCGTATCTCGCTCGCCCCGTCGATGCGGGCCGATTCGAGGATGTCCTTCGGTATCCCGACGAAGAAGTTGCGCAGGAGGAAGACCGCGAAGGGCAGGCCGAAGGCGGCGTGGAAGAGGATCACGCTCAGCACGGTTCCCGAGATCCCGAAGGTGGAGTAGATCCTGAACATGGGGATCAACGCCATCTGCAGCGGCACGACCAGCAGACCGACCACTCCGAGGAAGACCCAGTCGCGGCCGGGAAACTCCAGCCACGCGAACGCATAGCCGGCCAGCGCACCGGCCACCACGACGAGCGCCGTGTTCCCGACCGCGATGTACGCCGTCGTCTTCAGCGCCCCGGTCAGGCCCGCGTTGTGGAAGAGGGCGCTGTAGTTCGCGAAGGTGGCGAGGCTCGGCCTCGAGAAGATCTGCCACCAGCCCTTCGAGGCGAGCGCCGACTGAGGAAGGATCGAGGTGATGAAGAGCCCGATCGTCGGCACGAGCCAGAGCAGCCCGAGGACCACGAGGACGATCTGGAGCGGCGTCTTCGCCAGTACCCGCAGGATCCGTGCCGCCGCACTGTCGTGCGGGCGTCGGACGACGACTGCCTCCTCGGCGTGCGCGACCATCTACACCTCCCTCCTGAAGCGGCGGATGTTGAGGGCGAGCACGGGGATCACGAGCAGGAAGAGGAACACCGCGATGGCCGACCCGCCGCCGAAGTCGAAGGCCGTGAACGCGGTTCTCCACATCGCGAGGGCGATGGTGTTCGCGTTCGACTGCGTCGACTCGGGCGCGAGCGCGACCACGATGTCGAAGACCTTGAGGACGTTGATGATCAAGGTGATGAACACGACGCTGAGGACCGGTGCCAGCAGCGGCACCGTGACACGCCGAAAGACCTGCCACTCGGTCGCGCCGTCGGTTCGCGCAGCTTCGAGCACCTCCCGCGACATCGCCGAGAGACCGGCCGCGATCACGACCATTGCGAAGCCGGCCCAGATCCAGATGTAGGCGATCAGCAGGGACGGCGTGATCAGACTCGGCCCCAGCCACCCGAAGCCGCCGAACGGCTTCGCGAACGTCTTGGCGCCGATCCCGGCCTTGTACGTTCCTGCCGCGACATTCGTGAAGTCGAAGGTGCCGTTCGGATCGGTCTTCGCACTCTGCACAACCTTGCCGGACGAATCCCTGAGCTCGACCGTGACGCCCGGGATCCCGAGCTCGCCCTGCTCGACCACGCCGGGCTTGCCCCCGCCGGGCTTGAAGTCGCGCCAGACGGTGCCCACGATGTCGTTCGGCTTAGCCGCCGGCTTCAGCGCCTGCTTCGACCCGTTCGGCATGTCCTGGGGGGCGATGTCCGTCAGCCCGAGCAGAGCGACCCCGCCCGGGTGGAGCGGCGTCTTGAGGATCAGCCCGCCCCCGTGCGGCTGCAGCAGGGTCGTGGAGGGAGCAGCGCTCGGCAGCACACCGGCCGGCGAGACGGCGTCCGAGGCGACCCGGCCGAGGGCATTGATCGCGCCCTGGCTCGGGTCCTGGAGGTACATGATCCGCCACGTCACTCCCGTGGCGAACGCGGAGATCGCCATGGGCAGGAAGACGACCGTCTTGAACGCGACCGACCAGCGAATGCGCTCCAGGAGGACGGCGAAGATCAACCCGATCGCCGTCACGAACGCAGGCACGACGGCGACCCAGATCGCGTTGTTCTTGATCGCCTGCACGAGGGTCGGGTTGGTGAAGAGCGTCCGGTAGTTGTGGAGTCCGACCCAGGTGCCGAGGTACCCGGAGGGACCGAAGAAGCTCCGGACGATCGTGTAGACGGTCGGGTAGACGAGCCAGACTCCGAGCAGGATCAGCGCAGGCGCGAGAAAGAGCGCGCCGGTGCCGTACTTACTCCAGCCCCCCTTGGGGGAAACGGGCGGAGCCGCCCGTACAGGCGGCTCCGCTGCGATCGGGCCCGAGGCGGCCAGCTACTGCGCCGCCTTCCAGGCTGCCTCCAGCTGCTGCTGGATGCTCTTGATGTCGCTCGGGTTCTCCAGGAACTTCTGGAAGAGCCCCCACTCGCCCTGGCCCGCGGTCGAGCCGAAGGCTGCCTTTTGCTCGTCGGACATGTCGAACACGACCGACTTCGCCTTGCCGATCGGCGACTCGGTGGCGCGGGTGATCTTGTCCGGATAGACGCTCGGCGCCACACCCTTGTTGCCGGTGCCGAAGCCGCCGATGTGCGCCCAGATCTTGGCGGCCTTCGCCGAGGCGAGGTAGGTCACGAAGGCACGGATCGCCGGCGTGTCCTTGAAGGCCACCATCAGGTCGCCGCCGATCTCGACAGCGCTCGAGTCCGCCTTGTTGTTCGTGATGGTCGGGAACGGGACGGCGTTGAATCCCGAGCCCGGCTTCGACTTGGTGTCCTGCAGGATCGCACCGCCGACGAAGTCGGACTCGGGCACCATCGCACCCTTCGAGGGGGTGCCGAAGGCGTCGTCGACGCAGGTCGGATAGTCGGTCTGGACCGCGCCCGAGCGGCCGCCGGCGAGGTTCGAACTGTCACCGATGATCTGCTTCATCTCGGTCATCGCCTTCGTCACCGACTTGTCGGTCCACTTGATCTTGTGCGCGGTGAGCGCGTCGTACTTCGCCGGCCCGTACGTCCGCAGGTAGATGTTCTCGAACAGGTCGGTGAGCGTCCAACCCGACGCACCACACAACGACCAGGCCGGAATACCCGAGTTCTTCAGCAGCGTCGCGTCCTTCAAGAGCTGCGACCAGGTCTTCGGGCCGGACTTGATTCCCGCCTGCTTGAAGTCGGGGACGTTGTACCAGAGCGTCGACTTGTTGGCCGCCTTGTAGACGACCGCGTACAGCTTCTTGCCGACGGAGCCGAGCTTCACCCACGCCGGGCCGAAGTTCTTCTGCACCGTCTTCTTCGCGTACGTGATCGGCTTGAGCTTGTGCTGCTGCGCGAACTGCTTGATCAGCCCCGGCTGCGCGATGTCCGCCATGTCCGGCGGGTGGCCTGCCGCGACCGCCGTCGCGAGCACCGTGGGGAGGTTGTCGCCCACGGGGTTGTAGTGGACCTTGACCTTCGGGTACTGCTTGCTGAACCCCTTGATCACCTTTTCGAAGGCGGATTGCTCGGCCGCCGTCCAGATCCCGTCGAAGGTGACCTTGCCGGAGACCTTCTTGTTCACCACCATCGTCTTCTTCGCTCCGGCGACGCCGCCCTGGCTCGCGCCGGCGAAGACGGCCGCGGTGGCGGCGAGCGCCGCGACGATCGCGACTCCTGCGACGACCCGGACGGCCAACTTCCTGTCGGTTCTCACTCTGTGCCCTCCTTTTGCCCTAGCTGTCTGTTCCGTCGTAGATTCCTTTGCTTGTCTCGGGGTCGAAGAAGTGAAGT
>Ga0335076_10003260_pt1 | contig 16281 bp, 13 predicted proteins | sample Lox_Sample_25_FD_206717 | JGI IMG/M metagenome (GOLD analysis project Ga0335076, IMG submission 206717) | Soil microbial communities from Loxahatchee National Wildlife Refuge, Florida, United States - Lox_Sample_2.5 | ecosystem: Environmental > Terrestrial > Soil > Wetlands | place: USA...
GTCGCGCTGGCGGGAGAACACCGCTCATGAAAATGGAACTCATCCAGCCGTTCATCAACGCTGCGGACGCCGTGTTTGCGGAATCGCTCCAGGGACCGACCAAGATCGGCGACCTGGCAATGGAAGAAACCGCGTATCGCCGCAAGGGAATTGCCGCGCTGATTCTTATCAAGGGCGATATCGAAGGCCGCATTATCCTCGATCTCGCTCCGGAAGTGGCCTTCAAGGTGGCCGAGCGCCTTTCGGGCGCCGAAGTTCAGGAAAGCGAACAGCTCGTCCGCGAAACCGTTTGCGAGCTCGCCAATATGGTCATCGGAAATTCTGTCACTCTGCTCAACGACCAGGGATTCCGCTTCAAGGTGTTCCCGCCGGAAATCCACAGCAACGAAGAAGGCCTCGCGGGAAGCGCGGATACCGAAGCAATGGTCATCGCCATTGACACTCCTTGCGGCGAAATTTATCTCAATATCGCCATGCGCTACATGGCCCGCCGGCGTCACGAACGCGACGCCGTCCCCGCCCTCGACTAATCGCTCTCGCATCTACAGCGGCGATTCCACACAGCCATCTTTTCTTTGCCTGTCTAGTGGCAAACGTTCAGGCCCGTGCACTTCTCTATCGTTTGTTTCCGCACGCTCGCCGATGCGTTTCGCCGGCGTATTTCCCGAAATGGAATCTACCTGAATTTCTAATAAATCTTTTGCATGCTTCCTGGCATGGTGCTAGCGTTTGCCTCGTCCGCAGTGCCTGCGTCAACCAAGATTTTGGGAGGTTAACATGAAACCATGGCAACCCGGCCAGTTTGCTACGGGTGTCGTCAAGAAATTGGAGCAGGGGGTCCAGCACGTCGAGCAGCAGATTCGTTCAGATATCTCGGATCTTGCCGCTCGCATCGAGCGCCAAAACAAAGTAGATGCATTCTTGCGGCCGCTGCGGTTTTCTCGCCTTGGGCGTACTCCAGTGTATTCGCAGATGAAAGCACTCCTGGACTACCGCTCCAGCCAGGGCCAGGATCCGGAGGAGTTCGTTTCTGAATTGCAGCAACAAGGCAAAACATATATGAAAAAGCATGGCCATGAGCTTTCCTGGGCGCGAGACCTCCTTCGCGCACTGAGAAGCGGGAATAATCCCCGACGCTTGCGGGAGGAAGTATTCTTGCCGCTCAAGACGCGGAGCATATCCGCGAGCGAAGCTTGGAGCAGGCTGGACGGCATTACCGGTGTCCAGACCCTAAGCGCCCAACCGCCGCAGAACAACCCTCCGTCGCAGGGGGCACAGCATTCCCACCACGATCACACCTCGCACCATAGCCAGCCCCCGCAAGGCAGTACCCCTTCACAGCCCGACCCTCCGTCGCAGGGCGCTAATCATTCCCGCCACGATCACACCTCACACCATAGCCAGCCCCCGCAGGGCAGTACCCCTTCGCAGCCCAACCCTCCTCCCCAACAGAGCCCCGCGCCACCACCCAGCGCACAGCCTTCTCCGTACCCGCGGACTCCAATGATCGGAGGAACGATTGGAGTCGGCATTGCCGGGGGAGTCGCGGCTGTTGTGGGTGCTCAGGGGTGTTTTGAAATACTCGGGTGCCGCTACGATCTGACTAGCCTCTATGTTGGCGATGAAGTGTCACTTGGCGTTCAACTGGGCGGCGAAGTGGATCTCATTGTCGAGGTCGGATTCATGCCCCCGCTCGAATTTGGAGGTGGCTACTATTCCATTAATGTCGCTATGGGCGACGGAGTCGGTGGACTGGTTCAGGTCGGCTGGCCTCTTCCTCCGGTGAATCCTGCGGACCCCAATCCTCCCCCGCAAGGATTTGCCATAGGGGCTGGCGTTGGCATAGACGTTACCGCGGCCATGGCCGCCGGGTATGGATTTGTCCAGCCATTCTCGTGAGAGCGAAGACGTTCTCATAATCTGCCCTCTGATCCGGGTGGGTGGAGCGCGGAGTCGTTGGGACCACCGCGACGTACATCACTCACGTACTACGCGTGATGGACAGAGGGCCGAAGAGGCGGCTGGACGACCCTTCGTGCTTTTCAAAGCGCAGGGCACTCCGAACGGGCCTCCTGACTTCAAAGCGCGATCCACCCGCCGTTACCTCTCGCAGTTCTCGATCATTCCGGAAGAGCACTTCGTTCCCAAGGACTGGCCACCTGTCCATTCGAGCGGTCCAGGCCAATTTAAGTACAGTACTATACGGTACTATATTGACAAAGTAATGCTCCTGTGCTATCTTGATTTGTGACATTCGGCCTTCAATCCGTAACTCTGACCCGTCCCACCCTGAGAACGTCGCCAATCCCTCGTTATCCAACACCCTCTTCATCTCTGCGTTCTCCGCGGCTCTGCGGAAAAGTCTTCCGGCCTTTTGTTCGCATTCCGCGCCAAATTGCTCCTAACCCCTCCACAATGAGCACTTACAGAAATCGCGCCTGCAACTCTTTTCAAATGAACACTTGCAAATTATTGGACTTAAAGTCATTTAGAATCAACACTTGCGGAAAACAAGGTGGTAGGGGGTGGCTAAACTCATCTGAGGATTCCGCGCAACTGCTCTCCGAAGAAGTTCCTGAGACTTATCTCTTTCGAAGCTCGAACCCCTTATTCTGGGGGTTTGAGGTAGGCGGCGCCGTGGCGGAAAAGTCCGGCGGAAGGAAGCGGCTGGGAGAAGACGATGCGGATGGGAACGAAGATGGCGCCGCTGCCCGGAGTGTAGGGAACAGCGACTTCGAGGCGCGTGCCTTCCGGATATTGATTGCGGCTGCGGAAGCTGATGCCGCCTTTGGAAAGATCTTCACAGACGGCGACCTCTTCCTGAAAGCCGCGGCGGCGGATGCAGGCGAGGACGCGAGCGCGAATGCGGGTGCGATTGCGGCGGGGAACAACGCGTTCGTCCGCGTCGGGGACGCGAAGAGGCAGGGCATCGGGAGGAGGAATTTCCGGCTGGGCTTCGATCCAGATGGAAGGCGCATCGCAAATCTTACAAACGCGGGCGACGCATTTGCGGATCTCGAAGGATTTCAGTTCCAATTCGTTGAGATAGACGACTTCGCGGCGCTGGCAGAAGCTGCATTCCATGAGCAGGCGAGCAAGAGCTTCTTCGGCGCGGTGGGGAACGGGAAATTCGATGTCCCAGAAGTCGGCCCAAGGATCGAGGATGCTGATGGCGTAGATGAAACCTTCCGGCTCGTGGTCAATTTCGGCGACGACGCGTGCGCGAGCGGATTTGGTGAGATCGCCTTCGAGAGAGCGCTTGAGGGTAAGTTCCTGGCCTGCTTGCAGCTTTTCCTGGAGGCGAATGACACCGCCATTGCGACTAACGAGCAGCGTCTGGGCGATTTGCTTGACCACGAGGCCGCTGCCAGCCAGCCAGCTGGTCTCCAGCGGCATGCGAAAAGCGATGCGGTCGCTTTGACGAAGCCCTTCGGTACGCGCCGTAGTCATGAGGGGGAGGCAAACGACTCCAGATTCAGAATAGCACGGGCCCCTGGACCGGTTGCCGGGGCGATGCGGGGTTTTGTCGTTTGCACTAATAACAGTTCCAGTGATTCGCGGGCAGGCAAAGCCAGTGGAGAATGGCGCCGCTGTTACCTTTTTGGCGCATTGTCTGTGCAAATATAGGGAATCGCCGGATTGATGGAGGAAACTGTTCGTTAGTACAGCGCCGGGAAAGCCAGGTGGTAACGGAGCGGATCCCAGCCGCCGTGAATAACGTTATATCCATGGACGACCACATCGCCAAGGAACGATCGCGTTCGCAACCCCTTCGCGACCGCCGCTATGCCATCCGTTTTCCATTTGCCGCAGACGCCGAGTTTCTCGATCTGGAAACAGGAGAGAGGACCGAGGGAGTGACCTCCGACATTTCATTAGGCGGATGCTTTGTTTGCACCAGCAAACCGCTTTTGGCGAATTCGCGCGTGCGGGTGACGCTGACGAGGAAGGATCAGAAGCTCGAAGCGCTAGCGGTGGTGCGGATTGTGAAGCCACGCGTAGGCATGGGAATCGAGTTTCTTGACGTAGATACGAAATCGCACGTTGTGCTGGAACGGTGGATCGAGCAGCTTCGGCGCGGGGTACGTTAGCCCGTCAGGACCTGATCGAGAAGCTGCCCCACCGCGCGGAGCGCTTCGAGAATCGAAAAACGGTGATCCATGGCGCCGGCGAGGTCCGTATTGGCGAAGGCGATTCTGCCGAACGGAGCACCGCGAAGAATGTCGCGCGGAGCCGGCTGACCTGTTTTTCCAAAGAAAAATCCAGGCTGAGGGCTGAGGTAGGCGTGGCCCCAACGGTTCAGAATGATGCCCGCGATGTCGCGTTGGGCGTCGAAGCCAGCGTGTGAAAACATTTCGGTGAATTGGGCGCGAATGCGGCGTTCATAGTCACGAAAGGAAGTGGTGATCATTTCGCCGCGGCCGCGATGGCCCTGATCCTCGGTGCTCAGGCCGGGATAGGAATACAGAACTTTGAGCGTGAGCACCACCGGAGAATCGGGACTGAGGGTGGCGTCAATGTTGCCGACGGTGGCGAGGCGGCGCAGTTCGAGGTAATTGCCGAGGCCGCCGCCGAACCAGCGGCATCCCGTAATTCCCATTTTGTAAAGAAAATTCCAGTTGCGTAGAGCGATGTTGGCCATGAGGCAAGGCGAGCGATAAAACTGGGAGTAGGCATTCTTTTGCGCGGCAGGAAGATCCGTGACGATGTTCTTTGTGGTCCAGGAGCCGCCCGCCATCACGGCGGAGCGCGCTTTAACGCGAGAGAGTTTGCCGGCGCGGGCATAGGTGAGCGTCAGGGAATCAGATTTCGAGGGATCGCCGTCATGTTCGACGGAAATCACTGTGGAGGAGAGACGGAGGCGGACGGGAGAATGGGGAACGTCGAGAGCGGGGAAATTCACGGAGCCGAGACTGACTCCGTCGGGTGTGGCGTCACCTGCAATCGAAGAGGGGATCAGAGCCTTGACCATGAGGCGGGCGATGGTGGTGTTTCCACCGGGAAACATCTGCACGCCGCCGCCTTCGTCGTAAGGGTGAAGAAGATCGGCGGCATAGTCCGAGTAGGCGGAGAGCGCATCGGCACCGAGGCCCGAGCCGCCGCCAAGGTCCGGGGAGAGAAAGGTCCGAATGAAGTCGCGCGAGAGGCTAAAGCGCTGGATATAGTGTTCCTCGAGGGTGATGGCATCGAGCGCGCGCGAAATGGAGTCGCCTTCGAATTGCGGCGGAGTGAAGGGCGTGGCATTTTCGGCGGAGCCGGAAAACCAGCGTAAGAGTTCGCTGCGCGAAGATTCGCTCACGGGGGCACCCGCGAATTTCTTGCCGATAGGATCAATCAGCCAAAGACCAGATTTGGGATCGAGGGCACCGGCGGAATGCCCGGCGGGAGAAGCGCCGAAATTGGCGCCAAACCAGAAGCCGTAGTTCCCGGTATTCAAACCCGCCGAATCGTAGGGAGTGCGGCCAATGGGCAACGCGGGGCCGTGGCCAGCCCACTTCTGATAATTCAATTTTGGAGTGGAGAGGCCGATGGAGTCATAGAAGCGCTCAAGGAAGCTGTGGGGATATTGTACGAAATAGATGGCGGAGCCCTGATGGGCGATGAGGCGCTTGCCATCCACTTCGAATTCATTTTGCTTGGCCTCGCCGCCAAAGATGGGATGGTCTTCGAGGATGAGGCAATTTGCGCCGGAACCGGCACGGCGCAAGAAAAAGAGCGCCGCGGCGAGACCGCTGATGCCTCCGCCGACGATCACGCAATCGTAGGTTTCTCCGGTGTCGGTTGCTGTGGCGAGAAGGGAGCGGTAAGCGTGATCGCGCATCTTGTGGCCTGCGGTCATCACGTCCCAGGTGTTGCCATTCGAATCGGCGTATTCGCCCACACCGCCGTAGCCGGTCCAGTCTTCCTGAGCGGCAAGGAGTTGCGCGGGTGTAAGCGAATCGAGGAGCATGGCGCCCGAAGCGAGAAGCGTATTACCGAGAAAATCGCGGCGGGTGATAGCCGTCTCCATGCCCAAGGCGCGATCGCCAGGCAAATTGTGCTTTTTGCTTTGCATGAATCAGTTTGCCGCCGCGCTATTGCTTCGTGTCGAGCGGATGCTTGCTCTGTTCGTAAAATTCGTCCTGCAGTTTGAGGCTGACATCATCGGCTTTGACGGCGCGGATGCATTCGTCAATGTAGTCAATGAAGCCGGTCACGTTCCATTCGCCGAGGGCTTTGGCGGCGACGGAACCATCGCCCGAATAATGGTTCGGGAAACGAGCGTACCACCAAATTCCCGTGTAGAGGCCGTCGGGTAGATTCTGGCGATGCTGATCGGCGCCGGATTCTTCCTTGGCGCGGTCGAGATGAACGAGATCCGGGCGGGAAACAAGAGTGTTGGAGGTTTCGTTTTCGCCGGCGTGCCAGTCAATACCAGTGGATTTCTTTCCCGGGCCGCCGGGGCGGCTGCGCTCGCCATCAATGATGTAAACCACGTAATCGTGCGGCAAGTCCAGTTGCGATTGCGCGAAAAATGGAAGCAGATGCTCATTGCCGCCATGGCCGTTGACGATGATGATTTTTTTGCAGCCATTGCGGGCCATTTCGTCGGTGGTCTCCTGGAGAAGTTTCATCTGAATGTCCGCACTGTAGGCGACGGTGCCGGGCTGGTGCTTGGCCTCGAAGATCTGGCCGAAGTAATAGGCGGGGAAAACGACGGCGTATTCTTTTTCGGCAGCGTGAAGAGCGGCGTAACGAACGTTGATGAGATCCGTGCCGATGGGCATGTGAGGACCGTGCTTTTCCAGAATGCCAAAGGGCAGAAGGCACGTACCCTGGGCCTGATGGATGGCGGCGATAAAATCGGGACCCGTGAGCTCCTCCCAATGAACGGAGAGCTTGTTTTGCGCTGGAGCGGCAAAAGCGGCCGCGAGACAGAGCGAAGAAAGAATGGCGATGCGGCGGATCATGAAATGCTCCTCGAAGGGATTTGTGCTCGGGGCATTGTACTGCGCCGGCGAGAAAGCGGCACATTTAAATCGATTTTATATTGGGAGTGCGCGGCTTGGCGGGTTGATTCGCGCGCAAGAGTTCGAGCATGGCGAATGCGGTGAGGATAAGAAGCACCGGATCGGCGGGATGGCGGTAACGGAGCGAAGTGTGAGTGATGTAGTAGATCATCGGAAAAACGAGGGGGTAAGCGGCGACGGGAATTGCGAAAGGATTGCGACGAAGGAAGAGAAGCACCGTGCCGGAGACGGTTCCGAGCAGGATCAGAAAATTGCAGATGATGACGACACGGGCGAGCAGGGAACTGGCCGAGAGGAAATCTTCGATGGGTTTTTCCGTGCCGAGCCAGGTGGCGACAATGCGGCGGCCGATGAGGCGGAGCTCCAGCAAGGGATGCGAGCGAATGAAAGCGCAAGCAAGATGCCATTTTTGTTGCATGAAGGCGGTCTCGCCGATTTGTGAATAGAGCCGCGCCTGCTCGAAGCGAGTGATGCGCTGAATTCCGTGAACGGCGTGAGGGTCGAAAATATCGTTGTTGCCGAGCCACAATTCGAACGGAAAATTAGAACGAAGAGGCACGAAGCACTGGAACTGGACATAGTTGCGAATGGTCCAGGGCAGGCAGCAGAGGACGGCTACCGATAAAGCGAGCGCTGGGAATCTCCAAGCACGCACCGAATTCGCGCGGGAACGATAGACGAGCCACACAAGAAGAAAAGGAAGGACGGCTGCAATCGCGGGATCGTTCATCAAAGAGAATCCCCAGAGCAAACCATAAGCGCACCAGTGGCGCCGGTGCTGGGAGTTCGCAATGGCAAGAGTCGCCCAGAGGAGCGTGGCAGCAAGCAGTGCGGAGAGAGAAGTGTCCCAGATCCATTCAGTGGGAATCATGACCGCGTTGGGGAAAGGGGCCCAGAGCCAGGCGGCGAGCACGGCGGCCACCGGACCTGCGACTTTCTTCGCAGCGAAGTAAATGGGAAGGGAGGTCGCAGCGGAGAAGAGGCAATTCATGAGGGCAGCGGCAAGGAAGGCGGGAAAGGTGAACGCTCCGAAAACGCGGAAAATTCCCGCGAGGAGCAGAGGATAGACGGGGGTGAGCCATGCAGTAGGCCCGGTCTCCTGACGAAAAACGTTGGAAAAACCCTTTCCCTCGGAAAGAGCGAAGGCAATGTTGCCGGCTTCCTGGGCGAAAGGGAGAACGGAGAGCGCCTGATGCGGAATTACGCTCTGCTCATGCCAGAGAAAAGCAGCACGGGCAGCAAAAGCAACCCCGCAGATAAACCAAACTGAGCAGAGCAGCGCCAGGATTCGGGATCGCATGGAAATCAGAACAGATGGAAGTTTAACAATGGTGATCGCCGGAAGCCAAAGTTGGTGGCGATGGACCGGTGCGGTCAGGTATGCGGCGAAAGGCGCCGGTAATTGCCGCGATAATACAGGAGCGGCTCGCCCGGGGAAATTTGGGCACTATGGACCTCTCCAACAAATATTGTGTGGTCGCCCGCCAGATAGCTTGCCGCGACGTGGCATTCCATCTGCACCAGCGTGTTATCGAGAAGCGGGATGCCATGCGCCGTCCAGCGGAAACGGACGCCAAGGGCCTTCTCATCGGGTTCGGGCTGTTCCGGTTGCGAAAAAAAACGAGAAAGAGCAGCCTGATCCGCCCGGAGCAGGTTCACGCCGAAGCGCCGCCGTTCGTGAAGCAGGACGAGCATTTGCGCGTGTTCCGCGATACAGACGAGGAGGAGCGGAGGTTCCAAAGAGACGGAAGCCAGGGAATTGGCGGTCATGCCATGCACGAGGCCCGGGGCGCGCTCGACGGTGATCACGGTGACGCCGGTGGCGAAATGACTGAGGGCGCCACGGAAATTCGAGGAGGTCAGGGGAGTCGTGGTCATACGGCAATGCCATGAGTCTACAGGGGAGGGATGGAAACGTCACGCGACGGCCAGGAGGCCGGGGAACGTTCCGTTCGAAGCAAGAGACGCGGGGAGGGGATTTAATGAATAGGTTGACTCGACGGAATTCTTTCGGAAACAATGCAACTGGCATTTCGAGAGACAAACGCAAATGAGACTTGGACTGTTTACGCCCGTTCTCGGGAAACTGTCGTTCGAACAAATGCTGGAAAAAGTGCGCTCGCTGGAAAAGGTGCGGGCGATCGAGATCGGCACCGGTGGCTGGCCGGGCGACGACCATCTGGATCTTGACGCGTTGCTGGAAAATGCACACAAGGCGAGCGATTACCGCAAGCGAATTCAGGACGCGGGATTGATGATCAGCGCGCTCTCCTGCCACGGGAATCCGCTCCATCCCGATGGCGCCGTGGCGAAAAACTACGATGTGATATTTCGAAAGACGGTGAGGCTGGCGGAAAAACTGGAGGTGCCAGTGGTGGTTACGTTTTCGGGATGTCCCGGAGACAGCGATCAGGCCAAGAGCCCCAATTGGGTGGTTACGCCGTGGCCACCGGAGTTTCTGGAGACGCTGGCCTGGCAGTGGGAAAAGAAAGTGATTCCATACTGGCAGGATGCAGGGAAGTTCGCCGGAGAACACGGCATCAAGGTGGCGCTCGAAGCACATCCTGGCTTCGTTGTTTACAACGTGGAAACAGCGTTGCGGTTGCGTGAGGCGGCGGGGAAAGCAATCGGCGTCAATTTCGATCCGAGCCATTTTTTTTGGCAGGGAGTGGACATACCGGTGGCGATTCGAGCGCTGGGTGAGGCGATCTTTCACGTGCATGCGAAAGATGTGGCGCTGAACAAGGAAAACATCCGGTGCAATGGAATTCTGGACGCGAAAAGCTATCGCCAAATGCTGGAGCGGTCCTGGCTCTTCCGGAGCGTGGGGTGGGGGCACGGCGAGCTGGAATGGAAGCGCATTATCAGCGCGCTTCGGCTCATCGGCTACGACTATGTGATGAGCATCGAGCACGAAGACGCGCTTGCCTCCGTGGACCAGGGGCTAAACTTTGCCGTGGAATTTCTGAGCCGCCTGCTCTTGACTGAATCGCCTGCTGAGCCGTGGTGGACGTGATGGTTAAAAGCGACACCAGTCAGAAGCAGCAACAATCTTGAAGAAAGATAGGAAGATCCACTCAATTTCTCGGGGGATGGAGTGACCAGCGCATGCAAGTTCAGATGAGGGTTCGCTTATCGGCGATGATGTTTCTCGAGTATTTCATCTGGGGCGTGTGGTACGTCACGCTGGGAACATGGCTCGGCGAGCAATTGCATTTTTCGGGCCAGCAGATCGGACTGGCTGCGGGAACGACGGCCCTTGGTGCAATGCTGTCGCCGTTTCTCGTGGGCCTACTCGCTGATGAGTTTTTCGCCACGCAGAATCTTCTTGCAGCCCTCCATGGGATTGGCGGCGTGCTTCTCTGGTACGCCTCCACGCGCAAAGAGTTCGGCATTTTCTACGTGATTTTGTTGCTTTATTCTCTGTGTTATATGCCGACGATGGCGCTGACAAATTCATTGTCGTTCCGCCATATGCGCGATCCACGGCAGGAATTCGGGTCGATCCGCGTGCTCGGCACGGCAGGATGGATCGTGGCCGGATTGATCATCGGTTTTCTACACGTAGAGCCGACGGCCATTCCTATGCGATTGGCTGCCGGATCCTCGATTCTCATGGCGATTTATTGCCTCACCCTGCCGCACACGCCTCCGCTGGGCTGCGCATCGGAACTGAAACTCAAGAACATTTTTCCAGCCGAATCCGTCAGCTTGTTCAAAGATAAAGCGTTTTCGGTGTTTGCCGCGGCTTCGTTTCTGATTTGCATTCCGCTGCAGTTCTACTACGCGTTCACCAATCCCTACCTCAATGAAATCGGCGTGCAGAACGCGGCGGGTAAAATGACCATGGGTCAAATGTCGGAACTGCTGTTCATGCTGGCGATACCGTGGTTTTTCAGAAAGCTCGGAGTCAAGAAGACGCTGATGCTCGGCATGCTCGCCTGGGTTTTGCGCTACGCGGCATTCGCTTATGGCAATAATGGCGCGCTTGTCTGGCTGCTCTATTTCGGCATCGTGGTGCATGGGATCTGCTATGACTTTTTCTTCGTGACCGGGCAGATCTACGTGGACCGCAAGGCTCCGCCGGCATTGCGAGCGGCGGCGCAAGGTCTGATCACGTTCATCACGTACGGGGCCGGAATGTTCATAGGGTCGTGGCTTTCCGGAAAAGTCGTGGACATTTATGTTACATCCGCAAAATTGGGCGTGGTGATACACAACTGGCGCTCGATCTGGATCGTTCCCGCGGCGGGGTCGGCTGTGGTGCTGATTCTGTTTGCGCTGGGATTCCGGGACAACGAGGCGAAGCTCTCGGCATCACCGTCTGCGGAGGCGGCCCCTGCGTCCGATTGAGGCCAAGCTTGCGGGCCGGCCCCGACGGGCAATGATTCTTCATGCGGATTTCCGTTCGATCCCGTGGCGGCGTGCTTTCCTCCGGCATCTAAAGAGCGTTTGACATAAACTAGAGAATAGAATGATTCCGAACCAACGCTTTTCCGGCCTGCGCACCGACCTGTATGAACTTACGATGGCGGCCGGTTACTTTCAGCACAAGTTCGACGCCACGGCCACGTTCGAACTGTTCGTGCGGCATCTGCCGAGGAATCGCAATTACTTTGTGGCTGCAGGCCTCGAGCAGGCGCTCGATTATCTTGAAAATGTTCAGTTTTCTCCTGACGAAGTGGCTTACCTTCGCGGGCTGCCCGTCTTCCGCAACGTTCATTCCGGATTTTTCGACTATCTCGCGAGCTTTCGTTTTTCGGGCGACGTGTGGGCTCTGCCCGAAGGCACAATCTTCTTTCCGGGTGAGCCTTTGCTTCGCCTGACCGCCCCCATCGCCGAGGCCCAATTGTTGGAGACAAGCCTACTCTCCATCCTCCATTTCCAGACATTGATCGCAAGCAAGGCGGCTCGCGTGACCGCTGCCGCGGCGGGGCGGCCCGTGGTGGAGTTCGGGTCGCGGCGCGCCCACGGCATCCAGGCGGGAGTGCTCGCAGCGCGCGCGGCGTTTATCGCTGGATGCACGGGAACATCAAATGCCTATGCAGGGTATTGTTTCGGCATACCGGTATATGGCACGCAAGCGCACTCGTGGGTCATGGCCCATGAGGACGAAAGCAATGCGTTCAGCGATTTCCTCGACGTATTTCCAGAAGCGGCACTGCTTGTGGATACGTACGACGTTCGCGAAGCCATCGAAAAAATCATTGCGCTCGGACGAAAACCAAATAGCGTCCGCATTGATAGCGGTGATGTTCTTGCGGAGAGCATTTGGACGCGCAAGCGGCTCGACGAGGCGGGCTGGCCCGACGTGCGGATTTTCGTCTCCGGCGATCTGGACGAAAACCGCATCGAGTCCCTCCTGGAGTCGCAAGCGCCGATTGACGCGTTTGGAGTGGGCACTGCGCTATCCACGTCCGCCGACGCGCCGCATATCGGAGTTATCTACAAGCTGGTGGAAATTCGGAACGACCATCTCGCGCGAGTAACGGCGAAATTCAGCGCGGAAAAGAAAACCTATCCCGGAAGGAAGCAGGTGTTCCGTTTTACGGGGCCCGGGCAGGCTTATTCTGGTGACGTGATCGCGCTGGATGGCGAGGAATTTCCGGGCGGTGCGCCCTTGCTTGTTCCGGTGATGAGAAATGGCCGACGCATTGAGGGTTCCGCGAAAAACTCGAAGGCGGCCGTGCAAGCAGCGCAGGCAAGGTTCTTCGAGGATCGCAACCGGGTGCCAAGCCAGCTTCTCGGCACGGCTCCGGACGATTCGGCGTATCCGGTTTCTTACAGCGCACGTCTGGAGGAGTTGTGCGAAGAGACGAGAATTCGATTCATGAAAACAGCGCGCACATGAACCCGTGGAGGAAATTTGGCTTTATCCAAGACGGTCTTTTGGGAAGTGGATGTTCAGGCTGATTTCATGCTTTCTGGCGGGCGCCTGTACGTGCCGGGCGCCGAGAGCATCATCGCGAACGTCAACCGCCTTGTAGACGCCGCGCGCCAGGGCCGCGTATTTCTAATTTCCTCTGCCGATGCGCACAACCCGGACGATCCCGAGCTTCGAGAGTGGCCACTGCACTGCCTGAAGGGCAGCCCTGGAGCGGCGCTTCTGCCTGAGGCTTGTGCCTCGCCCAGGCTGGTCATCCCAAACCAAAGGGAATTTGCTTTCCCGGAAGAGTTCAAAGGCATTCGGCAGATCACGCTGGAAAAAAGCACTCTCGACGTTTTTGATAATCCGAATACCGACGAGCTTCTGGCTGGGGAGAACCGCAGGGGTTCTCGGTTCGCCGCGTCAGATCCCGAGTTCATCGTGTTTGGCGTTGCGACGGAATATTGCGTTCGATGCACGGCAGATGGCCTGCTGCAACGCGGTCAAATGGTGGCGCTTGTATCCGATGCGATTCACGCCATCGAACACGAAAAAGGCGAACAGGTGATCGGCGACCTGCGCTCAAGGGGCGCACGGTTGATCTCGACCGAGCAGGCATTGGCCCTGGTGTAATCCCCGCCCCTTGCTCGAACACAGGCGAAGCGACTGAATTTCTCAAAGTTACTCACAGGGCCTTTTAATGATGTGCTTGACACGCGACATCGAGCAAAGTAACTTGGCGCCACAAGTGCTTTTGGGGAATCGGCAGAAGATTCTCCCATTGGGGTGCTTTTGGGGTGGAAGTTTAAGGGGTTGCATACTCCTGATACGACTTTAGATTGTGGATTGGCATGCTTCCTGGCCCGAAGGAGAGCGGCGAATCTTATTCTTTCCTCCCTTTTACCCCACAAGTCAGGCTAGCCAGATTTCTGAGGGGGTGTACGCGATGAGAAGGCTATTGGTCTATGCGGGCGTGGCGTGTCTTGGTGTGCTTCTCTGCGGTCAGAGTTCTTTTGGCCAAGCGACCGGCAGTTTCCTGGGGACGGTCACGGACAAAACAGGCGCTGCGGTCGCCGGAGCGACGGTCACGGCCACTTCGCAATCTACGGGAGTAGCACGTTCAACCGTTACGGATGAGACCGGCCACTACACGATCAACTTGCTGCCCGTATCCGTCTACACCATTCGTGTGGAGTTCAAGGGATTCCAGACTGCGGAAACCAAGGACGTCAAACTCCAGGTGGATGAGCAGCGCGAGCAGGATTTCAGTCTAACGCCCGCCACGGTGAGCACCTCGGTGGAGGTCGTGGGTTCTGCGGTCGCGCTTGAAACTGCAAATCCATCGCTAGGCCAGGTCATCACCTCGCAGCAGGTGGCGCAATTGCCCTTGAATGGCCGCGATTTTGTGCAACTCGCAACGCTCACTCCAGGCACGACACAGGAAACCAATCCCAACAGCTTTTTTACCGCGGGCGCCAGCAGCGAAGTCGCCGCGCGCGGTTCCTTTTCACTTTCGGTGGGCGGCTCGCGCGCCAACAGCACGGACTGGCTGCTAGACGGTGTGGATAATAACGAATTGACTGCCGGGGGCATTGCCATCCTGTCTTCCATCGACTCTCTGCAAGAATTTAAAGTTCTGACGTACAACTATTCCGCGGAGTACGGAACCCGAGCGGGGCCGACCGTGCTGCTCACGACGAAATCGGGCACGAATGATTTCCACGGCTCGCTTTTCGAGTTTCTCCGCAACACCTCACTGGATGCCAAGAGCTATTTCGCTACATCCACTGAGAAGTTCAACCTGAATCAGTTCGGCGGGACCATCGGCGGGCCGATCCAGAAGAATAAAACTTTCTTTTTCGTGGATGGAGAGCAGAAGGACCAATTACACGGCACGTCATTTCAAGGTCTGGTGCCCACGGACGCGATGCGCATGGGAGATTTCAGCAGCGATAACCTGGGGAATCCTCTCCCGGTGGGCGACCTCGTTATCTCCAATCCATACATGACCGGAGCATCCACGGACCCTACGACGTTTCCGAACGTCTATTTCCAATGCGACGCTTCCGGAAATCCCACGGCCGTTAACGCCTCCACCGGACTGCAGATTCAGGGCACGGCCTGCAACAAGATACCCTCCGGACTATTCAACACGATTGGCCAGCAGATGATCGCGCTTTATCCCGAGCCGACTCCGGGCTACACCGTGAACGGGAACAATTTTCAGGGCCAGCCTGTGCGCACTCTTTACGAAACAAAGTTCGATGTGCGCGTGGACCACACGTTTTCGACGGCTGACAGCGTCTTTAGCCGCTTCAGTTATGATCAGGCGACGTCCTATGTCCCCGGGGGCGCCACGGGCTATTTTGCGGAAGCCGGGGCATTCGGCAGCAACCAAGGAATAATCAATCATGCGCGCAACGTGGCCATTGGCGAGACGCACGTATTCTCTTCCACGAGCGTGAACCAGTTCAGTTTCGGCTACAACCGGATTTTCGACTACATCACCTCCCAAGGCACGGGCTCGTGCGAGTCGGCGATTCTTGGGATTCCCGGCGCCAATCTTGGATGCGGTTCCGGCGCGACTCCGACGTGCGCTGGTAGCAGTTGCGGCCTAACTTCGACGCAGTTGAGCGGCGGCTACTGGGCTTTGGGAGACCGTGGCTATTCTCCCTTTCAAGGCGGAACGAACGTATTCACGATCGACGACACATTCGACATGATTCGCGGCAAGCATGACATCCGAGTCGGGGGTGGGATCCGCATCAATCAAATGAACGTGCGCGCGGTCGGATTTCAGGACGGCTACTGGATCGTCAGCGGGGCCTGGACGGGAAACGCGGCTGCGGACTTGCTCATGGGACTTTCGAGCCTCCGCATTCACGACCAGAATTTCAATGGCGACATCACCGGGCGCCGCTGGAAGCTCTTTCGGCCTTTTGTCCAGGACGATTGGCGGATCACCAACAATCTAACTTTGAATCTGGGCGTGGCTTGGGCGCTGACAACTCCGGTCTCCGAGGCCGCTAACCGCATGGCCGATTTCATTCCGTCCGCCACCAGTTATCAGTGGCTTATCGCTGGTTCCGGATGCACATCCGCAGTTCAACCTTGCACGAGCGCAGGGTCGGCTGCAGGCATCCAAGCGGATCTCACCGCCCTCGAACCGCGCTTCGGTTTTGCCTGGAAGGCGTTTGGGAGCGACAAAACCGTGGTCCGCGGCGGTTACTCCATTTACCACGACTCGGCATGGAGCATGGGCGCTCAGGGTCTATGGCAGAATCCACCCTATGCGGCGGAATCATTTGGTATTTCGTTTGGTGGCTGTACCACGGCTACCGCATATTGCGCATCAATCCCCGGCCAGACGCCGAACGTCGGAACCGGACAAATGGTGGGATTCTC
>Ga0335076_10003262_pt1 | contig 16275 bp, 12 predicted proteins | sample Lox_Sample_25_FD_206717 | JGI IMG/M metagenome (GOLD analysis project Ga0335076, IMG submission 206717) | Soil microbial communities from Loxahatchee National Wildlife Refuge, Florida, United States - Lox_Sample_2.5 | ecosystem: Environmental > Terrestrial > Soil > Wetlands | place: USA...
CGCGGTCATTCCATGGCTGAGCACGAAGCAAGCGGAAGATCTGGCAGCCGGATCGGTCATCAGCGGCGGCATGTTGCCCAAGCTGCAGGCCTGCAAACAGGCGCTGATGCAGGGAGTAGGACGAGTGCGGATCCTGCCGGCGGCGGAAGCGGAAGCGCTGCCGCAGTTTTATCTGACCAAACTGCCGTGCGGGACAGAGGTGACCTGCGCATGAACCAGGGAACAAAGTTACAGAAAGAGGAAGCTACGTTGAATAGTCCATTGCAAAGCAGAGTGCCGGCCGTGCCGGATACTTTTCCCGGCATCTTCTGGTGCCCCGACCTCATTTCGACTCGCGATCTCGGTCCGCAGGGAGTCGAGGCCGTGCTCCATCTGGCGGAACTCATGAAGTCACGACCATCGGTTTTTCAGAGGTCGCTTGCGGGCAAGCAGATGGTGATGTTCTTTGAAAAGCCTTCGCTGCGCACGCGGCTGACGTTCGAAGGCGGGATGGCCAGCCTGGGCGGCACGGCGATGTTTGTGGATCAGTCGCAGAGCCGACTGGATGCTCGCGAGAAGCTGAGCGACATTGCGCACAATCTCGAGCGCTGGGTCGACGTGATCGTGCTGCGCACGTTCGCGCAGGAAACGATCGAAGGCATGGCCAGGCATGCGTCTGTACCCGTCATCAATGCGCTTAGCGATCTGGAGCATCCGTGCCAGGCTCTGGCGGACTACTTCACGCTGCTTGAGCGATTCGGCGATGCCAGGAACATCACGCTCGCATACGTCGGCGACGGCAACAACGTGGCGCATTCCCTGCTGCTCACGAGCGCGTGCCTGGGATCATCGATCCGCATCGCCACGCCGAAGGGCTACGAGCCGAATGGGAAGATCGTGGCCGACGCCCGGAAGATCGCCAAGCAGACTGGCGCGCGAATCGAATTGTTCACCGATCCGCATGCCGCGGTGGCGGGAGTGGATGCCGTCTATACCGACGCCTGGGCCAGCATGGGGCAGGAACAGGAAGCGGAACAGCGCGCCAAGATTTTTTCGTCGTTCCAGGTGAATCAGAAGCTCATGGCAGAAGCCGCGCCTCATGCGGCTTTTATGCATTGCCTTCCGGCGCATCGCGGTGAGGAAGTCACCGATGAGGTGATGGATTCCGAAAACTCGGTCATCTTCGAGCAGGCGGAGAACCGTCTGCATGTGCAAAAGTCCGTTCTTTATTTATTGCTGGGCGGCGCGGTGCGTCTGCCCGTGAGGAGCGCTCATGCCTGAGAAAGTTGTTCTCGCTTATTCCGGTGGACTGGACACGTCGATCATCATTCCATGGCTGAAGGAAAACTATTCCTACGACGTGATCGCCATGGTCGGCGACGTTGGCCAGGGAGATGACATTGAGGCCGTCGTGGAGAAAGCCTACGCTACCGGTGCGAGCAAGGTGATCGTGGAAGATCTCCGCGAGGAATTCCTGACCGGCTATGTGTTTCCTGCTCTGAAGGCCGGCGCTGTGTACGAGCACAAGTATCTGCTCGGGACCTCGCTGGCTCGTCCGGTGATCGCCAAGCACCAGGTCGAAGTAGCTCTGCGTGAGGGTGCAACCGCTGTCGCGCATGGATGCACCGGCAAGGGAAACGACCAGGTACGGTTTGAGCTGACCTATCAGGCGCTCGCGCCGGAACTGAAGATCATTGCACCGTGGCGCGAGTGGACGCTGAAGTCGCGTGAAGACTGCCTCGACTATGCCGAGCAACATGGAATCCCGGTGGAAGCGAGCCGCGAGAAGATTCACAGCCGCGACCGCAATCTGTGGCACATCAGCCACGAAGGCGGCGAACTGGAAGATGCAGGGAACGCGCCGCTGCCGACCACGTGGCAAATCACACGATCGCCGCAGCAGGCGCCCGACCAAGAAGAACAGGTGAAGATTGGCTTCCATGCGGGAGTCCCGGTCTCGGTCAACGGCATAGAGATGGATCCTGTATCGCTGGTTGAGCTGCTCAACGAGATCGGGGCACGGAATGCCATTGGCCGCATCGACCTGGTGGAGAATCGCTTCGTCGGAATCAAGTCGCGGGGATGCTATGAGACTCCGGGCGGGACGCTGCTGATCGCGGCACACCGCGAACTGGAAGCATTGTGCCTGGAGCGCGATGTCGCGCACTTCAAGGAACACATCGGGCTCAAATACGCGGAACTGGTCTATTTCGGCCTGTGGTTCACGCCTCTGCGGGAAGCGCTGGATGCATTCGTCGAAAGCACCCAGAAGGAAATGACGGGCACGGTCACGTTGTCGCTGTACAAAGGGAATGTTTCCGTGGCCAGCCGTGAGTCGGAGCACTCGCTCTACCGCACCGACCTATCGTCGTTCACGATGGGCGACAGCTACGACCAGAAGGATGCGGCAGGATTCATCCGCATTCTGGGCTTGCCTTCGCGGTCGCGCGCGCGGTCGCGGGTGGAGGTTGCACGATGAAGATGTGGTCGGGAAGGTTCCGGCAACCGCTGGACCCCGATTTCGAGCGCTGGCAGCGGTCGTTTGATTTCGACCGCCGCCTGCTGCGGTACGAACTCGCCGCCAGCGGGGCGCACGCGCGTGCGCTGAAAAATGCCGGCGTGCTATTAGCCGATGAACTGATCGGGATTCTGCAGGGCCTGGAGCAAATTGGCGAGCGGGCGGCGGCGTCGCCGGCGTTTCTCGACGACAAGGAAGCGGAGGACGTTCATCATTTTGTGGAGAAGCAGCTTGCGTCTCTGATCGGCGATCTGGGATACAAGCTGCATAGCGGGCGGAGCCGCAACGAGCAGATTGCGACCGATCTGCGGCTGTACGTGCGGGCGGCAATCGATCAATTCCGCCACGAACTCGCCGAATTGTGCGGCGCTCTGGTGGATCGCGCGGAACAGGCTGGCGATGCTGCCATGCCGGCGTATACCCATTTGCAGAAGGCCGAACCGGTGCTGATCGGGCATTGGCTGCTGGCCTATGTCGAAATGTTCTTGCGCGACGCGGAGCGGCTGGCGGATTGCCGCAAGCGTTTGAATGTCTGCCCTCTGGGTTCGGGAGCGGTCGCTGGAGCGACGCTTCCGATTGATCGCACATCTATGGCCGAGCATCTCAAGTTCGACGGCCCGACGGCCAACAGCATCGACGCGACCAGTGATCGTGATTTTGCGCTGGAGTTCGTCAACGCTCTCTCAGTTCTGGCGCTGCACCTGAGCCGCTGGGCTGAAGAGATGATTCTGTTTTCGTCACAGGAATACGGATTTCTCGATTTGCCCGAGGCGTACTCGACCGGTAGCAGCGCTATGCCGCAGAAGAAGAATCCCGACTTGCTTGAGTTGGTGCGCGGTAAGAGCGGGCGAGTTCTGGGATATGCAACTGCGCTCATGGTCGCGGTGAAAGGCTTGCCGCTGGCGTACAACAAGGATCTGCAGGAAACGCAGGAGCCTCTCTTCGGTGCCGCAGACACGATTCTGCGTATGCTACCGCTGGTGACGGGGTGGATGAAGGCTGTGGAATTTCATGAAGAGCAGATGAATCATGCGGCACAGTACGGATTCATGAATGCATGGGCGGCCGCGACTTATTTGGTGCAACGCGGCGTTCCTTCGCGGCTATCGCATGAGCGCGTCGGCAAGGCAGTGCAAATGTGCCTTGAACGCGGGTGCGAACTGCAGGATCTGCCGCTGGCGGATCTGCAATCCCTGAGTCCAGCTTTCGGCCAGGATTTCTACGAGTCGCTGAAGCTGGCTTCGGTGCTCGCGATTCACGATGTTCCAGGAGGAACGGCACCGGTTCGGGTGCGCCAGGCGATCTGTGCAGTCAGAAAGAAAATTACGTCTCTTCGTGAGGAGGCCCATGCGCACGCGTAGAGCAATCCTGCCCGACGCAGAACATATTCACGAGTTGATCTCGGCCTATTCCGGCGACGGCACGCTGTTGCCGCGTACGCTCGCTGAGATTTGCGAGAACGTCAGAGACTTTGTGGTTCTGGAAGACGAGGGCCGCATCATCGGGTGTGGCGCGCTTCATCTTTACGGCACGCACCTGGCGGAAATTCGCTCCATCACGGTCGCACCGTGGGCCCAAGGCAAGGGCGGCGGAGGGCGGCTGGTGAAGGCACTGATGGCTGAAGCAAAGCGCCATCGCGTCGATTGCATTTGCTTGTTCACCCGCAAGCCCGATTTCTTTGCGGGCCAGGGCTTCTCAGTCGCGCAACGCGAGGACATCCCGGACAAGATTTACAAGGACTGCCATGCGTGTCCGAGATTTCATTGCTGCGATGAGGTTGCCATGGTGCGCGGAGATCTACCCAAGTTCGCGATCCTTCCCGAGCCTGCGAATTGGCTGGTGAAGTTGCAGGCGTGGGCACCGGGCGAGACAGTGGGTGATCCGTCGAGTTCTAGCTGAGCGTGAGCGCCTGGGCTCCATCCTGGGCAGAGCAAAGATAGACCTGCGGATGGATTCCTGTAGCTTGCCGGTAACGCTCGGCAATCTGCTTCGCAAAGTCTTCGGCATTCTCTTCGCGCACAAGGTTGACCGTGCATCCGCCGAAGCCGCCTCCCGTCATGCGTCCTCCGCAAAAGCCGGGTAGGCCTTCGGCAGCCTCAACCATCAGATCGAGTTCTCGACAACTGACCTCGTAAAGATCGCGCAGGCTGCGGTGCGAGTCGTGCATCAACCTTCCTACTCGGACCAGATCTCCTTCCGTCAATGCGCGGGCTGCATCCAGCGTACGCTGGTTCTCGCGGATCACGTGCGAGCAACGCTTCCAGATCGTAGCGGGAAGGTCTCTCTCGTGTTGATCCAGCAAGTTGACTGGCACATCGCGTAACGCGCGAATGGCAGGATCCCATTTCGCGAAAGCACGCACCCCCTCTTCGCACTCTTCGCGGCGGGTGTTGTAGGCGCCGGTAGCCAGGTCGTGCCGGACCATCGTGTTGCACACCACGAGCCGGAGCCCCGCGGGAATCGGAACGAATTTGAATTCAAGGGAGCGGCAATCGAGAAGGAAGGCGTGTCCGGCTTTTCCCATGCACGACACGAACTGATCCATGATGCCGACCTTCGCGCCGACGAAGGTGTTCTCAGCCTTGCGGCAGATCTTGGCAACTTCCGGCAGGGGCAAGCTTTCATCTGTCAGGCTCAAGAGGGCCAGCGCCGACGACACCTCGAGCGCGGCAGATGAACTCAACCCCGCGCCGATCGGGACGTCTCCGTGCACGAACAGGTTCGCGCCCGCGAGCTTGTGTCCCTGCTGCTGAAGAACGGATGCGACACCCACCACGTAGTCGCACCACGCACCCACTCGCGTTTCCGGCAGGTGGTCGACATCAAACTCGAAATCCCCGGAGAATTCTTTGGAGTGGATGAGCAGCTTGCGATCCGGACGCGGGCCAATCGCCACAAAGGTCGCGAAGCCGACAGCGGCGGGCATCACGTAGCCGTCGTTGTAGTCGGTGTGCTCGCCAATCAGGTTGACGCGGCCGGGCGCGCGGAAAATGCGTGCCTTAGTGCCAAACCGCTTTTCAAAGTGAACCAACAGATGGATTGCATCGATATGGGATATCGTCATTCGTTAGGATTCCTGTTCCTCGTGATGAGCCCCAGTTCCTACGGCGGACTGAAAGCTATCACGCCGAGCCTGAAGGCGCATCCGTCGATCGGCTAGTTGTCCCCAGGTGGCGTCAGTCATGCTGCTTGGATTCTCCCTTCGAAGGTTCCGCGCGCGCTGGGTTTTCGAGGTGCCGGTTAGCCTCGTCCAGCGCGGAGCGAAGTCGCGAGGATCCTGGCAGGCGTTGCGAAGAGATTTTCAGATGAATGGCGGAGGTCTGGAAATCTCCGGTCTTCATCAAGCTCAGGCCCATCGCGTAATGCGCCCAGGGGGATTCGGGCTCCAGTTCAATCGCTTTGTGCAGGAAAGGGAATGCCTCGGCATAGTGTTGCTGCTCGCTCAGCGCAATGCCCATGCCATATTGTGCGAGATAGAGGTTCGGCTGTGCGGTCAAGACCTGCCGCAAGACAGGAATCGCCTTCTCGGGCTTACCATCGTCGATGTCGTTCAGCGCGCTGAGAGTCTTGTTTGCAACGGAAATAATGTCTTTGGGATCGGTTCCTTCCGTCGTCGCACTCACACCGGCGTCTGATTTTTGCAGACCGACGTATCCCAGTGAAGCCAGCTTCTGGATTTCGCTGGAAGTAAGTCCAGTGGCGGCTTCCTTGCCCGGTTCAGCGAACAGTCGGCCGTCGAGAGATTGCAGCTGGGAAGCCAGCGTATCGAGCGTCGCCTTTGCGGTCTGAGCCAGGTTGCGGGTTGCGTTCTGGTCGGCGGACAGGTCGTAGAGCTCAGGCTTCGGAGCGCGAACATAGAGATATTTTCCCGCCCGCCATGATTCGATCGCGGCACACTGGAAGCCCTGTAGCGGAAGATCGCTGCGCGCATACGCCGGCTGATCTGCCTGGGAACTGGATTGGGCTACGCGCAATAGCGACTGGCCCTGCATCTGCGAGGGAACGGGAATTCCGGCTGCTTCGAGAATTGTGGGAGCCACATCCAGCAGCCGCGCCCGGTTCTTGACTCGCTTCCCGGCGGATTGGTTCTTGGGCAACTTCAACAGCACTGGCACGTGGATCGTTTCGTCGTAAAGAAAAATGCCGTGCGTGTCCTCTCCGTGGGCGCCCAGACTATCCCCGTGGGCGGAGGCAATCGCGATTACAGCATCGTCATAGAGCGATCGGGTGCGCAGAAAGCTAAACAGCTTGCCAGCGGCAGTGTCGGTGGCGGCAACCGAGCGATCGTAGGTACCGTCAGGCGAGCTGGCATCGTGCAGATTCACCCAGAGAAAAAATGGCCGCTGCTTGTTGCTGGCTAGCCATTTCGTAGCGCGCGCCACCACCTGGTCTGCGTGACGTGCCACCGAAAGGTAACGGCCTTCGCCGCGCTGCGGCTGGTGGAAGGCGGCGTCGTAAAGGTCGAAGCCGCGGTCATATCGCTGGAACGGGCCGTTCGCAGGATCCAGCAGGATGGAGCCAACAAACGCCGCGGTGCTGTATCCGCTCAAGCGAAGGAGATACGGCAGATACGGAAGCCTTTGCTCAAGCGGAGTGCCGAATTCGCCGGCGCGATGAATCTGAGGATAGGTGCCGGTAAGAATCGTCGCATGCGAAGCCACCGTGAGCGGCGCCTGCGCATATGCCTGGGTGAAAACGATTCCCTGATGCGCGAGACTATCCAGGCTGGGAGTGAGGCCGCTATGCGAGCCCAGGAAACCCATGCGATCGGCGCGAGTCGAGTCGAGTGTAATGAGGACGATGTTTGGCTTGCCGGGGACCGTTTTCGGGGCGGCCGTTTTCCCCTGAGCGCGGGAGTCGACCGGAAAAGCTACGAGGATTAGAATGCCAAGCAAGAACCAGGAACCCAAACGCCGCATGGATAGAAGTCTAACAACGTTCCGAAACAGTGTCACAGGTGGAACGAGGACTATCTGAGGATTGATTCTCTGAGGAAAACGGCCCGGGTAGTGTGCGCTTGCCTTTTTCTATTCCTGGCGGTGACGCTGCCGTCTTGCCGGTCGGCTCCCGCAAAGTGGCGGAGCGACCAGCGGGTGATTATTCTGGGCATCGACGGCATGGATCCCCAACTGCTGCGGCAGTTCATGCGCGAAGGCAAGATGCCAAACTTCGCCAAACTGGCCGCGCAGGGAGATTTCCGAGAGCTCACCACCAGCATCCCGCCGCAGAGTCCGGTCGCGTGGTCGAACCTCATTACGGGGATGAACGCGGGCGGGCACGGCATCTTCGATTTCATTCATCGCGACCCAAAGACGTTGGCGCTCTATTTTTCTGCTTCGCGGGTCGAGGGACCGAAGCACGCGATTCATCTGGGAAGCTGGACGATTCCGCTGGGCGGCGGTAGCGCTGAACAACTGAGGCAAGGCAAAGCTTTCTGGCAGATCCTGGACGAGCATAAGATTCCTAATTCGATTTTTCGGATTCCTTCAAACTTCCCTCCGGTGCCAGCCAAGGGAAGCACTCTCTCGGGCATGGGAACTCCCGACCTGCGCGGTACGTATGGCACTTTTTCTTTTTACACGGACGATCCTACGGCGGTACCCGGTGCAGTGGAAGGCGGGCAAGTGATCCCAGTGCAGGTCGAGAACTCGCAAGTCATGGCCAACCTGATCGGGCCCGACAACACTTTCAAGAAAGGATCGCCAGCGGCAACTGAGCCCTTTTCGGTTGCAGTCGATCCGCTGGAGTCCGCGGCCAGGATTGCCGTTCAGGGCAAGGAGTTCGTGTTACGCGAGGGCGAGTGGAGCGAGTGGGTTCGTGTCGAGTTCCAGTTGATCCCGTTCTTTGGAAATGTGAAAGGCATGTGCCGCTTCTATCTCAAGCAAACGCATCCGCGATTTCAGCTCTACGTGTCACCGATCAACATCGACCCCGCCGATCCGGCGCTGCCGATTTCGACTCCGTCAAGCTATTCTCACCTGCTGGAGGATGAAGCAGGAGAATTTCACACGCAGGGAATCGCCGAAGACACGAAAGCACTTTCCGACGGCATGCTCGACGACAAGGAGTATCTGGAACAAGCGCGCACCGTTCTCGCCGAGCATCGCCGCATTTTTGACGCCGAGTTTCCCAAGTTTAAGAATGGCGTCTTTTTCTTTTATTTTTCGAGCCTCGATCTGAACTCGCACATGTTCTGGCGGCTGATGGACCCGAAACATCCGGAGTACGATGCCGCGCTCGCCGCGCAGAATGGCTCGGCCATCGAGAGCTTTTATGAGCAGATGGACCAGGTCCTCGGCGAAGTACTGCCGAAACTCGACGACCACACGACCTTGCTGGTGCTTTCCGACCACGGATTCGCGCCCTACAATCGCTCGTTCAATCTGAACACCTGGTTACTGAACCATGGCTACATCAAACTTAAGGGCGGAACGAGTCCGGGCTCGAACGAACCGTTTGCCGATGTCGACTGGAGCCAGACGCGAGCGTATGGTCTTGGGTTGAACGGGCTCTACCTCAACCTGCGCGGCCGCGAGACGAATGGCATTGTCGAACCTGGCGCCGCGGCAGACAGCCTGATGGCTGAGATTCGGAGCAAGTTGCTCGCGATCAAAGATGCGAAGACGAATCTCCCCGTGATTACTCGCATAGATTTCGCCGCCGAGGCGTACCAGGGGCCGTACTCGCATTCCGGGCCGGACATGCTCGTGGGCTACAACCGCGGCTATAGGGCCGGTTGGAAAACGATCTTGGGCAGCTTCCCACCGGATGAACTCGAGGACAACACTAATCCGTGGAGCGGAGATCATTGCATGGACTACACGCTGGTTCCCGGAGTGCTGCTCAGCAATCGGAAAATTGCTGCCACGGCGCCAGCTTTGACCGATATCGCGCCGACCATCCTGACGGAGTTTGGAATTGCCAAAGGCAAGGGTATGATTGGACAGTCCGTGCTGCAGACTCAAAGCGGACGATAATCTCTTAAACGACAAGGCTCAGGAGATCGATGTTCGGCTCTCACAAAGTGAAGATCGAAGGCGAACTGCTGGACAAAGTGAAGCAGTGCGCGGAAGCGTGCGGCTACTCGTCGGTGGACGAATTCGTCGTGCACGCTCTCGAGAAGGAAGTGAATAAAGTCCTTCCTCCCAGCGAAGGCGGTTCGACTTCGAAAGAAATCATCAAGAAGCGGCTACAGGGGCTGGGGTACATCGAGTAGTGGCCTCACTGTTTTCTACGCCTATGGGCTCTCTGGGAGTCAACGTTCCATCCTTCATTGTTATTGGCATCTCACTCGTCATCGGGTTGCTGATGGTCGTGGTGTTCCGCTACACGTCGGATCAGGCGGCAATCCGCGTAGCCAAGGATCATCTGAAAGCGCACCTGCTGGCACTGCGGCTCTTTCAGGATCAGATCCCTGTCGTGATCCGGTCTTATGGACGCATCCTGATCGCGACCGGAAGATACCTTCGCCTCGCGTTCATGCCTCTGCTGGTTGTCATCGTTCCGCTCACGTTTTTGATTGTGCAATTGGACCGGTATCTGGGATCGACTCCGCTGGAATCAGGGCACGCGTTTCTCGTCAGCGCTCATGTAGCTGACGCTGAGGCGCTGAATGAGGCTTCCCTGCAGTTGCCGGATGGGCTCGCGACAACTTCGCCACCGGTTCACGTGCCCTCGGAAAACGAAATTGTCTGGAGAGTTGTTCCCCTGCGAGACGGGAATTACGAAGTCAAGGTGCAAGCTTCGGACCAGACATTTTCGAAGCGTGTAGTGGTGGGCCCGGGCCTGCCGCGCCTGTCGCCAGTACGCTTGCGAGGAAAGTTCTGGGAGCGCCTCTTCTATTCAGCGGAACCAGCGCTCCCCGAGAACAGGCTCGTCGACGCAATCGCCGTGCAGTATCCCGATCGCGAGATTGCTTTCGCTGGTTTCGAATGGAGCTGGATCTGGCTATTCTTTGTGCTGTCGCTGGCTACAGGATTCGTTTTCAAGAGTATTCTCGGAATTGAGATATGAAGTGGCACGATAGAACATCGTCGGCTGAACCTAAGAGGATTGCTCTCTGGATTGTGATCCTCGGTATCGTTGTGCTCTGCCCACTGCAGAGCCACGCTTACGCCGGGCCCGGTGCCGGATTCGCTGTGCTGTCATCGTTTTGGACGCTCTTCGTGGCGTTCCTGTATTCGGTGTACGCCTTCTTCGTTTGGCCATTCCGCCAGTTGCTTCGGCTGTTGCGAAGACGCCAGGCCTACGGCAATGCTCAGATCAAACGTGCTGTGATTCTCGGATTCGACGGCATGGACCCGGAATTGACCGAACGCTTCATCGCCGAGGGCAAGTTGCCGAATCTCGCGAAGTTGCGCGAACAGGGAACCTTCCGCAAACTGCGGACTACCTACCCCGCCATTTCGCCGGTCGCATGGTCGACGTTCATGACGGGAGTGAACCCGGGCAAACATAATATCTACGACTTCCTTGCCCGCGACTTGAGCAACTACCTTCCCTACCTCTCGTCGGCTGAGATCAAAGGGCCGAAGCGCAGCGTGAAGATCGGCAAATACACGGTGCCGCTTGGCGGCGCGCGCATCAAGGGCATGCGGCGTGGCATCCCTTTCTGGCACTGGCTGGGCGACGCCGGAATTTTCTGCTCGGTGATCCGCGTTCCGGTGACCTTTCCTCCAGAGAAATTCCCCGGAGTGCTGCTCTCCGGCATGTGCGTCCCTGACTTGAAAGGGAGCCAGGGAACGTTCTGCTTGTGTACGACTCGCCAGTGCGGCGACAAGTTTCGCGAGGGTGGCGTTCGGGTCGCAATCGACCGCGATGGTTCCGTGTTTCGTTCTTATGTTCCAGGGCCAGAGCATCCCCTCGAACCCGGATCCGGCGAGGAACTGCGAGTGAAGTTCGAGATCCATCCCGATAAGACTCAAGCGCAAGCCCGGATCACCGTTGACTCACAGAGCTTCACATTGAAGGTCGGCGAATACTCGCAATGGATTCCGGTGCAGTTCAAAGCCGGCGTGGGATTCAGCGCGCACGGAATCTGCCGCTTTTATCTCAAGGAGTTGGCTCCCGAGGCAGAGGTTTACGTTACGCCCGTGAATATCGATCCCGGCCGGCCCGATCTGCCCATCTCGCATCCGGTGACGTACTCCATTTATCTGGCGAAGCTGTTTGGTCCTTACGCGACGCTTGGTCTGGCTGAGGATACCTGGGCTCTGAACGAGCACGTGCTCGACGACGATGCCTTTCTCGCGCAGTGCTATGCCAATCACGATGATCGCGAGCGCATGTTGTTTGACGCCCTTGAGAAAACCCAGCAGGGCCTGTGCGCCTGCGTCTTCGACACCACCGACCGAGTGCAGCACATGTTCTGGCGCTACCTCGACGACGACCATCCCGCCGCTCGCGATGTGCCTCGCGACCAGCGTCCATGCGTCATCCAGGATCTTTATACCCGCATGGATGAACTGATCGGCCGCGTCATGAAGCAGATTGACGACAAGACATTGCTGATGGTCGTCTCCGACCACGGTTTCAAATCGTTCGCCCGCTGCGTCAACCTGAACGCGTGGCTGCACCAGAACGGATATCTGGCTTTGAAATCAGGCAAGGCCGAAAGCGGCGACTGGTTCGAAGACGTGGACTGGTCCCGCACCCGCGCGTACACGATGGGCCTCAATGGCCTCTATCTGAACCTAAAAGGACGCGAACGCGAGGGAATCATCGAACCGGGCGCCGACGCCGAAGCTTTGAAGGACGAATTGCGACGCAAGCTTGACGGACTCGTGGATCCCTCGTCGGGCAAGGCCGGAATCACAGGTGTGTTTGACTGCGACGCTGTCTACGCTGGTCCCTATGTCGATAATGCGCCCGACCTGATCGTGGGTTACGGTGATGGATTCCGCGCCTCGTGGGATTCGGTAATGGGCAAAGTCACCGGCCGGATATTCGAAGACAACTTGAAAGCCTGGAGCGGCGACCATTGCATCGATCCGCGGCTCGTTCCGGGTGTACTCTTTTGCAATCGTAAGATCTCCGAAGAGAAACCAGCCATCGTCGATGTTGCCCCCACCGTCCTGAAGCTCTTTGGCCTGGCGCTTCCCAGTCATTTCGACGGAAAACCCTGGACGGTTGCTCCGCCCGTCGCCGCGTCCACCGCGGCTTAGCCGCAGCGAGCCCCAGATGCAAGGTACTATAGTCGAACCGTGATCACCATAGTCTCAGGCCTGCCGCGTTCCGGAACATCGCTCATGATGCAGATGCTGGCTGCCGGAGGAATGCCGCTGCTTACCGATCACGAACGTCAGCCCGACATCGACAATCCCCGCGGCTATTGCGAATGGGAGCCGATCAAACTCCTGGCCAAAGAGCCCGATCGCATCGACGAGGCTGACGGCAAGGCGGTAAAAGTCATCACTCAGCTTCTCTTGTCGGTTCCCAAGGGCAGGAACTACAAACTCATTTTCATGGAGCGTCCTCTGCCTGAGGTTCTGGCGTCGCAAGATGAAATGCTAAAGCGCCGCGGCTCCAGCCAGGCAGTGGATCATGCGTTGCTCACTTCGGCCTTCCGCGAACATATGAAAGAAGTCATCGCGTGGCTCGAGCGGAGAGACGACATCCCTGTTTGCCGCATGGGATACAGAAAAGTGCTGAGCGATCCCATCGCCGCGGCGAAAACCGTCCGCGATTTTCTCGGTCTCGACTTGAACCTGGAAGCGATGGCCCTGCAGGTCGATCCCGCGCTCTACCGCAACCGCTGGCCCTAGACGAGCGCCTGCCAGGTTCGTTGCCGGCCGAATAGTGCCGGAGCCTTCGAAATGGGCTAAAATACGCACGCTGTCCGCGCTGGGGAGCGACCGCAATGGGGAACCCTGCGATTCATCGAGTCAAGGAATCGGATCGCGCTACAGCAATCAAGGAAATCGACATCCTCTGGATGACTGCGGGCTTGGGCTGCGATGGAGACACCATCGCCATGACAGGCGCCACCCAACCCAGCATCGAAGATATTGTGACGGGCGCCCTGCCCTGGATTCCCAAAGTTAAGTTCTACAACCCTTTCCTAGCCTACGAGAACGGAGACGAGTTCGTTCGGCCTTTCCGCGAGGCCGCAGGCGGCAAATCGGAAAGACCTTTCATTCTCGTAGTCGAGGGATCAATCCCGAACGAAAGAAACAAAGCCGAAGGATATTGGGCTTCGTTCGGAACCGATCCGGCGACAGGCCAGCCGATTACCACTTGCGAGTGGATCGACCGGCTCGCCCCGCATGCATGGGCAATCATCGCAACTGGAACTTGTGCCACGTACGGCGGCATTCACGCGATCGAGGGAAATCCGACCGGCTGCATGGGATTGCCTGACTACCTCGGATGGAAATGGAAGTCGAAGGCGGAGATTCCGATCGTCTGTGTCCCCGGTTGTCCCGTTCAACCAGACAACATGATGGAGACGATTCTTTACCTTCTCTATATGGCGACGGGGCGGGCGCCCATGATCCCGCTCGATGATGCGCTGCGTCCCACTTGGCTATTCGGCAGCACTTTGCATGAAGGGTGCGATCGAGGCGGCTACTACGAGCAGGGAGAATTTGCCGAAGAATATGGATCTCCGCTCTGTATCGTGAAACTTGGCTGCTGGGGCCCAGTCGTGCAATGCAACGTCGGGAAGAGGGGATGGATGGGTGGCATCGGAGGATGTCCGAACGTGGGCGGTATCTGCATCGGATGCACGATGCCCGGCTTCCCCGACAAATTCATGCCCTTCATGAACCAACCTCCGGGCTCGTTGCTGTCCTCTCAGGCAGTGCAGACCTACGGCCGCGCGATCCACGCGCTCCGCAGGTTCACACAGGCGTCCCTGAACAAGGAGCCAAGTTGGAGAAGCCGGGCGAGGACCCAGTCGACCCACGAGTGATTGCTCCGGATGGCATGAGCGGACTTGGAGATCTGACCGAATGAGCACCTTCTGGAAGATCGGCGATAGCGCAGTTCATAACGTTACGCCCCACATTCCTGACGAGAAAGCACTCACCCCGGAAGACGCGGAGGCCATCCTGATGGACCTGGCCGCCACATATTCCAAAGACCAAGACATCGTCGGTTCGCTCGGTGCTCTTCACCATTTCTTCAACCGGCTCGACGAGGGCCCCATCACCGAAGAGCAACTCCCGAATGTCGAAGCGAAGTACCGGGCGCTGGTGGAGCAACTTCCCGCAGTCGTGTTCATGGCTTATCTCGATCGGGGAATCGGCGAGGCCTATGTGAGCCCGCAGATCGAAGCAACACTGGGGTTCTCGCAGTCGGAATGGCTGGAGGATCCCGTGCTGTGGTACCGGCAGGTCCATCCAGACGACAAAGACCGCTGGAGCCTGGAGGCCTCGGAGATGTTCCTCTCGGGCAAGCCGTTGCGGTCTGCGTACCGGGTCATCGCGCGCGACGGCCGCGTCATCTGGTTCCATTGCGAGGCGAAGATGATCCGCCATCCGGACGGCCGTCCCTGGTTTATCCACGGCATCGCTTTCGATATCACGGATCTCAAGCGGACGGAAGAGGAACTGCAGGACGAGCGCAATGTCGTGTCCGCCATCCTCGACACCGTCGGGGCTCTCGTTGTCGTACTCAATCGGGAAGGCCGTATTGTCCGGTTCAATCGCGCTTGCGAGCAGATGACCGGGCGAACATTTGAGCAGGCGCGGGGACAGCACGTTTGGGATTTATTCCTGATACCCGAGCAGAAGGAACAATTCCTGGCGATGTTCCAGCAGATTTGCGATGCCCAGTCGCGCACCGAGTACGAGAGTTCGTGGGTGGCTCGCGACGGAGGCCAACGGACCATCGCGTGGTCGGCTGCAGTTCTGCCCGCCGCCAAACAGACACCCATGTATGTGATCGCGTCGGGGATTGATGTCACGGTACAGAAACGGGCGCAGGCACGCTTCCGGGGACTGCTGGAAGCGGCGCCCGATGCGGTAGTCGTGGTCAACCAAAAAGGAAGGATCGTACTGGTCAACGCTCAGGTGGAGAAGTTATTCGGCTATCCGCGGCAGGAACTGCTCGGTGAGGAAATCGAAAAGCTTGTACCGCAACGCCTGCGCGGAAACCACCCCGCGCACCGGAGAAACTTCTTTGCGGAGCCTCGCGTGAGGCCCATGGGAGCAGGCGTGGAACTCTACGCCATGCACAAAGACGGTCATGAGTTCCCGGTGGAAATCAGTCTGAGCCCTCTGGAGACCGAAGAGGGAGTCCTGGTTTCGAGCGCCATCCGCGACATCAGCGAGCGCAAGCGCCTGGAGAAAACTGTCCTCGAGATCAGCGAACGCGAGCAGCGCAGAATCGGACAGGACTTGCACGATGGCCTCGGACAGCACCTCACCGGCATCGCTTTCATGACCAAGGTGCAAGAGCAGAAGCTGGCCGAGAGGCAGATTCCGGAGGCCGCAGACGCGGCCAAAATCGTCCAACTCGTTAACGACGCGATCCTGAAGACTCGCGAATTGTCTCGGGGATTGCTGCCCGTAGTCTCCGACGCTCACGGGCTGATGTCTGCGCTGCGACTCTATGCCACCGAGATCGAAGACCTGTTCGGGATCGCCTGCCGTTTCCAGTGTGAAGAAGCCGTCCTGATTCACGACGCGCCGATGGCAACCCACCTGTACCACATCGCTCAAGAGGCGGTAAACAACGCCATCAAGCACGGTCACGCGACGAGCATCCTGATCCGCCTCTTTTCTGGCGAACGAGAGGGTACCCTGATCATAAGAGACGATGGGGTGGGCATCAGC
>Ga0335076_10003263_pt1 | contig 16274 bp, 15 predicted proteins | sample Lox_Sample_25_FD_206717 | JGI IMG/M metagenome (GOLD analysis project Ga0335076, IMG submission 206717) | Soil microbial communities from Loxahatchee National Wildlife Refuge, Florida, United States - Lox_Sample_2.5 | ecosystem: Environmental > Terrestrial > Soil > Wetlands | place: USA...
AGGTGAATGGGAAAAAACTTTCGATCGCAGTGCATTTTGGCAGTCTTAAATTGAAAAAAGTGGAAATAAAAGGAATTGGCGAGCTCGTGTTGAAAGAGCTGATGACGCTGAAAGAGGGAAAGGCTGAGGAATTTGTTGTCGCAGGAAACTGATTAAAAAATCAACCAACAGGAAATATCTAATATGTCTGCACTACCGTCAGTATTCAATCTTAGGGTGCTCTTTGTTGTATTTTCTATTTGTCTTTGCACAAGAATGAGGGCGCAAGAAAAAAAAGACAATTCGGGAAAGTTGTATGAATTTAATGCTGACGCGGTCACGCGATGGAGCAGCCCCGAAAACAAAAACGGGCAAAAAGGGGCCGGAAGCATTGAAAATGCTGGTGCCAAGGGACATGCAAGCGAGTCACTGGAGCCGGGTGAAACAAAATCCCTGCTCGACATTGAAGAGAGCGGCGTAATTAACCGCATATGGATCACCGTTAGTGACCGTTCACCGGAAATGCTCCGGTCAATCAGGCTGGAAATGTTCTGGGACAAAGAAACGAAGCCTGCAGTATCTGTACCACTCGGAGATTTTTTTGGGGTCGGACTGGGAAGGACTGCAACTTTTCAAAATACCTGTTTTGCCAATCCCGAGGGAAAATCGTTCAACTGTTTTATTCCAATGCCATTCAGGAAAGCCGCCCTGATAAAAGTTACCAATGAATCCGGCAAAAGACTCAGTCATATTTTTTTTGATGTCGATTACCAGTTGATAAAGAACTGGCATGATGACTATATGTATTTTCATGCCTGCTGGAACAGGGATACGGCTACTGAACTCGGGAAAGATTTTAATCTGCTGCCCGCTGTGCATGGTAAGGGAAGATTCCTGGGCGTGAATATTGGTATCAATGCAAATCCGGCTTATGGAGATTCCTGGTGGGGTGAAGGCGAAGTGAAAATTTACCTGGATGGTGATAAAGAACATCCAACCTTAGTAGGCACCGGGACAGAAGATTATATCGGAACCGGATGGGGCCAGGGAGTTTTTTCCAACAATTATACAGGATGCCTCATTGCTGACGGAAAAAAAATGCAATGGGCTTATTATCGTTTTCATATTCCCGACCCTGTTTTTTTTGGAACAGATTGCATGGTCAGCATTCAACAGATCGGAGGGAATGGAAAACAAAAAGTATTGTCTTTGCAAAAAGCGGGAGTTCCGCTCGTCCCTGTTTCTATTGATTTCGGTGGGAAACTTATTCCTCTGTACGCAAACAGGAAAAATTTGGATGATGCGTTTTTGCCTGATGGCTGGACAAATTTCTATCGCTCCGATGACGTTTCTGCCACAGCTTATTTTTATCTCGACCGGCCTTCGGATGATTTACTTGCCTTGCAACCGGTACAGATACGTATTTATAATTTGAAAACGAAGGAATAATTTTTCGAGGGATATTGTCTCATTTAAGTTTCAGGAACTATTTTTTCCTGAGATGTATCGCCATTCCCCCTCCGGAAGCCAATTGGATAGTCAGCGAGTCGTTTTTGTTTATTGACCTGCTTTGTTTTATGAGATGATTTGGGTTTATCCTGGTATCAGGCGCGTCTGTATAAATGTCGGCCTCATAATTTCCTTTATCCAAAAAATCCATTGAAATAGTTAGTTGTCTTGTTTCATGATTATTTATTGCTCCAATATACCAGTCATTATTTTTCTTACGCGCAATGACGATATACTCGCAAACTTTTGCATCCAATACTTTGGTTTCATCCCAAACAGTTGGAACTTCTTTGATGAATTCAAAACCTGGCTGCCCTTCATAGGCGGCAGGGTAATCGCATACCATGCCGAGATAGTTTTCGAGCACTACATACATGCCAAGCATATGGCAGCGCGTGCCTCTCATGAGTGGCCGGGTATATTGAGTTATATAAAGTGAATCCGGCACAGCACGAAATCCGCCAAGATGATAATCGGTGCTTCCCGCGAGCATCCTGGTAAAAGGAAAATTAATATCATGATCTGGCGTAGCGCCTTCGCTCCATTTGTTTATTTCATAATTTGCAGTGCCCTCTCTCGTGTATTCATTGGGATAAGTCCGTGCGAGCCCGGTATTTTTGTAGGCTCCGTGAAATTGAATATGCAGGTGATGTGCTGCTGCTTTCTCAAGTATTTCGTTTTGTATGTTCACCATTTCCTGGTCGTCGCGATCCATAAAATCAACCATCATCCCCTTGATGCCCCATTTTTCAAATATTGCAAAAGCCGTATCTATTTTTGGATATAATGCTGCCCAGTGCACCCAAACCCTTATTCCTACTCCTTTTGATTTCGCATAATCACAGACTTCCTTCATATCAAGGCCCGGTACCGGTGTCGTAACGTCTGAGTGGGGGCCAGGTGAAAAAGGTATGCCGTCATCCATATACCATTGATGAAGGCCATATTCAACAACTGAATGATATTCGATCCCGTTGCGTGCACAGAAATCGATATAATATTTCTGCGTGACAAAATTATTTCCGGGCGCATTGATTGTGTCGGGAACCACATTACCGTTCCACCAGGGCCAGGTTGTTTTTCCCGGTTTGATCCAGGATAGATCTTTTATTTTACAGGGCTCATTGAGATCAGTAATAATATTCGATTCTATCAACGCGCCAATTCTGTCACTGATCAATAGCACACGCCAGGGACTGAAATGCGGTAGCGATGCTTTAACTTTCACTTCCGTCTGGTGTGGAAGGGGGGAGAGCAAGCTTCTCAATATGCCATCATGTTTTATCAGATACATTCCTGCGTAATCCACCAGTTCTGCTTCTGTAATTCCCAGGTAAATCTTCTCCGGCAATTCGAACAGAGCGGGCAGATCCATTAGTGTATCTTCCCTGAGATCACTCAGTGGCAGGTTGCAATACCTGCCTTCATGTGAGGTTGTATAATCCGGTAATAACAAAGCATGCACTCCTGGATTACCGACAAGATGAAATGTGTTTCGCTCATCTGTTAACACAATATCTGACCAGTTTTCCTGTTTGGGAAATTCATACCGAAAAGCCAGCCCGTCATTAAAAGCTCTGACAATAAGATTTATTTTTTTGGAAGAGCTTTCCTGCAATGGAATTACCATTTCTTTATAATAGTCATGAACAGTTTTTGTTTTTCCTACGACCAGTTCATAATTATCTTCACCGTCATGAAATAGGGGTTTATCCATGGTGAGATTGTCCTTGAATGCAGCATCGCTGAATATCAGACTGAAATCACTGTTGGAAATGATTATCTTGTTTTTATATGATACGCTATAGACCCCCTTTTTATCGATCAGCATAAAAGAATAGCTGATATTCCCATCAGGGGATTTGAGTTGCACTTTTTTTTGGGCTATGAGCGAAGATGAAATAGCTGTTGCAAAAACAAATGGTATTATATTGGCTGCAAACCTGGGCATGGTATAAAGAGTCAGAATTTATGTACAGATTACTTACCTGGCAGCATAGGAAACAGTTTCCTGATCTGATCGTCATTTGGCTGCATTCCATATTCGCATATTTCAAAGGCCTCTGCATTTTTTACCTGCATGCCTTTTTCTCTTCCGTACCATTTAACCAATGAATTCCTGACTTCCGGAGTGATTGTTACAGTTCTTGACAAGGCAAGCCATGATTTTCTGGCCTCTTTGTTCTTCGGCACCTGCTCTGCATAATGACCAATCCAGGGTAACCATTCATACATCTGCGATTCGTGTGCATCCAACGCATCGATTTTTTTCTCAAATACCGGAGTAATATCAATGGCTATGTCGGGCCGGAAAGGATTGGGACGCTGAAACCTGTCCTGGAAATATAAAAAGAGTGGATTTTTTTTGAGGGGAGGAGTTTCGGGACAAATATTGGGAACAGCTACCATGTAAGCTGCATCCTGCACTAACACTCCGGTATACCGGTGATCCGGATGATAATCATTGGGTCGGGGCGAAATCACTACATCGGCCTGCCATTCACGAATTTTTTTTATGATCTCATACCTCACTTCCAGTGTGGGCAATAACTGACCATCATGGTTGTTCAATACTTCATAAGTCACCCCCAGGCGTCTGGCGGCTTCCTTCGCTTCCTTCAACCTTCTTGCTGCCAGTTCTTCTCCTTTTTCTGCCTGGTGGCCGGCATCACCGTTAGTAACAGAAAGAAATTCGACCTGGTAACCCATGGATGCAAAAAGGGCTGCAGTTCCCCCTCCACTCAGATCGCAATCATCCGGATGAGCGCCGATCATAATGATCCGGGCCCTGCCTGAATCAGGCTGTGTTTTAGCGCTGGACATAATGCAAAGAATGAAAAAAAAATTAAGAAGCAGGTACCTGTAAAAAGATTTCATGGCAAAATAGTTAGTTGGTAAAAACAGTGCTTTATCATCAGGAACGTAATCGTTGACAGGAGCTAATCCTTATTAAGATTTTTCCAGTTACAACTAAGATACGATAAAACCTGCTGATCCGGAATTCAAAAACATAAGCAGACCATGTCGCTGAATATCTTGTTTATTGCCATTAATCCATATCTATTTGCAATTCATCCAAATCTTTTCGACTAATGGACGACTAATCACTATCATGCACAAACTTTTTCTCATCACCCTAATCACAATAATATGCCTGGAAAGAATTGTTTGATGATTTTATCAGTAATCTTTCTTTTTTTTCAGTCTTTCGCCCAGAAGGGAAAGTCTTCTGATACCTATAAGTTTCATATCGATCTTGTGAATGTGACAGATGATAAAGTAAAGGTAGAATTGCTGACACCTGAGATTACCGCGCATTCGATTACCTATCACCTGCCGAAAATCGTTCCCGGCACTTATTCTGAAGATGACTTTGGAAGATATGTTGAACAGTTTAAGGCTTTCGACAAAAAAGACAATGAACTGCCTGTCGAAAAACCCGATGTGAACAGTTGGACGATTTCCAACGCTGACAAATTATACAGAATTTCCTATCTCGTTAATGATTCTTATGATGACAGCACCACCAAACAGGTCATTTTTGAACCTGCAGGTAGTAATATACAGAAAGACACCGACTACGTAATCAATAACCAATGCTTTCTCGGGTATTTTGATGATATGAAGAACAGACCGTACGAAGTAAATATTCAGCATCCGGCAAATATGTATGGGAGCACTGCTTTGACAGACCTCGATAAGAGCCTGACTTCGGATAAATTTATTACGGAATCGTATAACCGAATTGTAGATAACCCGATCATGTATGATATTCCGGATACTTCGGTTATCAGAGTGGGGAATACAGATGTGTTGATTTCTGTATATTCTCCTTCGAAGAAAGTAACTTCTGCGTTTCTCGCGGGGAAATTAGCAACTTTATTGCAGGATCAGGGAAAATACCTTGGCGGAAAATTACCCGTGGATAAATATGCTTTTCTTATTTATTTAGACAGCAAGCCGGTCGGATATTCCGGGGGCGAAGGAGCATTGGAGCATTCTTATTGTTCTATGTATTATTATCCTGAAAGACCAGCCCAGCAATTGTCACAGGAATTTGTTGACCATGCCGCCCACGAATTTTTTCATATCATTACACCGCTGACCATTCATTCCGAAGAAATACAATATTTTGATTTCAATCATCCCAAAATGTCGCAGCATCTGTGGCTTTATGAAGGCTCGACAGAATATCATGCGCATATGGTACAAGTGAAATACGGGCTTATCACAACCGAACAATTGTTGAACGTACTGAGCGGTAAAATAACTGCTTCAAAAAATTTTAATGACACTGTGCCTTTTACTTATATGAGCAGCCACGTGTTGGGCGCCTATAAAAACCAGTTCGTGAATGTATACCAGAAGGGGGCGTTGATTAACATGTGCCTTGATATCAAACTCCTGCAACTTTCACAGGGAAAGTATGGGATATTGAATCTCATTCACGATCTTTCGACCCGCTATGGCAAGCAGAAAGGATTCAGGGATTCAACGCTCTTCGATGAAATTGAAAAACTGACTTATCCGGAGATTGGGAACTTTCTCAGAACCTATGTAGGTGGTCCTGTGCCATTGCCTCTGGAAGAAATTTTTAATCTTGTAGGAGTAAAATATCAGGCGGTAACAGAAACAAAAGACAGTACTTTTTCTTTGGGAAGAGTGGGAATAGGATTTGATCCGGAGACCCAAAGATTGAAAATTACAGATACCTCAACCATGAATGATGTAGGAAAGCAATTAGGATATCATCAGGGAGATGAATGGTTATCCATTAACGGTAAAGATATTACCGGTTTGAACCAGCAGGCAATAATCGCCGATCTTTATAAATCTTCGAAATTGGGCGACAGTCTGCTTGTGCAGGTGTCAAGGAAAAATGCGGATGGAACCACGAGCCCGGTAATGCTTCGTGCTACAATGAAAAAATATCCGGTCAGGAAATTTAATACGCTCAGTTTTACAGATCAACCCACGGATCAGCAGATGATGCTCAGAAATGCATGGCTTAAGCCGAAACCGACAGATCCTTCCTTTTGATCTGTCAGGGATTCCATTATTTTTCCACCCATTGTACAGGTCATCCTGCAAAAACGTATCTTTCGGCTATCCGAAATGGTGACAGAAGGTTAATTTTTAAAAAATTAATTATGTCAGATGGAAAATCGGGTACGTCTGCATATGACTGGAGCCGCTTTATAAAGAGGGTAAGCATCAAAGCAGACCCCAAAAAAATCTATAAATTATTGACGAGTCAGCTGGGATTGGAAAAATGGTTTCTGCGAAAAGCTATTTTTACATCATCCAAAGGCAAGCCCATTGACCGCAAAGAACCGGTTCAGCAGGGAGACAATTACGAATGGTATTGGCATGGCTGGGATGATAATACTGTTGAGCGGGGAACCATTCTTGAAGCCAACGGGAAAGACAGGTTTAAATTTTCTTTTGGGCGGGCGGGTGTGGTAACTATTTCGATTAAAACAGAGCAAAATGAAATCATTACGGAACTGGTGCAGGAAAATATTCCCATTGATGAACAATCGAAAGTACATTTTCACCTGGGTTGTACTAAGGGATGGGTTTTTTATTTAACCAATCTCAAATCGATACTTGAAGGTGGAATTGATCTGCGGAATAAAAACGCTGCTCTAAGAGATATGATCAATGCCTGAAAACTGAATAAACCAATTTTTTTTAACTGAACATGAATAAAACGAGGGCCCTGTTCTTTTATCTTTTGATGATTGTTTTTTTCGGAGCCATCATCTATTGGATTTTGCAGCAGGGTCATTCGATAGAAAAAACAAATGTCGGTCTTCATTCAACAGTTCGAGATCACCAGGTAAGCCTTCGGGTATTTACAGATTCTCTCAGCCAGCATCTGACGCTTCCGCTGCCAGCATTATTGCTTCAGATTATTGTCATCGTATTGTGTACACGGGTATTTGGTTTTCTTTTCCACCGTATCAATCAGCCTGCTGTAGTGGGAGAAATTGTGGCTGGTATTGTGTTAGGGCCATCACTGTTAGGTCTGCTCTTTCCTGCAATTTCCAATTTTGTATTTCCTGCTTCATCACTGCAGAATTTACGGTTTTTGAGCCAGGTAGGATTAATATTGTTCATGTTTGTGATCGGGATGGAAGTAGACGCTGATATCATCCGCAAACAGGCTTATGATGCTGTTATTATCAGTCATGCCAGCATCATCATACCCTATACATTGGGGTTAGGTCTTTCCTTTTTTCTTTATAATCAATTTGCCCCGCCGGATATTTCATTTTTGTCCTTTGCCTTGTTTATGGGAATTGCCATGAGCATCACTGCATTTCCGGTACTCGCAAGGATTATTCAGGAGAGAGGGATAACCAAAACAAAACTCGGAATGATGGTCATTACCTGCGCGGCGTCAGATGATGTAACTGCCTGGTGCATATTGGCCGTGTTGATCGCCATTGTCAAGGCCGGGTCGTCAATTAGCGCATTGTTCACCATAGGTCTTGTTGTTTTTTATATAGCATTTATGCTTTTTGTAATGATGCCTGTTTTGAAAAACCTTTATTCGAGATATGCTGAAAAGAAAATGATGAACAGGGCCATGATGCCGATTGTATTTATTATTCTCCTTTTATCAGCGTATACTACGGAAGTCATTGGGATACATCCGTTATTTGGATCTTTTTTGGCCGGAGTGATCATGCCCCAGGCTTTTAATTTTCGTAAAACAGTAATTGATAAAATTGAGGATGTAAGTGTGGTATTATTCCTTCCCCTGTTTTTTGTTTTCACGGGTCTTCGTACACAAATCGGATTATTGAACCAGGGTTATCTCTGGGTGGCCTGTGGATGGATATTGGTCGCAGCCGTTTCAGGGAAATTTGTAGGAAGCGCTTTTGCTGCAAAAGTTGTTGGTCAAAGCTGGAAAGACAGCTTGTCGATCGGCGCCCTGATGAATACCCGCGGATTGATGGAATTGATCGTATTGAATATAGGGTATGATCTTGGTATATTGTCGCCTGAAATATTTTCGATGATGGTGCTGATGGCATTGGTAACCACATTCATGACCAATCCTGCGTTGAATCTGATCAATCGATGGATGCCTGCTACCGATATGTAACCCCTTACAGGGCGTTCCTATATGATTACTCAACGGTAATAAATATTGCCTTGTATTTAAAAAAAGTTGTGCTTTCGCTGAACAGGCTGGCGCTGACTTCAATTTCACAATTGCCTGTTGAAAGATATTTTATTTCTGATTGAACAATTTTATTGACCCGCGGATCAATCATGGATAAGAATTTTGCCGAATCAGCTTTGATCAATCTCGTTTTTTCTTTAAGAATCATTTCCAATAATTCTTTTATCATTTGCATCATGCATACGCCCGGCACCACAGGCTGACCAGGGAAATGGCCTTCAAAAATCCGGTGTAATGGATTCAGTTCAAGCTCAGCCTGAATAGTATTGTCAGATGAGTGGAAGGATTTTACAATGAAGAAATCACGGGCTAATATCATTACTTCAGGTATTTTAAACCAATGGTAAAATCGAAATTTTTATGCATGATACCAATGGTATCGGGTATATTGTTGTGATAATTCTGCATGATGGCTTCTACTACAGGCTTTCGTGACGATGACCGCTGCAAACCCAGTAACTGGGAACAAACCGAATCGGTAATGTAATAATTGACTCCTTCCTGTTGTGGAAAAGCGTGGTAGTATTTCGAGCCATCCTTCAGCAGATAGGCATGTTGGTCATCTGTTCCAATCATTAATATCAATTCAAAATCTTTTCGGAGTGTTTTGATGACCGCTTTTTTATCCATTTGTTTCAGGATATAATGTACAGTAAAGCCACTGTCGGGAGAAAATCCAAAATCAAAAAATTTAAATCCCACTTCGTTAGAAAAAACAATTCTGACACTGCTATCAGGCATAGTTTTAAATAACAGAATCCCGCTCAGGTGTCTTCCAACTACATCCACTGCAGTTTTATATTGATCAGAAAGGAATTTCGGTTTGAATTTTTTTGGGCAATCCGGGTCTCCCGGAACTTTTTGCATTTTTTTATACGGCGATCCGCAGGCCAATAAAAAAATGAAGGAATTAATGAATAGTAAATAACGCATCCGGGATTTTTATATTCAGCTCCTTGTTGGTAAAACGAATGATGGTATTGTCACCAGACAATTCCCGCATTTCGATTGTCGAAGCGACATAGTCTTTTTTATCAATCACGACAACAATATTTTTGAAATAATTCTTCAGGTTTTTTGACTGGGGTGATAACTCAATAAGATAATTCTCCTTTCCTTCAAATATCCTTGAATTAAAATCAGAATTATTCAGGGCTGATCCATTCACACAATCAATGACCAGTTTATTGATTTGTTCAAACAATTTGTTCGATCTTGCTGAAATCTTATTTTCTTTTTCCCCATCCCTGATTAACACATTGCCGCTGCTCAAAATCATGAGGTATGGAAAGGGATCCGTATATTCCATGCGGACGGAATTATCTTTTCTGAACCAGAATTTTCCTTTGGATACAATTTTTTCAGACAACATGTTCAGGTTTTTCTCCTGCACAAAATCACTTTGGATACTATTGGTCTTTTCTGAGACTTTTGCGAACTGGTTCTTAAATATGGCACCATCTGTGAGTAGGCTATAACCCGGATATTGAGCGTTCAGGGCAAAACCGGAAAAAAAAAGCATCGCCATCAGTGGTATCTTTCTACACATAGGGCTCCAATTTAAGCATTTTATCCAACCTTGTTATTGTATAGCCTTCATCGAGCAACTGCCTGATGAAAGCCGCTAATATTTTAACAGTTGTTTCGCTCGTATCATGAAAGAGTATAATGGATCCGGGTCTGACTAATCTTCTGACCCGGCGCATTAATTTTTTTTCATTTCTGATCACGGTGTCGAATGAACGTACGTTCCATCCAACGGAAATATAATTTCCTTTGATGATTGCCTTCTTCAGGTTGGGGTTGGTTACGCCATAGGGAGGCCTGAATAAGCGTGGAGTCAGGCCCGTTAGTCTGGCCATTTCCTGGTTCATCAATTGCATATCATTCAGCATTTTTTGGGATGAAAACAAGTCAAACCAGCGGTAGTGTGAATAGCTGTGGTTGCCGATGATATGACCATTTTCATGAAGTTTCCTGAATAATGCTTCATTGTTCGGGATTCTGCTCCCGATACAAAAGAAAGCTGCCTGGATATTGTATTGACTCAGTAATTCAAGAATAGCAGGCGTATATTGATTTGCAGGGCCGTCATCAAAACTCAATGCAATTTCTTTCTTATCTGTTTTAGCAGAACAAATTGATTCGATATAGAAACCAGCCTGAATAAAATAACTTCCGTAGGCAAGAATCAGCAGGTAGACAAATAACAAGATCACATAATATAAGATCGGAACACCATGCAAAATATGATAGGCAATGAGCCCGGCCAGCAATATTGCAAAAAGAATACTCGTATTCCTGAAATTTAGCATGCAGATAGCAAAAATAAGGAATGATGCGTGCCTTTGTAATGGTTATAAATTAAAACCCGGTTTATCGGCTGTTGGTGAGCGTTGTTTTTTTCAAACCATTCGGGGATGGTTTGATGTTTTATTATTCTTCCTGCCAGCCAAAGCGCAAATGCAGCTGCCGTAGGATATTCGCCGCACAAATGCTTATATTGAATCTGGCTTTTGTTTTTAAGCAGGGAATTATTCAGCTGATTGTATATTTCATCGCCCTTTATGTCTCCGTTCATGCCGGTAATGATCAGATCAATCCTGCTCATATCAACTGCATTTTCCTTTAAGAAAGACTGAATCTGCTTTTCGATTTCAGAGACATTTCCCGGTTTGTAGAAAGTTTGAATACTGTTTAGTTGTGCTTCATTATTCTCTGAAACCTGGTTTGTCAGGGTAAAAAAAATAGCGCCTTCTCCCGCTGTTGTTCCCTTGGAACCGGATGATAAAAGATGACGGTTCGAAATCTGTTCTTGTTTATACAAACCAAGTCGTGTTAAAATAGCATGACTGGTATCTGTGATCTCATCAACACCACCAGCCAATACATTTGTCATTTTATTTTCTTCCAGCAAGAGGATGGCGTCCAACAACGCGCTTTCAAAAGAAAAACCTTTGTGAACGAAAGTATTGTTATACTGGTGGCATTTAAGCATGAGCGCAATTTGTGCCCCGACGGTATTATGAGTAGATTGAATGAAAGCTGTCGGCGTGAGCATTTCTTCCCTGTTCTCAATCATTTTTTTCAGGAACACTTCAGTATCTTCAAGACAGCCGTAAGCCGTTCCCGTGATAATGGCACCTGGCGTATCGATCCCCGCTTTCTGAAGACAGACTGTAGCGGCAGCAACGCCCATTTTGATGATCCTGCTCATCCTCCTGATCAGTTTCGGATCAATGAGTTTATTATAATCGGGTTCGATGCATTTCAGCCTGTCGCCAACATATTCCACCACTTCAGAGGGCAATGATTCGACACCGAATGTTTTCTGCGGCGATATATTTTCAGACGACCGAATATAAATTTTCTGTTGCATCAACCAGCCAGAGATTAATATTTTGAAAATATCAGTGATGTGCAATTGCCTCCGAATCCGAAGGAATTGGACAAAACATGTTTCAGCTTTAGGTTTTTCAAAAATTTTGTTTCGGGTACAAAAGGAAGTTCTTTCATCGGGGTAAGAAGCCGAAGATTGGGGTAGATGATGCCATGTTCCAGGGCAAGGACTGAAAACACTGCTTCAATACCTCCGCTTGCACCAAGCGTATGGCCGGTAAACGATTTTGTTGAACTCATTTTCGGATAATCAGGATCAAATAAAATTCTTATTGCAGTTCCCTCGGAAATATCATTATTCTGGGTCCCGGTTCCGTGCAGGTTGATATAATCAATATCGGCCGGTTGTAACCCACTTTCCGCAAGTGCTCCTTTCATCGCCAGAAAGGAACCCGTTCCTTCAGGAGAGGATGCCGTCTGATGATATGCATCGTTGGCATTAGAGAATCCACTAAGTGTACAATAGGTTTTTTTTTTCAATCTTGCAGCCACCTGCTCCGATACAAGGACAACATAGCCTGCGCCTTCTCCCAGGTTCAGTCCCTTCCGGTTCTCATCAAATGGTTTGCAATATTCATTATCGAGAATCATGAGAGTGTTGAAACCATTGAGTGTAAAACGGGTTAGTGCATCTGCTCCCCCAGCGATTACGGCATCAAGCATATTATGCCTGATCAGCCTGGCTCCAAAAAAAATTGCATTGGCAGAAGATGAGCAGGCCGTGCTGATGGTTGTGATATAATCACGAATGCCCAGTTGATCAGCCACCAGCTCGGTCGGACTGCCGCATTCATGATGGATGATGTCACGAAGTTTTCCTTTTGCATGATCGGGTAAAAAATCTCCAAAGAAATCTTCGCTTTTATCCATTCCGCCTACCGTGTTTGCGGAAATAAAACCTGTCCGCAGACGAGGAATATTTATGAGCCCTGCATCTTCAATTGCTTCCCGGGCCGCCACCATGCTGAGTAGGGCAGTGCGGGTTATTGTTGAATCGAGACCAGTGAGTGAGGAAAGTTGATCGTTGCTGAGGTTGACTTCTGCAACAGGTATTCGGTTGCGGTGAATGGAATCCAGCCAGTGCATATCGCCCATGCCTGCACGGCCCGATTCGAGCGCATCCAGGGATTCGGCGACATTATTGCCAATGGCCGAGATCACACCCACTCCGGCAACCAATACAGGCGCACTCATTTTATTTTTTCTGGGCTTGATGAGCAGTAATATATTCAGCCATGGATCTTACGGATTGAAATACCTTAGGACCCTCGTCCGCATTGGACAACTTTATCTTGTATTCCTGCTGCAGTAATACGATCAATTCCAGCGCATCTATTGAATCCAATCCAAGACCTTCTACAAAAAGCGGTTGATCATCACCGATATCTTCCGGCTTCAGATCCTTCAAATTTAATTGGGCGATGATCTGTCTTTTCAGATCGGCCATTAATTTATCCATGGTCTAAACTGTAAATTTTATTGATGTTTCCTTCATTAAAAATAACGGACTGACCGGATTCCTGCTTTTCTACCAATAGCAATACAGCCTTGTATTTTTCACCCATCCATTCAACCCATCCACAAATGCAGGTTTCAATGATCTTCCTCTCGAATAAATCGTTTACATATGACGCTATAAATGTAGCATCGAACTCTTTAAAAACAAAAAATGCATTTTCGCCTTTAAAGGTATTTTTTATGGATATTTCTCCGATTACAATATTGGGCAGCGTATAGACAAACAAAGCCGGGCTTGGAAAAGAGCTAACTGTTTTATAATATTTTATATCCGTATCCAGACTCGCATTCGAGTTGGAGAGTACGATGCCAACTTCTTCGGGCTGATAATTGGCTTTGTTGAAACTTTCTTTTAGCAGGATATCTGAAGCGAGCAATCCCAGTTTGCTGAGGTTATCCATCTTATAGAATTTTGGATAGCCGATATCAAAATGTTTGTAAGCGGCATCCACGAAGTCTGTAGCGGACAGATTTTTGTTTTCAAATATGGATCTCCCGTTTTTATAAATAATCTGATCAGTGATAATACAAGTGGCTGTGATATATTTTGCTATTGACAAGTGTTGACAGGATAATTGTTTAAGCAGGTTTTATTTTTCTAAGATTATCGCGATATTCAATTTTCCCAGCTAGTTTCTGCAGGGCTATTTTATGATTTTTAACGTATGGATTCGTGGTATCCCATACGTATCCGGCCAGTACAGAACAGATCTGGCTTTTGATGAGCGGATCCTGATCGTCTGCAAAAAAGATGGTGTCCAGTGTGCCATCATACCAGGCCATGACATAGGAACGGAAAGTGTCTACTCCCTGCATCATCGGTTGTGTGTACTCGTTATCCCAGTCAATATTTCTTCCGTTAAGTTTGTCGACAACAAGTTTTCCTGCCATCTGGCTGGAGACGGTGGCAAGTGTAACCCCGGAAGAGAATACAGGATCCAGGAATTCAGTCACATTTCCGGTCAGCACAAAACCTTCGCCATAAAACCTGTCGGTAGTAGTTGACCATGACTCCAGCACCCGGGGTTCAAAAATAAATTTGACTTCTTTGAATCTTTCACTTAAATAGGGTTGTGAGGCGATAAGCACTCTTAATTGCTGCTCCGTATTGCCGGCATAGCGCGCAAAAAATTCCGGATCGCCCACAAATCCGAGAGAAGTAATTCCATTCGAAAAAGGAATGATCCATATCCAGACTCCCTTTTCATGTACGACAATGGTGATGCGGTTCGGTTCATCAGCCATCGAACGATTGACATCCACCGTATGTGTGAATAAAGCTTTGCGAGGCGGAAGATTGGAAGGTTTATCCATCTTAAATAAGCGGGGGATGACCCGGCCATAGCCACTGCCGTCAATAATAAATCTTGCTTCAATCTCCGACAAATTACCTTTGCTATCCTGTACAGTGGTTAGAGAATCTGAGCCGTTAAAACGGATAGCCGTCACCGTGGTTTCGTAACTGACAGGCACACCCATTTTCTCTACAGTATCGGCCAGTGTTTTGTCGAATTCAGCCCGGGGAACCTGCCAGGTCCATGTCCAGCCTTCGGTGAACTGGTCAGCGAAAAAATAATCGCAGATTTTTCCATTCTTTACAAACTTGGCCCCGAACTTCTCCTGGAAATTTTTTTCTTTCACTGCATCGAGGAAACCGGCTTGGATCAGTCCTTCCATGCATCGCGGCAGGAGGCTTTCCCCGATAACAAAACGGGGAAATTTCACTTTCTCAACGATTTTTACTTTGAATCCTGCCTGGTGAACGATTGAAGCAGCTACGGTCCCGGCAGGACCTGCGCCGATGACCAGCACATCTACTTTTTCAGTTTTCATTATTTATTGTTGATGTGTTGAATATTTTTTTTACACTTTAATAGTGTATGGCTTAATCCGATATTATCAATTCTTTCTACGATTTCAAAACCTGCTTTGATGATACAATCTATAAAAACCTTCGAATGATACATCTGGCTATTCCCATTGGCAAGCGCAGTGAAATAGATAGAAGTCTGTTGCAGGCAGAATGCTGCAGTTTCGAATCGCTGTGTATCCCAGAATGCTTCCAGTATCAGTACGTATTTGTCATCATCCAATGCATCATAACATCTTTTTAGTATAGAGACGATATCATCTTCAGAAAAGCAATCGAGAAACTGGCTCATCCAGATTGCATCATATCCACTGGGAAAGGGTTGTTTTTCATCGAGAATATTGATTGGATAAAAAGATATTTTATCGGTTAGCCCCAGTTCCTCCATTTTTGATTTTGCCACTTTTAACTGACCGGGCAAATCCATAATGGTTATCCGGATGTCCTTATTATACGCTGTACTGGCAATGGCCCATTTTCCCGTATTGCCGCCGATGTCCAACATATTTCCGATATGATCTTTGTACACGTGTTTTAAAACGTCAGGAAAAGCGAGATCAGAAAAATAATGATCAAAGTTGAACCAGCTTTTCTGAACCTGTTCTGGCAATTCAGAGATCCCTTCATAAATGGTATTCCATTTGCCAAATACTTTCAGTCCTTCCGGTTTGCCGGTCTCGATACTTTTATCCAGAGCAAAGAGGCCTTTATAATTTACATCGTGAATAAAATCCATATTGACCCTGGTGAGTGGATCATTCAGAATAAAAACTCCGGTCTTCGTAATCGTATATTTGTCAC
>Ga0335076_10003264_pt1 | contig 16274 bp, 12 predicted proteins | sample Lox_Sample_25_FD_206717 | JGI IMG/M metagenome (GOLD analysis project Ga0335076, IMG submission 206717) | Soil microbial communities from Loxahatchee National Wildlife Refuge, Florida, United States - Lox_Sample_2.5 | ecosystem: Environmental > Terrestrial > Soil > Wetlands | place: USA...
GGAAATACCATCTACCTATCAGGGCAAATCGGGCTTGATCCGGGGACCATGGTCTTGGCTGACGGCGTGAATGCGCAGATCCATCAGGTCTTCTGCAATCTTCGTGCGGTCGCTGCTGCTGCTGGCGCTGTGTTGGACGACGCAGTGAAAGTGACAGTGTTCCTGACAGATATGGAGAACTTTGCGGCTGTGAATGAAGCGATGGCCCAGTTCTTTGCACAACCCTACCCCGCGCGCGCAGCGGTAGGCGTCGCTTCGTTGCCAAGAGGTGCTGTGGTGGAAATCGAGGCGATCCTGACTGTCGGTGAAAGTCGCTCTTGACCTCGCCGCGCGGTCGGAAGTGGCTGGTGCCTCGGGGGCCGCGCGCCAGAAGCTGGAGCGGCTCGGTCTGCGGCGCGGGCTGGATTTGGTCCTACATCTGCCGCTGCGCTATGAGGACGAAACCAAGGTCTCGCGTCTGAGCGATGCGCCCTCCGGGCAAACCGTTCAGGTCGAGGCGGAGGTCGAAGAAGCCGTCGTGCAATACCGCCCCAAGCGCACGCTGGTGTGCCGCGTCCGGGACGGGGAAGAACTCCTGCATTTGCGCTTCTTCAACTTCTACCCGGGCCAGCAGAAGCAACTTACACCTGGATCGCGGGTCCGCGTCCTCGGCGAGCTGCGCAGAGGTTTTTTCGGCGCCGAGATGATCCACCCGCGCGTGCGCGTGCTGCGCGCTGAAGAGCCATTACCTCAGTCGCTGACGCCGGTATACCCGACCACCGCGGGGCTGTCGCAGGCGACCCTTCGCAAGCTTGTGGAGCGCGCGTTCGACGCCGCCGATCTGACCGATACGCTGCCGTCGGAGGTTGTCGCGACGTTAAAGCTGCCGTCGTTCAAACACAGCGTCGCTTACCTGCACAGTCCGCCACCAGACGCCCGGCTCGAAGCGCTGGACGCACGCACGCATCCCGCGTGGCGCCGAATCAAGTTCGATGAGCTGCTCGCTCAGCAATTGTCCATGCGCAAGCACTACCGTCAGCGGCAGACTGTGGCTGCTCCACGCCTTCCACGACACGCGGTGTTAAGCCGGCAGCTGCTCGCCCGACTGCCGTTCAGTCTGACCTGCGCTCAAGAGCGCGTATTGGCTGAGATTCGGTCGGATCTGCTGCGACCGCATCCGATGCAGCGCCTGTTGCAAGGCGACGTAGGCAGCGGCAAGACCGTGATTGCCGCGCTGGCGGCGCTGCAAGCGGTGGAGAGCGACTATCAGGTGGCCGTCATGGCGCCTACCGAGATCCTGGCCGAACAACACTATGCGAAATTTTCGCAATGGCTTGTGCCGCTCGGCGTGGGTATTGCCAGACTCGCAGGGAACCTTGGGCGTATCGACAAACGCACCCGGCTGGACGGCATAGAGTGTGGTACTGCCAAGGTGATCGTTGGGACGCATGCCCTGTTTCAAGACGCGGTCAAATTTCAGCGCTTGGGCCTCGCCATCGTCGATGAACAGCATCGGTTCGGGGTCCTCCAGCGTCTCGCGCTGCGGCTGAAAGGCGGCAACGCTGCGGAGCAGCCGCATCAGCTGATGATGAGTGCAACGCCGATCCCGCGGACGCTTGCCATGAGCTTCTATGCCGATCTCGATGTATCGGTCGTCGACGAAATGCCGCCCGGGCGCACTCCCGTGCTTACCAAGCTGGTGTCCGACTCGCGGCGGGACCAAGTAATTGCGCGAGTGCGCGATGCCTGCCTGCAGGGTCAGCAGGCGTATTGGGTGTGTCCGCTGATCGATGAGAATGCGGAAGCCGCCCGGCTCCAGGCGCAGCCGCGACCCCCCGCGGGCCGAAAGCATTCGGACGCGTTGCAGCTGCAGACCGCCCTCGAGACCTTCGAGCGCATCAAGCAGACCTTCCCGGAGTTGGCCGTGGGTCTTGTGCACGGTAGGCTTGCGAGCGCCGAAAAGGCGGCAGTCATGCAGGCCTTTGAGTCCGGAGCCTTGCAGTTGTTGGTGGCCACGACCGTAATCGAAGTCGGGGTCGACGTACCCAACGCCTCACTCATGGTGATCGAAAACGCAGAGCGGATGGGCTTGTCCCAGCTGCATCAACTAAGGGGCCGCGTCGGACGGGGGGCCGACTCGAGTGTTTGTATTTTGTTGTATCAGAGCCCGCTGTCCGACACTGCGCGCGAGCGCCTGCGCGTGATCTACGAGAATACAGATGGATTCGAGATCGCGCGTCATGACCTGCGGATGCGCGGCCCGGGCGAATTGCTCGGCGCTCGTCAGAGCGGCGTACCGATGCTCCGGTTCGCGGACCTCGAGAACGATTTGGACTTGCTCGAATCTGCACGCGAAATAGCCGATCGGTTGCTGCACAGATGGCCCGAGCGAGCTGATGCGCATCTCGAGCGCTGGCTCGGAGGCCGACAGGACTATCTGCGCGTCTAGCCTTCCCCGGCCCGCTCCTCGGGTATGATCGCCTCTCACAAGACCGGGGACCCGTATCCACCGCAAAACTCAAGACTGCGTGTGCGGCTTCCGGGCTGATCTATAAGCAGCACCACCAGGCGCGATAGGGTTGTCCTCGCTCGACGCAGTTCTTGCCGTGCCGCTGTACTGGATGGCGGTCGGCTTATCAGGGCTTGCCTCAGCCGCCAGCCGCGGCCGGCACGCCCGTCTCTTTTTTCCGCTCGGTGCCCTCGGCGGGGTGGTGCTGGCTGTCGCTGCGTACGTCGCGATAAGCGCTTCCCCGCAGTCAGTGATTCTCCCATTGGGTTTGCCTGATTTGCCTTTCCATGTCCGCCTCGATGCGCTGTCGGCTTTTTTCCTGTTGCTGCTGGGCGTGGTCAGTACAGGTGTCTCGGTCTACTGCGGGGGCTACTTCGGGAGCGCCGGCGGAGGCGAGATACGGTTACTCTGCCTTCAATATCACGTGTTCCTTGCCAGCATGGCGCTGGTGCTGCTGGCCGATGATGCCTATCTGTTCATGGTTGCCTGGGAAACCATGGCGCTGGCGTCTTACTTCTTGGTCGTAACCGATGACGAGGTCGAGTCGGTCCGCCGGGCGGGCCTGCTGTATCTGATCGTCGCACACGTCGGGGCGATCGCAATCCTGCTTTGCTTTGGAACGCTCCAGCTCGGGCAGTGGAACTATACGTTCGACGCCATGCGGAGTAACACGCTGTCGGTGGGTTGGGCCTCGGTCGCATTCCTGCTGGCATTATTTGGATTCGGCGCCAAAGCTGGTTTTGTGCCCGTGCACATATGGCTGCCGGAAGCGCACCCGGCCGCGCCGTCTCCGGTCTCGGGCCTGATGAGCGGCGTGATGCTTAAGACTGCAATCTACGGCCTGCTGCGCGTGAGCTTCGACCTTCTCCACATCCAGCTCTGGTGGTGGGGGGTCGTCGCGTTGTCCGTCGGACTGATTACCGCGGTGTTCGGTGTCCTGTTCGCCGCGGTGCAAACAGATATGAAGCGGCTGCTGGCCTACTCGTCGATCGAAAATATCGGGATCGTCCTGGCCGGCAGCGGGCTGACGATTCTGTTCCACACTTATGACATGGACGTGCTCGCTGCCCTCGCTTTGGCGGCCACGCTCTTTCACTGCTTGAATCACGCGCTGTTCAAGACTCTGCTGTTCCTCGTAACCGGATCGGTGATGCACGCTACCAGCCACCGCAGTCTGGGTAAGCTCGGGGGCCTGATCCGTCGCATGCCATGGGTAGCAGCCGCGGGTTTGATTGGAACGTTGGCCATTGCCGGGCTGCCACCGCTCAACGGTTTCGCGTCGGAATGGATGCTGTTCCAGGTCTTTCTACTGTCTCCGAGCCTGCCCAACTCCTACTTGAGCATGCTGGTGCCGGTAGCTACCGCAGCGTTGGCTCTCGCAGTGGCTGTCGCCGGCTACGTGATCGTCAAGTTCTACGGTGTCGTGTTCCTGGGAATGCCGCGCGAGGAAAGCGCGCAGGGACACGATGCGGGCTCATGGGAACGTGCGGGGCTGCTATGGCTTGCGATTTGGTGCATCCTTCTTGGCCTGCTACCCGTTTTCGTGGTCAGCGCCATGGATCCCATCGCGCGTGCGTTCGTGGGCGCCACGCTCAACGACAGCATGCAGGAATCGAGCTGGCTGTTCCTGACCGCATTTCGGCCCGAGCGGGCCAGCTACAGCGCGCTTCTGTTCCTGCTCGGGATCGTGCTGACTGTCCTCGTCAGCTACCTGCTGGTGCGCCGCTTCTATCACGGACGCGTGCGCCGGTCGGCACCCTGGGACTGCGGCTACGGCCGCCTGGATGCGCGCATGCAGGACTCGGCAGAGGGGTTCGGCCAGCCCATCAAGCAGATCTTCGAACCGCTGTTCAAGCTCGAGCGCTCGCAACCGAGCCCATTCGACGCCCGCCCCGTATACCGCTCGAAAATCGAAGACCGCATCTGGTATTGGGCCTACGCGCCGGTCATCAAGGCGGCAGACCATCTGTCTGCCCTGGTGGGCGTTTTGCACCATGGCCGCGTTCACCTGTATCTCATCTACAGCTTCGCCACGCTGCTGGCGTTGCTCCTGCTCATCCAATGAACCCGGAGTTCTTCGCATCTCAATTGTTCCAGACGCTGCTGGCGGTATTGCTCGCGCCGGTGATGCTGGGCTGGGTCAATCAGTGCCGGGCGTGGCTGCAGAACAAAACCGGACCTGGTGTACTGCAGCCCTATCGCGTCATTCTCAAGCTGTTCCGCAAGGACGCAGTGCTGGCGCACAACGCATCGTGGCTGTTTCGCTTCGCGCCGTATGCGGTGTTCGGCTGCATGGTGCTGGCTGTAAGCATCGTTCCGATTCTGGCGACCGACCTTCCATTCTCGCCGGCGGCGGACGTGATCGCTCTGGTGGGGCTGTTTGCGCTGGCTCGCGTGTTCATGGCCCTGGCTGCTATGGACGTGGGTACCGCGTTCGGCTCGCTCGGCGCCCGGCGCGAGATGTTCGTAGCCAGCCTTGCGGAACCGGCGCTGCTCATGGTTTTTTTCACACCTGCGCTGATCAGTCAATCCACCGCGCTCACGACGATCGTGGAGACGCTCGCGCACCGCGAGCTGACGATCTACCCGAGCCTGGCGTTTGCCGCCGTTGCCTTCGTCATGCTACTGCTGGCCGAGAACGCGCGCATTCCAGTCGACAATCCGGCCACCCACCTCGAGCTGACGATGATCCACGAAGCCATGATTCTCGAATACTCGGCTCGTCATCTGGCGTTGCTGGAGTGGGCGCATGCGCTCAAGCTGATGACGTACGCCAGCATCGGGATCGCCTTGTTTCTGCCCTGGGGCATTGCCTCCGCCGGCCAGTGGGCCATGATGCCGCTGTCGATCCTTGCGCTCCTGCTTAAATTGCTTCTGGGCAGCGCGGCATTGGCGGTACTGGAAGCGGTGTCGGCCAAGATGCGCATTTTCCGGGTCCCTGAATTCCTGGGCATGGCGTTTCTGCTCGCGGTGTTAGGCATGCTTACGCGTCTGCTGCTGGGGAGCGCGGGATGACTCTGTCGTTCACGCAACAGCTCATCAACCTGATGGCGTGCCTGCTTCTGCTGATCGCATTTGCCATGGTGTCCCAACGTCGCATTCTGCGGCTAATCTATCTGTTCGCGCTGCAGGGGTTGGTGCTGGCGATCAACACCGCTGTGGTGGCGCTGGCAACTCAGCAGCCGCATTTGTATTTTTCCGCTGCGCTTACGCTTGGTCTCAAGGTGATCGTCCTGCCGTGGCTGCTGCACCGCTTGATAGACCGGCTCAACATCCGGTGGGATATCGAGACCCTGCTGAATATTCCGACCATCATGCTGGTGGGAATAGTTGTCGTAATCATCGCTTTCAACCTGGCCCTGCCGATCTCGCAGCTGGCCGGCACGATCACCCGCAGCTCGCTCGGAATCGCAATGGCCAGCGTGCTCCTTTCGTTCTTGATGATGATCACTCGACGCAAGGCGGTGCCGCAGGTGATCGGTTTTCTAGCCATGGAGAACGGTTTGTTCTTCGCCGCCACCAGCGCCACCTATGGCATGCCGATGGTGGTGGAGCTCGGTATCGCGCTGGACGTCTTGGTGGGCACCTTCATCTTCGGCATCTTCTTTTTTCAGATTCGTGAGACCTTCGACAGCCTCGATATTCATCATCTGGAGAAGCTCAAGGAGAAGACGTGATCGAGATCGCGTTACTGCTGGGGCTGCCGCTCGCTGGAGCAATGCTCCTGGCGCTGTGGGGCAACCGCGCCTGGGCAGCCGACATGAACGCCTCGATGAGCCTGCTGACACTGCTCGCAGCGGCTGCTCTGACCGCACGAACCATCTCGCAGGGTCCGATGACCGCGTGGCGCGAGCTGTTCTTCGTCGACGCACTCAACGTTTTTCTGGTCGCACTGACGGCCTTCGTCGCCTTTACAACGGCGTTGTTCAGTCGCGTGTACATGCGTGTGGAACAGGAGCGCGGCAAGTTGTCGCCAGCCCGGTTACGCCTGTACCACAGCATGTATCAGATGTTCAACTTCACCATGCTGTTGGCGCTCCTCACGAATAACGTCGGTATTCTGTGGGTTGCGATGGAGGGCGCCACGCTGGCCACCGTGCTGCTGGTGAGTCTGTATCGGACTCCCGCCAGCATCGAGGCCGCCTGGAAATACTTCATCTTGTGCGGCGTCGGCATCGCGCAGGCGCTCTTCGGCACCATCCTCCTGTACCTAGCTGCGGAGAAGGTTCTCGGAGCAGGTGGCAATGCGCTGCTCTGGACGCACCTGCACGCCGTACAGGAACAACTGGAGCCGAACGTGCTCTCCATCGCATTCGTGTTCGTGCTGGTGGGCTACGGCACCAAAGTCGGACTGGTGCCTTTGCATAACTGGCTGCCGGATGCGCACGCCGAGGGTCCGACTCCGATCTCAGCTGTGTTATCGGGGCTCCTGCTGAACGTTGCGCTATATGCCGTCGTGCGCAACAAAGTGTTGGTGGACGGGGCTCTCGCTTCGCACCTTGCGGGGCACCTTATGATGGGCTTCGGCCTGCTCTCGGTGCTGGTGGCCGCGCTGTTTCTGTCGCGCCAGAAAGACGTCAAGCGCTTGTTCGCTTACTCGTCGATCGAGCACATGGGCATCATCACCTTCGCCCTCGGTATGGGGGGGCCGGTCGCCTCGTTCGCCGGGCTGCTGCACATGACCGCGCACTCGCTCACCAAGTCAGCGATCTTCTTCGCCGTCGGGCACGCGGCCCAGAAGACCGGCACGCAGATCATCGACCAGATACGGGGTCTTATCCGCACCAGCCCGGCGGTGGGCTGGGGTCTGATGCTGGGCAGCATTGCCATTCTCGGGATGCCTCCGTTCGGCGTATTCGCCAGCGAGTTTCTGATCCTTACGACGGCCATGCAGCAGCAGCCATGGGCTGCGCCGCTGTTGCTGGCGGCGCTCGGCGTCGCCTTCGCAGCCATCTTCAGCAAGGTGCAAGCGATGGTGTTCGGAGAGACCACAGCGCAGCGCCTTCCGCACCCGCCGGCGCTGCTGCCGGTATTCCTGCACTTGTTCCTCGTGCTGCTCCTTGGCCTCTACATTCCGCCGTACCTGGCGGAGTGGTACCGCACGGCGGCTGGTCTGGTTGGATGAAGATCGAGGAATTCCCCATCGACATGACACCAGTGGCCGGCGCGATGCCGGTCTGGCGCGGCATCGTAGATGCGGAACAGTGGCGTAATCTGGCCCAACAGGCGCGCAGTAAGGGTGGCCGCATCGTCGCGCTCTGGGGCTCCGAAGTCGCCGGCGAGGAACAGGGCTTCGCGGTACACATGACGCTTGCCGTGCAGTCGGGCCTCGTGTGGCTGGAGCTCCGCGTTCCAGCGCCACGTCCGGAATTCCCGGACGTGTCGGATATCTTTCCGGCCGCCAATCGCATGCAGCGCGCGGTGTTCGACCTGATCGGCCTGCGCGCTGCCGGCGCCGAGGACAACCGGCAGTGGCTGCGGCATGGCGTTTGGGCCGCGCACGAGTTCCCTCTGCGGAGTGCCTTTAACACGTCCTCTATCTATGCGGGCGGATTGGATCAGTATCCCTTCGTCCAGGTGCGGGGAGACGGCGTCCACGAAATTCCGGTCGGCCCCGTTCATGCGGGCACTATCGAGTCGGGTCACTTCCGCTTCTCGGTCGTAGGCGAACGCGTGTTGCGCTTGGAGGAACGGCTCGCATACAAACATAAAGGCATAGAGAAGCGCTTCGAATCATTTGGCATCTTGGATGGCGTGCGGCTGGCTGGTCGCGTCAGTGGCGATTCGACCGTTGCCTACGCCTGGGCCTACTGCATGGCGGCAGAGGGCGCGGCCTTTTTCGCCCCGCCGGAGCGCGCGCAGTGGTTACGAGCTTTGCTTCTGGAGCGGGAACGCATCGCGAATCATCTCGGCGACTTGGGATTTCTTGCCAACGATGCTGGACTTGCATTTGGTCTGGCGCAAATGTCCCGGCTGAAGGAAGACATGTTGCGGATCAACGGCGCCTTGTTCGGGCATCGGTATCTGATGGATGCCATCGTTCCGGGAGGCGTGACGCGCGATATTGACGCTGCAGGTATCCAGGCGATGCGAGCGCAGATCGGTACGTTGCGCACGGAAGTGCGCGGGCTCAAAGTTATCTTCGACGAGCATCCCGGATTGCAGGACCGCTTCATCGCTGCGGGCCGCGTCTCCCCAGAACTTGCCGACCAGCTTGGTCTCTGTGGATTGGCGGGGCGAGCCAGCGGCATGTCGTGGGATCTGCGGGTGCAATTCCCGTCCGAGCCCTACGACGAGCTGAATGTGCGCATGGCGACCCATCGCAACGGGGATGTTGCTGCACGCGTGACGGTGCGCTTCGAAGAGGTGATGGAGTCGCTCGACCTGTGCTGGGTGCTCCTGGATCGTCTGCCGCGCGGGGAGATCCGCGCCGAGTTTCCGATCCCCATCGACCGCAGCACGGGAGTAGGCTGGGTCGAGGGCTGGCGCGGCGAGGTATTGGTCGCGCTGGAGACCGGACCCGGCGGCTCTCTACGTCGCGTTCACCCCCACGATCCTTCGTGGCAGAACTGGCCATTGCTGGAGCATGCGGTGATCGGCAACATCGTTCCCGACTTTCCGCTCATCAACAAGTCTTTCAACTTGACCTACAGCGGGGTCGACCTCTGACCAGGCGAGCGCAATCATGTACCAGATACTGAGGAAAATCGCGCGTACCGGCATCGTGACCGAGCCGGCACCCCGGCCCGAGGAAAACCTGCGCGTGTTGCAACAGCACCTCGAGGATTCAATACTGCGCTGGTTCGCGGGCGCTCTTGCCATTCGGCACGTCGACGCGGGCTCCTGCAATGGGTGCGAGCTGGAAATACATGCCACGAATAACCCATATCACAACCTCGAAGGCATGGGCATCCGCTTTGTGGCCAGCCCGCGTCACGCCGATATGCTGCTCGTGACCGGACCGGTGTCGCGGCATATGGAAACAGCGCTCAAGCGTACCTTTGACGCGACGCCGGAGCCTAAATTGGTCGTGGCGGTAGGCGATTGCGGTTGCTCGGGCGGCATCTTCGGCGAGAGTTATGCAAGTTGCGGGCGTGTCGCGAACGTCATCCCAGTAGACGTAGCAGTGCCGGGTTGTCCCCCCACGCCGATCGCAATCATGCAGGGCGTCCTGACCGCCATTCAGCTGCGAAAATCGGCGTGAACCTGTCTGCGATTCTGCGGCGTCTCGACCTGTACGAGAAGCTGTTGCGGCTGGACAAGCCGATCGGCACCTTGCTGCTGCTGTGGCCTACGCTATGGGCGCTTTGGCTGAGCGCGAATGGACGGCCGAATTGGAAGATCGTCTGGATCTTCGCCCTCGGCACGCTGCTGATGCGCTCGGCCGGCGTGGCAGTGAACGACCTTGCTGACCGCAAGTTCGATCCGCACGTGACGCGTACCCGCAATCGGCCACTGGCCGCGAAGCAGCTCGATCCGAAGGAGGCCTTGGCTCTGGCGGCGGTGCTAGCACTAATCGCTTTCATCCTGATCCTGCCGTTGGGGCGGCTGGTGATCCTGCTGTCCTTCTGCGCGCTGCTTCTCGCGGTCACCTATCCGCTCACCAAACGCTTTCTCATCCTGCCTCAGGCCTATCTGGGAGTCGCCTTCGGCTTCGGCATCCCGATGGCGTACGCGGCGCAAACCGGCGGGCTTCCGGTCATAGCCTGGTGGCTGTTGCTCGCAAATATCCTTTGGACCATCGCCTACGATACCGAGTACGCCATGGTCGACCGTGACGATGACCGTAGGATCGGGATCCGGACTTCCGCGATCTTGTTCGGACGCTATGACGTCGCAGCCGTGATGCTGTGCCACGCCGCGTTTCTCGCGACCATGGTGGGGATCGGCTTGGTCCTCAAGCTCGCTTGGCCCTTCTACGCTGGGCTCCTTTGCGCTCTGGGCCTGGCTGCGTACCAATACACGTTGATCCGCGACCGCGATCCGCACCGCTGCTTCGGCGCTTTCAAGGATAACAATTGGGTCGGAGCTGCGGTTTTCGTCGGCATCGCGCTGGCGTATCTGCTTGCGGGGCGACAAGCGGCGTAGTACGCGCGTGGGCGCGAACGAAACTCAACCCGCAAGCTTCTCTGACGGTTGCCACCGACCTGAGACGCACCTATAGTCGCCGCACCAGGTTAGAAGGAGCGCGTGAACGTGAAACTCGATCTCGAAGGCAAGGTGGTACTGGTGACCGGCGGCAGCAAAGGCATCGGATTGTCCTGTGCGCGTGGGTTTCTGGCGGAGGGATGCAAAGTGGCGATCGTTTCGCGCAGTCGCGAGAATCTGGAGCGGGCCGCGGCAACTACAGGTGTGACGCTTTGGGTCGCAGCGGATCTCACTCGAGCGGAGATGGCGCGGGATATGGTGCGCCAGGTGGTGGACAAACTCGGTGATGTCGATGTTCTGGTCAACTCTGCGGGCGCAGCCAAACGCTATCTGCCCGACGACCTCGACGCGACCGCGTGGCACGCCGCGATGGATGCAAAGTACTTTACCTACGTCCATGCGATGGATGCGGTGCTGCCGGGCATGGCTTCACGCAGCCGCGGCAACGTGGTCAACGTCATCGGTATGGGCGGCAAGGTCGCCAATCCGATCCATCTGCCCGGTGGCGCGGCCAACTCGGCGCTTATGCTTGCCACGATCGGTCTAGCGCAGGTCTACGGGCCACGAGGGATCCGCATCAACGCCGTCAATCCCGGCGCGACGCTTACCGACCGCGTCAAAGAGGCGCTCAGCCTGGAAGCGTCCGCTCGCAAAATCTCCGAGGAAGAAGTGCTCGCAACGGCTCAGGCGCGAGTTCCTCTGCGGCGCTTCGCCAGCGCGGATGAAATCGCCAGCGTTGTGCTCTTCCTGGCCTCGGAGCGTGCGAGCTATGTGACAGGCGCCATCATCCCGATGGACGGTGGATCGACTCCGGTCGTTTGACCCGTGCGGTACAACGATCTTCGCGGGTTCATCGCCCTCCTCGAGACGCAGGGCGAGCTCAAACGCGTTACTGCCGAGGTCTCGCCTGTTCTGGAGATGACCGAGATTTGCGATCGCGTCCTCAAGTCCGGTGGTCCCGCGATCCTGTTCGAGAATCCCAAGGGCCATGCCATACCAGTGCTTGGCAATCTGTTCGGCACTCCCAAGCGCGTCGCGATGGGCATGGGCGAGGAATCCATCGAAGGACTGCGCGAAGTCGGGAAACTGCTCGCTTACTTGCGGGAGCCGGATCCGCCCCGGGGGTTGAAGGACGCCTGGGACAGGTTGCCGGTCCTGAAGAAGGTGTTGGACATGGCGCCGAAACAGCGTTCCAGCGCACCGTGCCAGGAGATCGTTTGGGAAGCCGCGGATGTAGACCTCACCCGCCTGCCGATCCAGACGTGCTGGCCAGGTGACGCCGGTCCGCTCATTACATGGGGTCTGACCGTTACCCGTGGCCCAAATCGACCGCGACAGAACCTGGGCATCTATCGCCAGCAAGTGCTGACCCGCGACAAGGTGATCATGCGCTGGTTGGCTCATCGCGGTGGCGCACTCGATTTTCGCGACCACTGCCTGGCTACGCCCGATCAGCCGTTCCCGGTGGCCGTGGCCTTGGGCGCCGATCCTGCCACGATCCTCGCAGCGGTCACGCCGGTGCCGGATACGTTGAGCGAGTACCAATTCGCTGGCTTGCTGCGTGGCGCGCGCACGGAACTTGTGAAGTGCATAGGCTCCCCATTGCAGGTTCCAGCGAGCGCCGAGATCGTGCTCGAGGGGCATATTCAACCCGGCGAGGTTGCGCTGGAAGGTCCATTCGGCGACCACACCGGCTACTACAACGAGCAGGAGCAATTTCCGGTTTTCACGCTCGACCGTATCACTATGCGGCGCGCGCCGATCTACCACAGCACCTATACGGGCAAGCCTCCGGACGAGCCCGCTATCCTGGGCGCAGCGCTGAACGAGGTCTTCGTCCCCCTGCTCAGCAAGCAGTTTCCCGAGATTGTGGACTTCTACCTGCCGCCTGAGGGTTGCAGCTATCGGCTCGCGGTGGTGAGCATGCGCAAACAATACCCGGGGCACGCGAAGCGAGTCATGTTCGGCATCTGGTCCTTCCTGCGTCAGTTTATGTACACCAAATTCATCATCGTGGTCGACGACGACATCGACGTGCGGAACTGGAAGGAGGTGGTGTGGGCGATGAGCACACGCGTCGATCCCGCGCGCGATACGATCATCGCGTCAAACACGCCGATCGATTACCTGGACTTTGCCAGCCCGTTGGCGGGTCTGGGATCGAAGATAGGGATCGATGCCACTAACAAATGGGCGGCAGAAACGGTTCGCAAGTGGGGCACGATCATTGCCATGGATGAACAAGTGAAGGCGCGCGTGGATCAGTTGTGGGCTAAACTGGGCCTCTAGGCTCGGCGCTTTCTCCGCGCGCACTCACCGCGCCATGTCCAATCGACTCGCGCAGCAGACCAGCCCCTACCTTCAGCAGCACGCGGATAATCCAGTGGACTGGTATCCGTGGGGAGATGAAGCGCTGCGGATCGCCCGCGAACTGGACCGGCCGATACTGCTTTCGGTTGGCTATTCGGCGTGCCACTGGTGCCATGTCATGGCGCACGAGTCGTTCGAGGATCCCGATATTGCGGCGGCGATGAACCGCAACTTCGTGAACATCAAAGTAGACCGCGAGGAGCGGCCGGATATCGATCAGATCTATCAGACAGCACATCAGATTCTTACGCAGCGCCCGGGTGGCTGGCCGCTGACGATGTTTCTGACGCCGGATCAGAAACCGTTCTTCGGCGGTACGTACTTTCCCAAGCTTCCGCGTTACAACCTACTGGGCTTTGGCGACCTGCTCGAGCGAGTCGCAGCGACCTATCATGGGCAGGGCGAAGCGATTGCCGCGCAAAACGCCGACCTCGTAGCTGCGCTCGAGAGCACCGTTCCACAACCGGCTGCGTCCGTAATTCAGCTGGACGCCGCGCCCGTTTCTGGGGCGGTCGCGGAACTCAAGCGCGTGTTCGACCCGGTCGACGGCGGGTTGGGCAGGCCACCAAAGTTTCCTCATTCAGCCGAGCTGGAACTCGCTTTGAGCCAAGGTGCGGTTAAGGCCGATGAGTCCGCACGGCAAGTGGCGCTGTTCACGTTGCGCAAGATGGCAGAGGGTGGAATCTACGATCAGCTCGGCGGCGGCTTCTGCCGTTACAGCGTGGACGAGCGCTGGAACATTCCGCATTTCGAGAAGATGCTCTACGACAATGGGCCGCTTTTGCGGCTCTACGCGGATGCGTGGCTGGCGACCCGGGAGCCTCTATACGAGCGCGTAGTGGAAGGAACTGCAGCCTGGGTGATGCGCGAGATGCAGTCGGACGAAGGCGGCTACTATTCATCGCTCGATGCGGACTCCGAGCATGTGGAGGGGAAGTACTACGTTTGGTCTCGCGAGGAGGTCGCGGGTTTGCTCGGCGAGGACGAGTACGCGGTTGCCAGCGTCCATTTCGGCTTAAGCCAGTTGCCCAACTTCGAGGGCAAACGCTGGCACCTGTACGTGGCACGGCCGATCGGCGAGGTCGCCAGAGCTCTCGGCATTCCGCTGGAAGCCGGGGAAGCCTTGATTGCGAGCGCCCGCGCCAAGTTGCTGTCGGCGCGCGAGCAGCGAATGCGCCCGGGGCGCGACGAGAAGATCCTCACTTCCTGGAATGCCCTGCTGATCCAAGGCATGGCCCGCGCGAGCCGGGCGTTTGGTCGGCGGGACTGGAATGGCTCAGCGCAGAACGCTCTGGATTTTCTGCGCACTAGGCTGTGGCGCGACGGACGCCTGCTGGCGACTTACAAGGACGGGCGAGGACACCTCAACGCCTATCTCGACGACTATGCTTTCTTACTGGCCGCGCTGTTGGAGCTGTTGCAGACGGACTATCGCGATGCCGACCTGCGGTTTGCCATTGAGCTGGCCAACGCGCTCCTCGAGCAGTTCGAAGATCGGATCAGTGGTGGATTCTTCTTCACGGGCCGCGACCACGAAACGCTGATCCTGCGGCCCAAGCCGGGCTTGGACGGCGCAACCCCCTCGGGCAATGGTGTGGCTGCGCTCGCCCTGCAGCGATTGGGACACCTTATAGGCGAGCCGAAGTACTTTGAGGCGGCGGAGCGCACCCTGCGCCTGTTCTGTCCGCAAATGCAACGACACCCGAGCGCTTGCGCGACGCTGAACCTCGCGCTGGCAGACTACTTGACGGTGCCCACCACCGTGATCATACGCGGCTCAACGCCAGAGATCAGGTCGTGGCAGGCGCGGCTCGCGGCGCAGTACGCCCCGTCGACGCTGGTGCTGGCGCTGGCCGAGGGCGTTACTGGGTTGCCGGCAATCATGGACAAGCCGGCGCGCTCGGGCGTCAACGCATGGGTGTGCCGGGGCGTTGAATGTCTGCCGCCCATTCGGGACGTGGCCGTGCTGGAGCGCGAACTGCGGCGTCAGTAAGTGTTGCCGGCACGAGTTTCCAAAGCCCGCGAAAGTCTTTAGAATTGCGGGCGCCTCGACAATGGAGAGGGAGTACTCGATGAAGAAAATCTTAATCGCCACGGTCACCGGCTGCATACTCATCGCCAGCGGTGCCCACGCCGCGGTCGATGCAGCGAAAGCCAAGCAGCTGGCTCAGAAGTACAACTGCTTGGCGTGCCATGCCGTTGACAAGAAACTCGTGGGGCCGGCCTATGACGAGGTGGCGAAGAAGTACAAGGGAGACAGTGGCGCCGAAGCCAAGCTCGCGGCCAAGGTGAAAAGCGGCGGGAGCGGGGTGTGGGGCCAGATTCCGATGCCACCTAACAACGTGCCTGACGCCGACATCAAGACCATCGTGGAGTGGATTCTCTCGCTCCAGTAATCACAACTTAAGCGTGCAAACAGAGCCGGCTCGTCGCCGGCTTTTTTGCGTCCTGGCTTTTACGCAGCTGCTGCGCTGGTCCTTTTCTAACCCCGCAGGTTTGACAACTCTTTGACAAGGCGGAATAATCTGCCCGTTTGACCGACCCACAACTTTTCTTGAGGACAAGGCTATGAAAGAGGGGGATCTGTCAGTCCATTTGAGGACAATCGTTGTGGGCATGGTAGTCGCCGGCGCGTTGACACTGACGGGCTGCGGCAAGAAGGACGAGGCGATCAAGATCGGCCACGCGGGGCCGCTCACCGGGCCGATCGCTCATCTCGGAAAGGACAACGAGAACGGCGTGCGCCTGGCGTTGGACGAGGCCAATGCCGCGGGCTTCACTATCGGCGGCAAGAAAGTGACCTTCGCGATGCAGAGCGAAGACGATCAGGCCGATCCGAAGCAAGGGCCTATCGTGGCGCAGAAGCTCGTCGATGCGAAGGTTGCAGCCGTGGTTGGGCACCTCAATTCCGGAACCACGATCCCGGCGTCGAAGATCTACCATGACGCTGGCATTGCGCAGGTCTCTCCCTCCGCCACCAACGTCACCTACACGCACCAGGGCTTCAACACCGCGTTTCGCGTCATGGCCAACGACGCGCAGCAGGGTAAGGTGCTCGGCGACTACGCCGTCCACAAACTCGGCGCCAAGAACATCGCCATCATCGACGACCGCAGCGCGTACGGGCAGGGTCTCGCAGACGAGTTCGAGAAGGCGGCCAAGGCAGCCGGCGGGCAGATCGTGACGCGGGAGTTCACTGGCACGGACAAGACCGACTTCAACGCCATCCTCACCAGCATCAAGGGCAAGAACGCCGATCTTATCTTCT
>Ga0335076_10003266_pt1 | contig 16270 bp, 14 predicted proteins | sample Lox_Sample_25_FD_206717 | JGI IMG/M metagenome (GOLD analysis project Ga0335076, IMG submission 206717) | Soil microbial communities from Loxahatchee National Wildlife Refuge, Florida, United States - Lox_Sample_2.5 | ecosystem: Environmental > Terrestrial > Soil > Wetlands | place: USA...
GCGAGTAAGCAGACCGCTGCAAAATGCGCCGGAACATGGATGTTCCCACGACAGCGATGCGTGTGACTTTTTCTGCGATGGGGCGACTTATAGGGCAGTCGTCTGCGTAACATAGCAAAAGCTCTCTTACCGCACTCAATCGCTCCGCGATGCCGTTGACCATGTCCTCACCGGGCTTCATCCGCGAAAACTGCTCTACCGTAATGGTCACCACAACTCCGATCGCGGAGGCTAGACAGAGCCACAGCGTGGCTTCGACATTCGTTTCGGATGAAACGTGGCGGTCCCAAAAAGGGACTCCGACGCTAATCATGATCGCGAAGGTGGCGCTTGCGCCAAAGTTGCTCATGGTTCTGATCGCGTAAAATGCCAGGAAAAATGAACCTATGACCCAGAAGAGGTGCAGGGTTGGTAAGCTGATGACAAGCCGGGCTGAAATCAAAAGATATACAGCACCGATGCCGGTCAAAACCAGGATGTTCAGACCCGACTTCAGGGTCGCACGAGAGCTTTCCCGAGAAATCATGAGCGTGTAAATCGCGCCTTGAAACACGTAAGGGACCTGGAAGGTCATACCGATGAGCATTACCAGAGTTGCGGCAACGATCATTCGGGTGACCAGCGCTGCCCGCCCTGGGTAGGGTGCGAGTTCCTGTTTCAGAAACTGTCCGAACCAGGTAAGCGGTGAAGGCGCCGCCGAGATGTTTTGTGCGGCGGTAGCCATTCTCATTTTCCGCGAATCGTGATAACGGCCGATTCACCAATCCGAAACAGGTCTGGGGTCGGATTCTCAACCCGCACGCGAACCGGGTAGCGCGACGCCAAATGCACCCAGTTCAGAGTCCGCTGCACATCGGGAAGGGCGGATTCCAAATGCCCAAGGACATCTGGATCCGGGGTGACCCCAAAACCGATGCTATCGACTACTCCAGAAAAGCGCACGGTTGGCTTCGAAAGCACATAGACATCGGCACGCATGCCCGGCGCGATGCGCCCGAGTTGGCCTTCTCGAAAATTGCCAATAGCCCACCAAGTGCGCGCGTCAATCAGGGTGAACATTTGCTGGCCGACGTGGGCATAGGCGCCCTCCGAAATCGTAAGATTGGTCACACGGGCATCGAACGGCGCGTAGACGCGGCAGTTGTCGAGGTTGTAGCGGGCGTTTTTGACAGCCGCAGCTTTTGCTCCACGCTGATTGATAAGCGGCTCAAGCGTCGTGACTGCATGCCTGGCCTGCTCGTGCTGCGCCAGAGCCGAGCTCAGCTCCGCTTTCGCAAGCTGCAATTGAGACTCAGCCTGCCTTAAGGCTTCAGCCTGTGCAGTATCCGAACTCCTGGCTTTGTCCACCTGATCTACCGTTACAAACTGTTTTGCGAGCAATGGCTCAAGGCGGTGCAGATTGTTGTTCGCGTAATTCCATTCGGCGCGGGCGCGGGCGACTCCCTGTTCTGCGTTTGCCACTTCCGCTTCCATGCTATGGATATTCGCTTGCGCAACGGAGACAGCGCTCACCAGCGCTTCTATTTTTCGTTGTTCGTCAGCGATTCGCCCTTCTAGGGCGGCCTGCTCAGAAAGGGCGTTTTCGAGGGCGTATTGGTAGGGGCGGTCATCTATTTCATAGAGCAGTTTGCCCTTTTCCACGAATTGATTGTCTTTCACATTCAAGCGGACAAGCGGGCCTTCTACTTGCGGGGCTATGCCGATGAAGTTGGCAAAAACCTCAGCATCCTCGGTTCGTGGATAGTGATTCGCGTGGTAAAGTACGGCCATTCCGAGAACAAGAGTAGCTACGAGAATAGCGATACTGATCCAGCGGCCGAGTGGCTTGTACGATGACGTATTGCTAACCGCATCCATGCCGATTACTCCTTATTCACCGGAACAGCGCGAGCCATAATGCGAAGGTAAAGAAAGCTGTCAGAGTCGGATACACAAGTGCGGGCCAGGCAATTTCAACGAAACACCGCAATAGCGCTCGCGAAACGACCGTAAGCAAAATCGCCGGCACAAGACAGAGCAGCCATGCGGGGAAGAACGAGCCCAGGATGTCGAATGAAGGCGCGCGGCCGCACCCGGCCAAAAACAGCAGAGCAGGCATGAACGCGGGGGGGTGGAGTCTGTGAGTTGCTCGTGCATTCATGGCGCGGGCCTCGGGTTGCCGGCGCGAAGGGAATCTCCCGTTGCGAAAGCCAGATCCACGAGGGAGCTGAGTACCTGCGTGCGAGCCGATACATCGGCCGAGCGCGCTTGTGCAAGCGTACGCTGCGCGGCGGTTACATCCAACAGATTGCGCAGCCCGTAGTTGTATGATTCCAGAGCCGCTCGATAGGACTGGCTGGCAGCTTCAAGGAGAGCGACCGCCGCCTGGCGCTGCCGAAAAGCGGTGTTCAAATTCGAGTAAGCCATCCAAACCTGATCGGCAACCTGATCGCGAATGGCATTCACTTGCGCCTCGTTAGCTTGAACATCAGCTCTCGCCTGAGCTAGCTTCTTTCTTCGCGCACCACCGTCGAACACTGTCCAATTCAAATTAATGGCCAATCCTCCTGCCAATCCGGCCGTGTGCCCCCAAGGAAAAGTCTGCTGCAGCCCATAGAGTGATTGCGCGATCGGGACAGCGCTGAAAGTGAGAGAAGGATAGAACGTGGCGTGCGCCTCCTTGACGGTTGCCTTATCTGCTTGGACCTCGGCTACCTGCTTGAGGAGATCGGGGCGAGACGCGAGAGCGCGATCGATCGCCTGTTCAACGGTCTCACCAACGGAGTCAGGAATTGGCAGATCTGCAAGAGGCTGCACGCGGATCGCGGTTGTTGGGGCCGCTCCAATGGCGGTCGCAAGATTACCTCGCGCAATCTCCTCGTTTCCTAGCACCGCCTGCAACTCGTACTCCGCCCGGGCGGTAGCGCTCCTGGCCTCGAGCACGTCGGGCAGCGTCGCCAGTCCGTTGTTCAATCGTTCTTCGGCAGCTTGCTGCACGTTCTGTGCATTGGACAAACTCGCGCGTGCAGCTTCCTCCTGTCCTAACGCAGCCAGGAGTTGGTAATAGGCATGCTCCACTTCATAAATAACGTCGCGGTGGATGTCATTAAAGGCAAAATTAGCCGCGAGAGTCCTTGCGCTTGCCGCGTTTATCCGTCCGGAGCGCGCGCCGAAATCAAAGATGGTGTAGTTAAGCTCAAGAGCGATCTGGAAGTCCCCCATGGTCTGGCGGTAGAAGCGATTCACAAGATAGGCCTCTGAACGGTTGACTTGAGAGAGCGCTGCAGCCGCCAGCGTTGGATATAACTCGCTGCGCGCAACTCCCAATGCCGCTGCCTGCGAGCGCGCACGTTGCCAAGCCACCCGGGTGTCGGGATTATGCGTCTCCGCCAAATCGATCAGATCCGCTATGGAATAAGTCTTCGCCGGATTGATGCTGAGCCTGAGATCAGAGTACGTTTTTGCATCCGCCTCGATCTCCAGTTCCGCAGAAGCGTGCCATGGATGGTCGGGCGAAACAGGAGCACTCTGGCCCAGAACACACCTCGCTGACAGCAAAACGAGGAACGACATCACCCCGCCCATATGCATAAAGGGCGAGCGCGGTTTCAAGTGACATCCCCATAAATGTTGGCGTCGATGACCACTTTTCACAGTTCCTCACAGATCTCGTAGGAGTGGATGAGTCATCTCCTTGGGGCGAACCCACGCATCAATCTGCTCCGCGGTGACGAACCCGAGCTTTAAAGCAGCCTCACGCAAGCTGAGATCTTCGCGGTATGCGGTCAGTGATATGATTGCCGCTTTCTCGTATCCAACAGAATGCACCGGATTCAAGCTCGTGTTGTTTAACATACCCACCTCGTTCTCATCCCTTTTGCGCTTCCAACGCGCTGTAAGCGGGCGTCCACTGCGCGTCGAGCACTCGGCGACGCAGCTCGTCCTCACTGAGCTTCGGAGCGACATTGTCTCTTTGTGCCTCGATGCCAACCGCAACCGCTATCTCCGCCGCCACTCTTCTTAGTTCCGTGAGGGGAGGAAGCAGGGATGCAGAAGAATCCTTAAGGGCCGGCGAATTTCCGGCGAGTGCCCGAGCTGCCGCGAACATCATTGCGTCTGTGACCCGCCGAGCGCCGGCCGCGACGACGCCTAACCCAATTGCTGGAAAGATGTACACGTTATTGCATTGGGCGATGGGAATTATGCGCCCGTTGTAGCTGACGGGGGTAAAGGGAGAACCTGACGCGACCAGAGCGCGCCCGTCGGTCCATCGAATCAGGTCCTCTGCCTTTCCTTCTGATCGTGATGTCGGATTCGAGAGCGGGAAGATGATGGGACGCTCGACCTTACGGGCCATCTCGCGAACAATCGATTCCGCAAAGGCGCCTCCAACCGTTGAGAGACCGATCAGGATGGTTGCGTTGATCTTTCCGATCACTTCGCCAAGTCCAATTTGTCCGTTGGAACTCCGATGCCAACCCGAAACGCGGTCCTCCGGCTGGGCATAGACACTCTGCTCGGGAGTGAGGCCCTTTCGCCCCGAGTGCAGAAGGCCTTCTTTGTCAACGACCCAGAACTGGCCACGTGCCTCCTCCTCGGATAGCCCTTCTCCCTTCATTGCTGCACGCAGCCCATCTGCAACGCCAATGCCAGCTGAGCCTGCGCCGAGCATGACGATCTGATGATCCTTTAAGATTTTTCCGCTTACCTTGATTGCGCCCAAGATGGCTCCTAGAGCGACTGCCGCTGTTCCCTCGATGTCGTCATTGAAGGTAAGTAGTTGATCTCGATAGCGCTGGAGAATTGGCCGAGCATGAGGAGTCGCGAAGTCTTCCCACTGCAGGCAAGTTCCGGGCAGCTCGTGTTTCACTGCTTGCACAAACTCATCAACGAAATCGAAGTAATCGGGACCAGTAATTCGTTCATGACGCCAGCCGAGGTACTCGGGATCCTTGAGTCTCTCCTCGTTGTTGGTGCCGACGTCGAGCACGATGGGTAGAGTCCTCTCCGGACGAATACCGCCGATGAGTGTATACAAAGAGAGTTTGCCGATCGGAATGCCGAGCCCCCCTGCGCCCTGGTCGCCGATTCCCAGAATGCGCTCGCCGTCAGTCACGACAATTACGTCGACGTCCTTATTCGGGCGATTTCGCAAGAGTTTCGGGATCGAGTTGCGGAGAGGACAGGAAATGAATAGCCCACGAGGCCGCCGATAGATTTGGCTGAATTGCTCACATGCCAAAGCAACTGTTGGCGTGTAAACGATCGGCATCATTTCTTCGATGTGGTCGAGAAGAAGCCGATAGAAAAGGACCTCGTTCGTGTCCTGCAGAGCGCGCAAATAGATATGCCGCTCCAGGTGGTCGTCTTTTCTCTGGTAAGCCCCATAGGCGCGGAGGACTTGCTGGTCGAGGGATTCGACATGCGGCGGAAGAAGTCCGTGCAGCCCAAATGCTGTGCGCTCCTCTTCCGTGAACGCGGTGCCCTTGTTCAGACCTTGCCGATTGAGAAGGTCCATGCCTCGTGGAATATCCAGCGCACCTGAGTGTGCGAGCGGTTGTGCGATGACCATTGCACTTCTTCCTTTCTTCTTTCTTTGCAGGTGTGGCAAATCCATTCCGCCGGGTTCACGGTCGGGTGATGCGGATCAGCATCTCCTGGCCGCTGCTCAAGGTGATTTTCTGACGTCCGTAAAAAGCGGTTGTTCCAAGTCCGCCTGCGCCACCGACAATCGAACCGATACCTGCGCCTTTGCCACCTCCAAAGATGCCTCCAAACAAAGCACCTGCTCCCGCGCTGATTGCCGTGTGTGCAAGAGTCTTGCGGCCACGCCCTCCCGATTCGATTGCGCCTTCCACATCTACCTTCTCGCCTGAGGGAGCGTGATAAAGCTCCACAATTTCGGCGTGAATGGGCGCCCGCCGTCCATCCGGCATAACCAAACGGTTGAACCGAAGGATCATGGTGGTTCGGCCCTTGATTCGTCCGGACATGTCGATTTGCGCGATGTGACCGTAGACCCGCGCTCCCTGGTATTCGCCCTTGTCCACGACCGTCGCACTGAACGGGTCGCCTACTTGGGAGTCGGTGCTGGTCAGTGTGTCGTCCAACCGAATGCGGAGCGCCACGTCAGCAGGTACCCTAAGTTTCTGCGCTGATCCAAACAGCGGGAAAGCCGTAATGAGGAATGCGAGAACAAAAGTCAATCCTGCTGTGGACGATAGAACACCGAATCTTTGAATGGAATTCCGCAAGGTGCTTCTCCTTTCTTTTTTTTTGCAGTTGAACGTTCTGGCAATCCTCAGCGAAGCAAATTAACCCGCGCAAGATCGATGATTTCGTCACCGCGTCCGTTGAGAACCGCTTTGAGCATGAAGAGACTGAACCCCTTCGCTTGTTCATAGGTGATGGTCGGAGGCATGGAGAGCTCCTGCCGCGAGACCGGGACCTCGACCAACGCCGGGCCGTCATGTTTGAGAGCTTGCGCAATTAGGGGTCGTAATTGGTCTGGAGTGTCCGCTCGCAGGCCGAGAAGTCCCGCGCCCTCAGCAATCTTCGTGAAATCCGGGTTGTGAAGGTGCGTGCCAAAATCCAGGATGCCGGCCGCCTTCATTTCCAGCTCGACAAACGCGAGGGACTCATTTTTGAAAACGATGATCTTCACCGGCAATTGCTGTTGACGAAGCGTAAGCAGATCCCCCATGAGCATCGCGAAACCGCCATCGCCCGACATCGAGACCACCTGCCGGCCGGGATAACTGGCCTGTGCGCCGATGGCTTGAGGAAGAGCGTTGGCCATGGATCCGTGGTTAAAAGATCCGATAATCCTTCGGTTGCCATTCATGGTGAGATACCGTGCGGCCCAGATCGTTGGAGTTCCCACGTCGCAGGTGAAGACCGCATCTTCGCTTGCGAGTTCGTCGAGTACACGCGCTACATATTGAGGATGGACCGGTCTTTTGACGGAAGTTCCTTTGGCCACTTCGTCCAAGCCCTTCCGCGCCGCGCGATAGTGCTCAACCGATTTTTTCAAATGGGCGTCATATTGGTTTTGCCCCAGTTTCGGCAAAAGGGCTCGCAACGTGGTTTTCGTGTCGCCAACGAAGCCGAAGTCAAGCTTGGCACGACGCCCGAGCTGTTCGCCGCGGAGATCGATTTGCACAATGGTGGCGTCCACGGGAAAAAACTGCTGATACGGGAAGTCGGTGCCAATCATTAGCAGCGTCTCGCAGTTCAACATGGCGTGATAGCCGGAAGAAAATCCGAGCAGACCCGTCATACCCACATCGTAAGGGTTGTCGTACTCGATGAACTCTTTCCCGCGCATCGCATGTACGATGGGAGCTTGGAGTTTCCCGGCGAGCTCTATCAGTTCGTCATGAGCCCCGGCACAGCCCGCGCCACCAAGGATCGTTACTTTGTTTGATCGGTTCAGCAGGTTCGCGAGAGAGTTGAGTTCGTCTTCGGAGGGGCACACCGTAGACTTGGTTTCGGAAAAGTGTACCCGGGGTGTTTCGTGTGCAGCCACTCGCATCGCTACATCGCCGGGGATAGAAACGACTGCTACACCTCGTCGGGAGATGGCCGTCTGCATCGCGATCTCGAGCACACGGGGCATCTGCGACGGCTGCGAGACCAATTCAGAATAATGACTGCACTGCCCGAACAACTGATCGGGATGAGTCTCCTGAAAATATCCGCTCCCGATTTCGTTACTTGGAATCTGAGCCGCAATCGCAAGGACGGGTACGCGACTGCGGTGGCAGTCGTAGAGGCCGTTGATTAGGTGCATGTTGCCCGGGCCGCAGCTACCTGCACAAACAGCCAACTTGCCGGTGAGATGGGCCTCTGCTCCGGCGGCGAATGCAGCCACCTCCTCATGGCGTACGTGAACCCACTGAATATTGTTGCGCGTTCGGATGGAGTCGGTGATGCCGTTCAGCGAATCTCCAGAAACGCCGTAGACCCTCTGAACTCCTGCCTCCAGCAAAACATCCACAAGCAGGTCCGCTACTCTCTTTGCCATGTCTTTCCTTCCGGAAGCAATCTGAGTCTTGGACTCCGCTCACAATGAACAGAGGGCGTAAGTATTTCCAAGTGCTTTGCTCGCCAACCGACTCATCCCCCCGTTAAGGTAATGCAATTTCTGTTCCAGGGGACCTCGCGTTCACATTGCCTGATTGGGAGGGCATAAAAAGAACTTAGGTTTGCCTTATTGCGCAGCCGAAGGTCGCGGTACTGCCACTCGTGTTGAAGGAATGACACCAGAGGCTGAGCCTCGACTAAGTCAGACGGAAAGTCGTGTGCAATCTCTTCTGGAACAAGCGGTTGCGGCACGGTTGGTTTGGAAATCCGCCTGCACTGCTTTTTGTGGGATGCAAATAGGGAACGTCAAACTGGGCAGGAATTGCTTCGGTTCTGGCGGCGAGACACGAATTCCGTAGAACGGCGCACGGCTTCGACACGACCCGTCAAGATTCTCGCTGGCTCCGAGCAAGTGATGGTAGTGAGGCGCGCATGCTTCAAAGATCAGGACGAGCGGCTCGATATGACCACGAAGAAGGAAACTGACCGCGCTCCTGTTGCACGCACAGGCGCGAAATTGCGAATTCTGGCAGGGATCTCTGTCTTAGTTGCCGGCGTGCTGCTCGCCGCGAAACTGTGCATGGGTGCTCCTCCAAATCCCTCCCAGATTCCGAACATTTTCAAGCCTGAATCCACGCCCGCAGACTCGATCTTTCACCTGTCATTGCTGGTGCTCACAGTGACAGGCCTCATATTTCTAGTTGTCTTCTGCTTGCTCGCATACTCCATCGTCAAATACCGCAGGCGTGCCGGCGACGACGGCTGTGAACCTCCCCAAGTTTATGGCAGTAATCAGGTAGAACTCGCCTGGACTGTGATTCCTGTCCTCATTGTTTTGGTTCTCTTTCTCGCCACCGCGCGCGTCATTCATTCTATCCAGGACGCCCGAGAACCCGCAGGGGCCGTCCAAGTCACGGTCATTGGTCATCAGTTCTGGTGGGAGTTCCGATATCCAAGGCTCGGTGTTGTCACCGCAAATGAACTTCATGTTCCCGTCAGTGATCGCTCGCATCCTTCTCCGACTTTTCTCACATTGATTTCCGCGGATACCGACCACAGCTTCTGGGTGCCACGCCTTGCCGGAAAGACAGACCTGATTCCAAACCGCGTCAACCACATGTGGATCGACCCGCACGAAACGGGAATTTATCTCGGCCAATGCGCACAGTACTGCGGTGTGGAGCACGCGAAGATGCTCATCCGTGTGTACGTCGACTCACAGGAGCAGTTTGATCGCTGGGTACAGGAACAAAAAATGCCAGCCGCGACCAGCCCGACGGTGGAGGCAGGCCGTACTGTCTTCGAGTCCACCGGTTGCGTGAATTGCCATAGCGTTACGGGAACCGTTGGCAACGGGCGCTTCGGTCCCGACCTCACGCACCTGATGAGCCGCGACACAATTGCATCAGGGGCCGCGCCAAATACTGCCGAGAACCTTCGCAAATGGATTCAGGATCCAAACTCAATCAAACCAAGCTCGTTGATGCCAGCCATGCAGCTAGATGAGAAGGACCTGAACGCGCTCGTCGCGTACCTCGAGACGCTTCGATAAGAACGGGAACATAGTCATGGCCACAGATACAATCGCGATCACAGCAGCCGCCGACGTCTCTAGGCCAATCAGCGAAAGACTCCACGACTGGGTCGTGACCGTGGATCACAAGAAGCTGGGAATCCTTTACATTGCCTACGCCCTGGTGTTCCTTGTTATCGGCGGGATCGAAGCAACGATCATGCGGATACAGCTGATCGTTCCAAACAATCATTTTGTCTCGCCCGAAGTTTTCAACCGCATGTTCACGATGCACGGCACCACGATGATCTTTTTTGTGACAATGCCAATCTTGTTTGGCTTCGGCACGTACTTGATTCCCTTAATGATTGGCGCTCGCGACATGGCTTTCCCGCGGCTCAATGCACTGAGCTTCTGGTTGACCGCGTTTGGAGGTCTGCTTTTGTACTTCAGCTTCATTGGCGGCAACGGGCTATACGGCGCGGGGAACGCCCCTGACGTCGGGTGGTGGGCTTATGCGCCGCTGACTTCCCGGGCATTCTCCCTCGGACACAGCAGCGATTTTTGGACGCTAGCATTGCTGATTTCGGGTATCGGCAGCATCGGAACAGCGGTCAACTTCATAGCCACCATTTTGTGCATGCGCTCCCCGGGCATGACTGTTGGGAAAATGCCGCTTCTGGCGTGGATAAACCTGATAATGGCGGGAATGGTTCTCTTTTGCATTTCGCCTCTCACCGCAGCTCAGATCATGCTCTCCATCGATCGCTATCTCGGCGGGCATTTCTTTGACACGCAGGCAGGCGGCTCCGCGGTCCTCTGGATGCACTTTTTCTGGATTTTCGGACACCCGGAAGTCTACATCCTGGTCCTGCCAGCCTTTGCCTTCGTCTCCGAGATCATTCCTGTTTTCTCTCGCAAGCCCATTTTCGGATACCCGATTATGGTAGCGGCAACCCTTTGCATCGGGTTCATTGGGTTTAGTGTCTGGGCCCACCACATGTTCACAGTCGGGATGAGTTCCTACGCGAACAGCTTCTTCACGGTCACCACGATGATCATCGCAGTTCCTACGGGAATCAAGATCTTCAATTGGATTGGGACGATGTGGGGTGGAAAGATTCAATTCAAAGCTCCGATGCTCTTCTGCATTGGTTTCTTGTTCCAATTTCTAATTGCCGGTCTGACAGGGATCATGCTGGGCGCTTCTCCGTTCGATTGGCAGCTTGGCAACTCCTACTTTGTGGTCGCGCATTTTCATTACGTCATCGTCGGGGGAATTCTTTTTGCACTCTTCGGAGCCTTTTACTACTGGATCCCGAAAATGACCGGTCGAATGTACAGCGAGACTCTTGCGAAATGGCATTTCTGGATTTTCTTAATAGGCTTTCATCTGACGTTCGACTTCATGCATATCCCGGGCCTGCTGGGGATGCCTCGGCGAATCTACACCTACGAGCCAGGACGCGGATGGGAGATCTGGAACCTGATTGTCTCAATCGGTGTGATCTTCCAGATTGCAGGAGTGCTCGCTTTTGTCGCCAATCTGTTTTGGACGTTCTTGAAAGGCGAGCCTGCTGGCAATGATCCCTGGGATGCTTGGACGCTGGAGTGGTCCACGACTTCGCCGCCACCCGAATACAACTTCGCCGCCATTCCCGTTGTCCAGAGCCGCCGTCCGCTTTGGGACCTAAAGCACCCGGAAGATCCGGACTGGAAATATGAATAAACAGGAGAGACCCCTTGAGTAGCCCAGCAATTGCACGATCGTCCGTCGAGACTGAGTGGGTTCTTCCATCTCGCGGGCGCGTCGGGATGATTTCTCTGATAGCGGCTGAATCGGCCATCTTCACAATTTTTGTGGTCGCTTACATCTTTTATATCGGGAAGAGCCTGACCGGTCCGATGCCCAAGGATGTGCTGAGGACGCCCATCTTCAACACCATCTGTCTGCTTTCAAGCAGTCTGACGATTCATCTGGCGGTCAAGGCTCTGCGAAAAGCAAAGGTCGGGATATTTGGTCTGTGGTGGTTCGTGACGATGACTCTGGGTGCCATCTTTCTGGTGGGAACGGGCCGCGAGTGGCACCATCTGATTTTCGACGAAGGTCTGACCATCAGCACAAATCTTTTCGGGACAACCTACTACTCGCTAGTAGGCCTTCATGCCTTTCACGTAACCGTAGGCTTGCTCGGCCTCGCGATTGGAATGATCTTCACTCTGGCAGGAAAAGTGAAGATGGAACACAGCGAGCGCTTCGATGTGTTTTCAATGTATTGGCATTTTGTCGATGTCGTGTGGGTTGTTGTATTCACCGTCGTCTACATTGTCGGTCGCTGAAGAAAGAAGAGTCCTATGGTTTCCGCCAACTCAAACGCAGAAACAAACGAAATCACGCCTAGCACCCTGCGTCTGCCGGCCCCAACTGCGTGGCCCATCATTCTTGCCTTCGGCCTCACTTTGCTGTTCGCCGGACTGGTCACCAGCGCTTCGATCAGCATTCTTGGGGGAATCCTCGCCTTGACCGGCTCCGTCGGCTGGTTCCGCGATGTCCTTCCCTGTGAAAAGGAAGAGACGATCCAAGTCAAAGCCGGACCCACAGTGGTTTTCACTACCAGGCGACAAGTTGAAAGGCTTTCGATAGCGCCGGAGCTGCCGCGGGCTCTGCTTCCACTTGAGATCTATCCCGTATCGGCGGGAATCAAAGGCGGGTTGGCCGGAGCTGGCGCCATGGCCGTGCTTGCATGCCTCTATGGGTTTCTCAAGCAGGGGAGTATTTGGTATCCGATTAATTTGCTTGCCGCGACGGTTTATGCGCAATCCCTCCAATTCGGAGGGAGGCCGCTTAGCGCATTTCACCTGAGTAGTTTCCTTTTGGCAGCCCTCATTCATCTGCTTACGTCTCTCCTGGTGGGGCTGCTGTATGGAGCGATGCTGCCGATGTTTCCGCGACGCCCGATTCTTCTCGGCGGAATCATCGCGCCGATCCTTTGGACGGGGTTACTGCATAGCATTCTCGGCCTTCTGAATCCTCTCCTGAACCAACTGATTAGTTGGCCGTGGTTCATAGCTTCGCAGTTTGCTTTCGGGATCGTCGCGGGATTGGTTGTGTTTCGCCAACAGCGAGTGCACATCCATCAGTTCGTGCCTTTTCTGGTACGCGCCGGTATTGAGGCTCCGGGAATCGCAGGAGAAAAGTCTGAGAGGGGTGAATCGCGATGAGATTTTGGCTTCTCATGGCCGGAGCCGTAGGCCTCTCCGCACTTGTATGCGGATGCGCGAACGCTCCTGGTCAACCGCGACCGGGAGATGTGCCAAACGTTCCGAGCGAGATTACAGATTTCAATGTCTTGTACGGACATAACTGCGCTGGCTGTCACGGCTTGGAGGGAAAAGGTGGAGCCGCAATCGCTCTTGCCGATCCGGTGTACTTGGCCATTGTGGATGATACGGTCCTGCGTCGCGTGGCTACAAATGGAATTCCTGGGACTTCCATGTCCGCTTTTGCGCGAAGTGGCGGCGGGATGCTCACTGACAAACAGATCGATGTGATTGTGCTTGGCATCCGGGAACGTTGGTCAAAGCCAGATGCTCTGGGCGGAGCGGTCCCGCCTCCATACTCCTCAACCGGGTCCGGCGATGCCTCGTGGGGGTCAGAAGTCTATGCGACGTTCTGCTCTTCCTGCCATGGCCCTGGCGGACGTGGCGGGCCAAAAGCGAGCTCGATTGTGGATGGGTCTTTCCTTGCCCTACTGAATGACCAAGAGCTTCGAACGCTTGTAATTGTGGGACGCCCTGAACTGGGGGCACCGGATTGGCGAGGCGATGTTCCTGGAAAGCCAATGTCTCCTCAAGATGTGTCCGACGTAGTCGCCTGGCTTGCCGCCCAACGACCACGTTTCCCCGGACAACCTTATCCCAATTCCACTAGCGACACATTGAAGGGAGAAAAGTGATGACTCAGTCTGGCGGTCTATCGAGGCGGGAGCTCCTCATGAAACTTGGAATCGTGTTCAACGGCGTGGTCGGCTTAGTGCTAGCAGTGCCGATCGTGCGCTACCTCCTTTCTCCGATTGTTCACCTTAGGAAGGAAGGCGATGAGTCGTGGGTCTCTCTTGGCGGAGTGGAGCAATTTCCTTCGGGCGAGACTCGCCTCGCCACCTACCGAAATCCAATTGTGAGTCCATCAGACGGGGATACGGCCGACATCGCTTGTTGGGTTCGAAACGTGGACGGCAACACTTTCCAGGTGTTTGCGATTAATTGCGCGCACCTCGGGTGTCCCGTTCGCTGGTTTGCGCAATCCGGCCTTTTCATGTGCCCCTGTCATGGCGGCGTGTACTACCAGGATGGCTCCCGTGCATCCGGCCCACCCGAACGAGGATTGTTTCAATATCCCTATCGGCTTGAGAGTGGAAAACTGCTGATTAAAGCCGGCCAGTTGCCCACGCCAGGCAACCCCGTGGCCTCAAATACAAACATCGTGCGAGAGATACGGCCATGCGCTTGATCGAATCCCTTGGCAAGTGGCTGGACGCGCGGCTGCAAATTGGCAGCGCCATCCGCGAATCAGCAGAGCATCCTGTTCCGAGGAAAACCGCCAGTTGGTTTTACGTTTTTGGGAGCGCCGCTTTTGTCGTATTCGCGTTTCAAATTGTGACCGGGATTATGCTGGCGCTCATTTACGTACCCTCCGCCGGACAGGCTTGGAACAGTCTCCAGGTCTTGAACCATAACGTTGGGCTCGGCTGGTATATCCGTGCTCTTCATGGATGGGGTTCAAATTTCATGGTCGCGATCGTGCTGATTCACATGGTTCAGGTTTTTCTGTTTGGCGCGTACAAGTATCCCCGTGAGCTTACCTGGATTGTGGGCGTGTTCCTTTTGCTTGTGACTCTAGGTATGGCTTTCACAGGTCAGGTTCTGCGATTTGATCAGGACGCCTATTGGGGACTTGGAATTGGAGCCTCGATCGCCAGCCGCGTTCCCGTGATGGGGTCTTCGATTGTCCACCTAATGCTCGGAGGGCCAATCATCGGAGGGGCGACTCTCTCCCGATTCTTCGCTCTTCACGTGTTCCTGATCCCTGGCCTTCTGATCGCGTTTGTGGGCCTCCATCTCCTAATGGTTCTCAAACTCGGAATTAACGAGTGGCCGATGCCTGGCCGCGTAGTCCGCAAAGAGACATATAGCAAGGAATACCACGAGCTGACCAAAAAGGACGGTTTGCCTTTCGTCCCCGGCGCGATTTGGAAAGACCTCTTTTTTTCCGCGTTCATCCTGCTTTCGATTGCCGCTTGCGCCTATTACTACGGCCCCTTTGGGCCATCGGGTCCGCCCAATCCCACCATTATTCAAACGGCGCCTCGACCAGACTTCTTCTTCCTATGGCTCTACGCCGTGCTCTCGTTCTTGCCGCCTTCGATGGAGACGCCCGCTTTGCTCATCGGGCCTGTGATTGTAATTCTCGCCCTCCTCCTCTTGCCGTTCCTCTTCGGCGGAGGCGAAAAAAGTTGGCGCCGCAGACCCACTGCGGTGCTCACCATCCTATTGGTCGCGGTTTCCTTGGGGACGTTTACTGACCTCGCGGAACACACTCCTTGGAGCCCCGTGATGGACGCCTGGAGTGGCGACCCCATTCCATCCAAGTTTCTTCACAACCGGTCTGCCCTTGAGCGGCAAGGTGCGCTTGTCTTCCAAGTGAAGCAATGCCACAACTGCCACTCTCTCGGGGATGAAGGCGGAAAGCGCGGACCGGCCCTGGACGCCGTGGCCGTGCGCTTGACGCAAGATCAGCTCATTCGGCAGGTGATCCAAGGGGGAGGCAATATGCCCGCCTACGGCAAGAATCTTACCCCTGCGGAGACAACCGCTCTTGTTGCATTTCTCGAAACGCTGCATCCCGCGGGACAATCGCCCGCAAAAGACGCTTCTCGCGCAATCGCTCTCGGAGGTGATTCGGCAGCTCCCACGTCGGGTCACCTGCAGTATGGCAATGAATAGTGCGGCTCAAGCGCTGTTGCAGTCGTGGTCCCCTCCTCTCGGGGTGGATGTATCCCTGTGCCTAGCAGCTATTGTCTATGCGAGAGGCTGGTTTCGGTTGCATGAAGCATCTCCCAAACTCGTTTCCACATGGCGGCTCGCAGCTTTCATTGCAGGTATCGTCTCCGTGTGGATCGCGATTGGTTCGCCGGTGGAAGCGTTTGACGAAGCCTCCCTCACCATTCACATGGTGCAGCATCTCTTGCTCATGGCTGTCGCTCCCCCCTTGATTCTGCTCGGGGCGCCGGCGCTACCACTCCTTCGGGGGCTGCCGCAATGGATGGCTCGCGGCGTTGCAGGTCCATTTCTCCGCTGGGGTCCGGTGAAATTCTTGGGACGGCTCGCCACACACCCTGCCGTTTGTTGGCTCGCAGCCACCTTCGCCTTGATTGGGTGGCACCTTCCTGCGGTATTTGAGTCGGCATTACGGTCGGAGGGGCTGCATGATTTAGAACACGCAATGTTTTTCGTGACCGGTCTTCTGTTCTGGTGGCCGGTGGTGCAACCTTGGCCGAGTAACGCGAGATGGCCCCGGTGGTCCATTCCTCTCTATCTTTTCTGCGCCACGTTGCCGTGCGACGTGCTTTCTGCGTTTCTCGTGTTCTGCAATCGCGTTGTGTACTCTTCCTATCTGTCTGCACCTCGAGCGTT
>Ga0335076_10003267_pt1 | contig 16270 bp, 16 predicted proteins | sample Lox_Sample_25_FD_206717 | JGI IMG/M metagenome (GOLD analysis project Ga0335076, IMG submission 206717) | Soil microbial communities from Loxahatchee National Wildlife Refuge, Florida, United States - Lox_Sample_2.5 | ecosystem: Environmental > Terrestrial > Soil > Wetlands | place: USA...
TAACCGGCCCGGCGCAGTAACAGGGCAATCTCCTGAGCATCGATTTTGTCGCCATCGTGGATGGTGCGCGGGATGGCATAGATTCTGGCCGAGTTGCCGAAAACCGGTGTACTGAAGCGCTGGGCGATGATACGGTCGTACTTGATGTAATAGTAGGAAAATAGTCCGCCCACGGCCACTGCAGCTGCGAGAAAGAAGAGCAGCCCGGATCGCACCACGGGGTCCCGCGTGCCCTTGCGCTTTCCGGCGCCGCCATTGCCCGCGCTGTTCGGAATCTTGATCTTGATGGCCACAGCTGTTTCGAAATCGCTACGCTGGCTGAAAAACCCACCCATTCATCAGACGACGAGGCGCGCCAAAAGGTTTGAATGCCAGCTAATCTTGCATTAGCCGGCGCTTTCCTTTTTCAGGTCCGGTAATTCCATTGTACAGCGGGGTCCTTGAAAAAGAGACCCGGACAGGCGCGGGTCTCTCGTCTGTCAACGGCCAAAAGCCGAAGTTCGGCAATGAAACGGTAGCGCGGTTGGCCGCGGTGGGTTACTGCGGGTCAGTCACCGCAAAGAAGCCGCCGGAGGTCAATGTCAGAGTGGAAGTCGGCTCCGAGAGTGTGCCACCGGATCCGACATCGAAAGCCCCCATCTGATAAGTGATGGTGTCGGTGTTGATGTTAAAAACTCCGCCGTAGACAAACAGGAAACTTCCGCTCTGATCAAGCGCTCCCAGGTCGCCCACCGCAGCATTGCTGAACGGTGAACCGGCCGCCAGAGAAAGAGTCCCACCCGAGCCGATGGCATAACCCTCGACGTCGTTAAACGCCAGCGACTGATCGTTGATACCGAAGGTGTAAACCAGATTGCCGTTGGTATTTGACTGAACGGCAAGATCCAAAGGCGAGAACTCGGTGGCGAATGGCGAACCGCTTACTTCGGCAATTGCGCCCGCATTCGCTCCGGTTTGTGTAATGCCGAAAACATAGAGGTTATCGTCATCCAATCCACTGAAACCGGCGGCCGCGCTGTTTCCCGTCGTCCCCACCAGGTATTTCCCGCTCGGCTCTCCCTGCACCTGCCACATGGGAAAGCTGAAGGGACTGCCCGGCACAGCAGTCAGGGAGCCGCCGCTGCCGATCCCGTACGCCCCGACTTCGCTTCCTGTGTGATTGCTGAACGTCTCAGTGATGTAGAGATATTTCCCAAGCCCGTCGGTCGCCAGGTTTCCCGGCGAAAAAGGAACCGAAAACGGGGAACCGCTGGCCGCAGTCAAAGTCCCGCTGCTGCCGATTTTGTAAACGTAGATTTTGTCTTGAAACGTGTCGGCGAAGAACAGCAGTGTCCCTGCCGGGTTCGTGATAATCTTTTGCGTTCCAAAGCCGGATGCCATGAAGGCCACAAATGGCGCCGCCAGAGGTGTGCCGCTGATCGGCGTCAGGCTCCCGGTGGAGCTGATCGTCCAGCCAAAGATCTGACTCGTACTGGGGAAGGCAGTGTACAAGAACTGCTTTTGCGCGACGACCATTCCAACTCCGCTGTCCGCCAGAGGAGTTGTGGGTGGGGTGTAGCTGGAGGTCGGTCCAAACGTGCTTAGGCCGCTGTCCAGAACGTAGCCATCGATTGTTCCGGTTGTGCCTGTGCCGGCCGCGTCGGCAACGAATACGAACGCCCCGGTGGAACTTGTCGGGCCTGTGCTGGTGCCAAAACCAGAACCCGAAGAGGTGCAGGAGGATGACGAGCCGAACGTGACTCCGCAATTGTAGTGGCCGCAGTCTGCCAGAAACAGCATGGCCACTATCGCTGCGCTGATGAGAAAGATGCGAACTCGCAATTTCATGAACGTCCTCCAGTCATTCGCACACCCGCAAGCAAGCCCTCAGTCGACTTCTTACAGGCGGCTCAGACACCCTGCCACACGCAAGTGAAAGCCCTCTTACCCACGCCGATAGTAGGGCCAAGGTAATGCGATGGCAACGTTACGAATGTCACTGGTCCTTTCTGCAGAACGGAACCCCGGTTCGAACGTGAAATCGAAGGAATTTCCGTCCGAACCTCGTGGCTGGTCGAAAGGCCCCCTAAGGTAGGGCGACGGACGAACCGTCGCCTTGGATCAGGTCTGGAACGTTTCGCAGACGGTCTGGCCTCAACGCTTGCTGGGGGCCTTATAGGCCTTTATTTCCGCTGTTGGGAGTAAAGTGCATTTCGAAGGAATAGAAGGGCAGGTTGATAGGCACCGAGTAATCTACGGCCACGTAGACGGCCTTCACACCAGGCGTGCTGATGTCCTGCACTGTAATCTGCTTGGGATCCAGCTGAAGACCGTGTTCCTGGGCTTTGTGCAACACATCTGTGCGGACGTCCTCGGGGGTCTTCGTCAAGCTCGCGCCATCCACCAGGGCAATATTCTGCAGGTCGTCCTGAAAGCTGTAGTTGGCGAACAGTGGCGGTGCGATCTGAAAACCAGCGATACCAGCACCTATGAGGGCAAGAAGACCGATCAGTAATTTGATAGTTCCCATGGCATAAACTGAGCCGCCAGCCAGGCGCGGCTTTCAGGCCTTGGTTCGCAGCAAACCCTTGAAAAATTCTTCGACCGAAGTGATCCTAACATCGCGCACCTCGCGAGTCGAACGCAAAACCACCTCTACAGTGCCTTCGGTAACCTTCTTTCCCACCGTGATTCTAAAGGGGATGCCAACCAGGTCGGCGTCTTTGAACTTCACGCCAGGCCGCTCGTCGCGGTCGTCGAGAAGCACGTCAAAACCCGCTACCTCAAGCCGTTCCGAGATGTTTTCAGCCGTCAACTTCACGCCCTCATCCTTCATATTGGTCGGCGAAACGACGACTTCAAATGGCGCGATCTGAGGCGGCAGCCAGAACCCGTTCTCGTCGTTCGACTGCTCGACCGCGGCGGTGAGAATGCGCTCGATGCCGATGCCGTAGCAACCCATGATGGGCATGACTTCTTTGCCATTCTTGTCGAGGACGCGCGCGTTCATGGTTTCCGAATACCTGTAGCCGAGTTTGAAGATGTGTCCGACTTCGACTGCTGTATCGATGCGCAGCGGCTGCCCGCAGTTCGGGCATGCCTCGCCAGCCTTCACCGAGCGCAAATCGGCGTATTCCGTCGGATGAAAATCCTTCCCCGGCGTGAGATTCTTCACGTGATAGTTCTCTTTATTCGCGCCCGCAATCAGGTTGCTGCGCCCTTGGAGAGCTTTATCGACGAGCAGCACCGGACGGTCGAAGTCGCTGAGAGCGGTAGCCCAGTTGATGCCCATCGGCCCCAGATATCCCGCCGGCGAATGGAACAACGCAAGAATTTCGTTTTCCTCCATCGGCCGTGTCGCCACTGCAACCGTGGCATTGAGCTTGGCTTCGTTCAATTGGTGATCGCCGCGCATCAGGACAACGATCGCGCGCGATTTCGTCTTGCCTTTTTCGACTTTCTGGTCGGCCATCAGGGCAAGCGTTTTGATTTTGTTCTTGGGCGAAACACCCAGGAATTTCGCAACGTCTTCAATCGTCTTTTGCCCCGGAGTGTGCACTTCCACGGGCCTGCCATCACCTTCCGGTTTCAAGTCTTCGACCGCATCGAGGCGCGAAGTCGCCTTCTCCATGTTTGCTGCGTAATCGCAGCCGTCGCAGCTCACAATATGGTCTTCGCCTGCCGGCGTGCGCACCATGAACTCGTGCGACTCCTTGCCCCCCATCGCGCCCGAGTCGGCCTCGACCACCATGTATTTCAACCCACAGCGGTCGAAGATGCGGCAGTAGGCGTCGTAGTGCTTGCGATAAGAAACATCGAGACCGGCGGCATCGATATCGAAGGAATACGAGTCCTTCATCATGAACTGCCGCACGCGCAGCAAACCCGACTTCGGCCGCACCTCGTCGCGAAACTTGGGGGCAATCTGGTACCAGATCTGCGGCAGTTGCTTGTAGCTGCGCAGCTCCTTGCGCGCGATTTCGGTCATGACTTCCTCTTCCGTCATGCCGAGCGCGAGATCGGCGCCCTTGCGGTCTTTCAGGCGAAACAGGTTATCGCCCACAGCTTGCGGCCAGCGCCCGCTGGCCTCCCACAACGCAAGCGGGTGCAGCGCGGGCAAGTAAAATTCCTGCCCGATCTTGTCCATCTCCTCGCGAACGATGGCCGTGATCTTGTTGCACGAGCGATTGCCGAGAAAAAGCTGCGAGTAAATCCCAGCCATCAACTGGCGGATATAGCCCGCTCGCACCAGAAATTTGTGGCTGGCGACTTCGGCATCCGCCGGCGCCTCGCGCAGAGTAGGAATGAAGAGTTCGGACCAACGATGCATAGGCTTTTAGTACCGAGTCGCGAGTAACGAGAGACAGGCGCCCGCGGATTCAGCAGGGGAAACGGATATTGTACGTGGAAGCGCCCAGGTCGCGCTACGACCCCGGCGCGCGGACTAAGAAGTGCCATCAAGTAGACCCTGCGCGAAGGATTAGAATTTCCGTCCGAGGTACTTTACGGATATGACTTCAACTGGCACCTTGGCATGGTCGGACGAGCTGGCGTTTCAAGTGGCTGTGATCCAGGGCCGGGCGCCGAGTACATCCGGCGTCTATGAGATTCTCCAATCGACCGAGTATCAAAGATATCGAGGAAGCGCCAGGACCCTGAAGATCGGGATGTCGGAAGCGAGCCTCCGGAAGGAACTCCTAAATCACCTCGTTCGCCACACTGCCGCGAACCGACTGACGAGGGTACGCAATGCTCACGGATTGCAGGTCACTTTTCGCTTCGCCTGTCTTCCACCTGAAGAGGCAGGTGAAGCGGAAAAGCGGTTGCTGCGGGACATCGAGGACACCCATTGGGAGTTGCCTCTGCTGAATTCCACACGTGGATACAAACGCGGGGCCGATCGCCATTACTGCAAGTAGAGTCCCTAGCAAGTGCTGGTATATATCTTGACTGGGGCATGGAACAGACCCGACTGAATAGGGAACTCGGGAATTGGCGGACTAGAGAACCTGCGTCACGTCCTTCGTCCAGGTGGGGCTCAGAATCATCAGCAGCTTCATCGCGATTTCTTTGGGCAGGCGGATCGCAATCTCTTCCTCGGTGTTCTCCGCGACTGCGGCGATGTAGACCGGGGCGCCAGTCATCTGGCCCTGCACCGTTTCTCGCTCGGCAAGTTCCCAATAGATGTGGATAATTCTGCCTTCACTTTCGCCATACCAAATCGACGATCGAGTACTCATGAGCTCCCCTGAACCATTATCGACGGAAGTGCGGGCGGGCATCACCGCAGGCCAGCCGGGCGACTGTCCCCCTGAACTCCTGCAGATCACGCCGTCAGCTGCTTCAGAATCTCTTTCCCCAGCTTCTGCGCTTCGCCGAAAAATTTCTGATATTCGACGAACTTACGATTCAGCTCCAGCGATTGATCGGCGGAGAGATGCTTGCGCAGCATCATGTCGCGCACGTGCACGGGGTTCGGCAAGGTTGCGTCTTCAGTGAGTTCTTCCAGAGCCGTGTTGGGATCGTAGTGATACATAGACCACCTTCAGACCAGTTCGGTCGTCCACAGATCGTGCAGATGCACAATCCCTTTTAATCTTCCAGATTCGTCTACCACCATCAGTGAGGTAATTTTCTTTTCTTCCATCAGAGCCAGCGCTGTGGCCGCGAACTCCGCGGCCGCGATCGTCTTGGGATTTTTCGTCATGCACTCACCGGCGGCGAGATCAAGCACATCTTTGCCACGCTTCTCCAGCAGGCGCCGCAAATCTCCATCACTGATGACGCCCACCAGCTTTTCGCCATCCACCACCGCTGCCACCCCCAGCTTTTTGCGTGACATTTCGTAAATCACATCGGGCATCTTGGTTTTCGGCGTTACGCGCGGCAGCGCGTCGCCGGTGTGCATTAGCGCACTCACGCGCGCCAACTTCTTTCCCAGCTTTCCACCCGGATGCAAATTGGCAAAATCTTCTTCTTTGAATCCGCGTTTTTCGCTAAGCACCACCGCCAGCGCATCTCCCAAAGCAAGCATCGTCGTGGTTGAGGCGGTCGGAGCCAATCCCAACGTGCACGCTTCTTGATCAATTGAGCAATCGAGCGCTACATCGGCCGCCGCGGCTAAAGTCGAGATCGTTCGAGCTAAAGGCGCCGTACGCTCGGCGTTTCTCGCGGAGTGGGCGTCGCAGATCTCATCCCCCGTCATCGCGATCAGCGGCACACGCAATCGCTTGATGGTCGCCAGCAGGGCGAGAATTTCTTCCGTCTCTCCCGAAGCCGAAAGCGCCAGCACCACATCTCCACGCACCACCATACCTAAATCGCCATGTAGCGCCTCGACTGGATGTAGATACAATGCCGGCGTTCCGGTCGAACTCAAGGTCGCGGCGATCTTGCGTGCGATCAATCCGCTCTTGCCCATGCCAGTGACAACCACGCGCCCTCCGCAACCGTACATCAATTCAACCGCCCGCTCGAACGCGGCCGCCATCGGACCCGCAATGCGGTCAGCCAGAGCCCGCAGGGCTTCGGCTTCGATGCGCACCACGTTCTCGCCCATACGTTTCATGAAGAGAAAATGTTAGCAGAAGGTATGCAGTCACGAAGAGAACTTCCAGCGTGTCAGAAGTGATCTTCGCCTGTCTCCGGGGCCGCCTGCGGGGGAAGCCGCTTCTGCCCCAACACGGCGAGCCCCCTCGACTGAATCAGACGGTCCCAGGGACCGGCTTGCCAGTTGTCGCGGGTCGGTTCCACAGACCGCCACTTGGGCAGCGTCAAGAACAGATTTCGTGCGGTTGCCTGCACATAAGGTTCGTACATTGAGCGCAGCGTTGCCAGCTTATCGTGCGCCGCTTCATTGTTGCTCAGCTGCAGACCAGCGGTGGCCAGGATCGCCCGCATCGACTCGAATTCTGCATCCGGCAAGCGGTCGGGCGCATCCGGGTCATAGCGTGCATTCACCACCTGTGCCAGATCCACCGCCGCGTGCCGCGCCATGGCGAACGTCAGCTTCGCCTGTCCCGGATTGAAATCCTCGATCCCGGCCAGAATCAGCGACGTCACGTCCAACACCAGCGTCAGCGCTCCCAGCCACGACTGATTGCTGTGCTGCGACCGGAAGAAGGTCAACACGGGATACGAAATCTGGCTCTCGAGCAACTCGCCAGCCCAGCGCTCCCACTCCCGCAAGGCATTGTCGACAACAGCTTGATCGATGCTTGACTTGCGGTATCTCCCCGCCAGGCGGACCAGCAGTTGCTCCGCCGTCGGCGGGGAACCGGCGCGCGCATCCAGCATGGAAATCTGAATCTCCCGCCGCGAAAACGAAGAATAAACCACCGGGATGTATCCGATCACAACACCGAGAAAGGCGAAGCCCATGCCCGCTTCCAGCACAGACAAGGCCCGGGCCCCGGCTGACGTGGGCACAATGTCCCCGTAGCCTAAGGTGAAGAAGGTTTCGCCGCTGTGGTAGAGGATGTCGCCGAAGGTGAGCTTTTCGTTGCCCAGTTGCTCGTGTCCGCCAATGCCATGCTGCAGCAGCGCGAAGCCAAGAATCAGTCCCATGGCCCAGAAGCCCATCAACAGAATCAGGGACAGGGGCCCGAAGTACCCCAGAAAATTCTGCCGCCGCGATGGCGTCTGAATGCGGCCCGCGATTCTTCGCCAGGGGATCCAGGTTCGCCGGTAGAACCACGCCGTCAGCCTGAAGTGACGGGTAACTCGGCGGGGCAGCACCACCGTCTCGAAGGCGTCGAGCAACACCACCAAGATGATAATCAGGCCAAATATGATCGCGACGACGCTGTCGTTGGAACCCATAGGCAATCTGGATGCGGAGGGAAGAGTAACAGATTCGCACGGGTGGGAGGGTCGAGGCCCGAATTCTCGTTTCGGCGTGCCGGCCGTCGCCCCCTTCCAAGGGCCTCTCGCCTTGTTCTAAAGAACCTTTACTGCGGATTGGGGGTTTGCGTATCGGGCTGGGTTTGCTTTGTTCCTGAAGGTTTAGCCGTGGTCTTGCTTGCCGGCTTCTTGGCTGGCGTTTTCTTTTTCACCGGCGGTTTCTTGGGCGGCTCGGTGTCGTCGACGATCACCTTCTTTGGAGGCGCCGCCGCAGGGATGGCCGCCTGCGCCGCCTTCAGATCGGTGCGCAAGCGCTCAATTTCCTGCTCTTTCGCTGACGCCAGATTCTCGATGCGTTGCGCGATCTGCCTGCGCGTGCCTTCAAAGCCGTTCAAGTCATTGGCCAGCGACTGATACTCGTCCTTCGACCCAAATGCTCCCGCGGACTCCACCACGCTGCCCAGCACATCATAAAGCGCTTCCAGATTGCGGTAGAGCTTAAAGGTCGCCGGCAAATCCTCGGGCGAACTGCGCAACTGCACCAGCATGTCGGGCAAGGCGTTTTGCAGATTGCGCTGGATAGAGTCTACATCGCCCAGCACCTGCTTTTTGGACCTGGAATCGGTCTTCCAGCGCTCGATGCGCAGCGCCGTGAGGTCGGCCTGGGTGGACTTCGAAGTTGCTTCGATCTGCGACAACAGAGCATTGACTTCGGTAACCGAAGCATAGGAGACAGGTCCGCCCGCCTGCTCGGTATATGCCGGACCGTGTCCTTGCACCGAATAGGCGACCGCATCCGGCTCTGGCCGAGATGATTGGGCGAGCCCCGCACCGGCCAGCAAGAGCAGTAGGGCGCCAAGAATGGCTTTGAGTTTCATGAGGATAGAGTCGGTGGCGATTTGGCAACAGCATACTACAACGACTAGCGGCTTGTGCATCCGGTAGCTGTCTTGAAGCGGCGCCTGCGACGCATGAATCCCGCGGCCGGCCCTCTCTAAGCCTCATTTCACTGGCGAAGGTTTCCCCATCGGCGCGATAATCAAACTGTCTGATGGCTTCTTTTGTTTCGATTTCACGTTGTTTTAGGCCCATGGCGTTGCGAGTTGCCATGGCGCTTGCCGCTCTGCTGTTCGCGCTTCCCTTTCACTCCTCGGCGCAGGAGCTGGCCCGGCGGCTGATTCTCAAAGACGGTTCCTATCAGTTGGTCACAAAGTATGAGATCAAGGGCGACCGCGTGCGCTACTACAGCGCCGAACGCGATGAATGGGAGGAGCTGCCGAGTTCGCTCGTCGATTGGCCGGCTACCGAAAAATACGAGAAGGAGCGCGCGGCGGGAGTGGCCGTTCCCGAAGCTGCGGAAGTCGATAAAGAACTCAAAGAAGAAAAGGAAGTCGATGAGGCCCAGCTTCCGCAGGTCGCCCCCGGCTTGCGCCTTCCCGAAGCATCCGGCGTCTTTCTGCTCGACAATTTCAAGGGCGAACCGCAACTCGTAGAAATGCAACAAAGCGAGGGCGACGTGAGCCCAAGCAGGAAAGGCAACATCCTGCGCGCCGCCATTGACCCGCTGGCGGGCGCCAAGCAGTCGATCGAACTGGAGGGCGAACACGCCAAGATTCAGGCACACGTCGCTGTACCCTCGATTTACTTGAACGTGGAGGACGATTCCTCCCAAACACCGTGGGAAAATCAGCCCGGGACGCCGAAAGCCACCAATAACGGCGAAAGCCAGTCTCAGCAACCGCAACAGCCGCAGCAGGCGGAAAAAGCCATAGTTCCTTTCGATCGATTCCGCATCGTGCGTGTGGAAGCCAGAAAAGACAAGCGCATCGTGGGCGACGTGAAGCGCGGTGTCACTGGCAAGATCAGCTCTGACCAGAAGTACGTGAAGACCACCATCGACCGCGTCGCGGGCGGATGGCTCAAAGTCACGCCCGCCGAGGACCTGGCTCCGGGAGAGTACGTCGTGGTCGAGATGATGGGCGCGGAGGGAATGAATCTGGAGATGTGGGACTTCGGCGTCAACCCCAACGCTCCCCCCAACGCCAACCCGTGGAAGGCGGAAGCGAGACCGGCAGCGGTTTCCAAATAAGAGAACCGCCTAACGATTCCCTACGTCCGCTACGATGTTATAGGTATTCGTGTCCCCCGCTTTCGAGTTCCAACTCCCTTCCGATGCAAATTGGAACACGCTTCCATGATCAAAACGATAATCGACCTTTCCACCTGCCCCGCTTCGTATATTGGGCGCCGGTTAGAGAGTTTGGCATTCCTTCTGACGGCAAAGGTACGCCTTGGGGGTACAAGTCAAAGGATGCTTCCGATGCTCCGTTCCCCACGGTGATCGTGACATGTAATACACCACCGCTGGTGAAGCGAGTTGCATCCAGCATCGTGACGAGGTAACAATGCTTTCCACGTCCGGGTGCAACAACTGTTCCTTGTCCGGTGGAAGTTGTACCGGGACCCAGGTGAATTATGACCTCCGGAGTGGCAGAGAAGTCGTCGCTGGTGATGACTCTCGCCGCTGCGTTCCCATTTTTTGCTTTCTGCTTGCGGTTATCGCGTGCGGCATCAGCCAGAGATTGTCCATGACAAATGCTGGCGCTCAGCAACATCGAGCCCAAAAGAATTCGAGCGGATCGGTGCATCATCGGAGTCCTCATTTGTGCAGTTCACACGCGACATCTGTCTGCTTTGCCCCGAGTCAGAATCGCCGGTCCCTGCCGATCTCAAAACAGCTATCTAACATTTCGGACGCTTCTTTACCGGCGATCGCGCCCTGAAGCCTTCTACTTCATGACTCCGCGCGCCGCGATTCCGATATTGTCGCGGGTGGTGTTCTTGACCAGATACATCATCTCGTCGGCCTGGCGGATGATGTCATGCGCGGTCTGGGCGTCATGCGGATACGTCGCCAGCCCGATCGAGGCGCGCACGTTAAGATTTAATCCTTCGTCTTTGCAAAATGCCGAGGCGCGCAGCGCATCGCGCAGGCGTTTCGCCACCACCAGCGCGGAATCTTTGGTGGTCTGGGGAAGCAGAACGACAAATTCGTCACCGCCGTAGCGGAAGGCAAAGTCGATCAAGCGCAACTGAGCTTTAATCAGGTAGCCGATCTCGGCCAGCAGCTTGCTCCCTACCAGGTGCCCGTGCGTGTCGTTCACCGATTTGAAGTGGTCGAGGTCGATGAACAGCACGCTGAATTCGTAGCCGAAACGCGAGGAGCGGTAAACTTCGGTCTCCAGCGTTTTGTAGAGATGGCGCGCGTTGTAGAGGCCGGTGCAATCGTCGGTGATGGTCAGTTCCTGAATCTTTTCCACCCAGCGCGCGTTCTCGATGGCGATGGCGGCGTAGTCACAGAGCGCCTGCAGAAAAAAAACCTCCTGCTCATTGAACTGCGAAAGATCCACGTTCACCAATTGAATCACTCCCAGAACGCGCAACTTCGAGCGCAGAGGCACGCAGATGATGGAGCGGGTTTCCCAGCGCGTGGCTTCGTCGATGCGCCGGGCAAAGCGCGGGTCGTTCTCCACATCTCCTGAAATCACCTGCTCGCCATGCTTGGCCACCCATCCTGCAATGCCCTCGCCCACCTTCAGCCGGACATTCTTCAGCACATCAGCGGCGTCGCCCACGGCGATAGCGAAGTAGAGTTCGTCGCGCTCTTCATCCACCATGAGCAGCGACCAGGTATCAGGGCGGAAGTATTCCGCCATTTTTTCCATGATGGTCTGCAGAATGGAATCGAGGTCCAGCGACGACGTAAGGGCCTTGGCTACGTCGTGAAAGATATTGACTTCCTGGCTCTGGCGCGTGAGCTGTGTGCCGGTGCCCTCGGACATGCCGTTTCCCTGATTCCCTGACGAAGTTGACTAGGACGCGTGGCAGCAGTTGCAGAATTATATGCGGCGCTTCCCGATACCGGCAACGAACCTTGGTAACGGGGTACCCGTAACGCAACCTCCAGACAGGATTTGTCGGCGATTGCGGGCCACCGAGCGCTCCCCTTCTCAACGCGACATCCTGAAAGCTCGCGTCTTCTCCGGTAGGCCGAAGGCTTTCGCTCTCAACCGCATCCTGCGTTCATGGAATGGCAGCCGCCGGCGTCCGCCGAAGAAAGGCACCCGGCTGCGTTGTGACACCTGGCCTGGCCTTGCCTTCCACGGGCCTCGTGCTAGATGATTCACCAGGGCCGATGCATTGCCGCTTATCTACTCAACGCGAGGAATAACCTTCATATTTTCAGTATTTTACCTGCCTCAGTCCGCGCTCAAGATTTTGAAGCCGCTCCGTCATGATAATGGCATGAGACCACCCGGGGGTATCCGGAGCCGCCACGCAATTTCCCTTACAGGCGGGAACTGCATCGCGCATTATGGCGTAACATCTAATAGCTGAGATTGCGACTATGGGAAACACCTTTAAGACTGCGTTTCTGCTCACTCTGCTCACGCTGCTGTTGATGTTCATTGGCCGCGCTTTCGGTGGCGAGAGAGGAATGATTCTGGCGCTCATCTTCGCCGCCGTGATGAACTTCGTCTCCTATTTCTACTCCGACAAGATTGCTCTGGCCATGTACCGCGCGCAACCCGTCACACGCGAGGAATTGCCCCGCGCTTACCAGATCGTAGAGCGCCTGACGCAGAAAATCGGCATCCCCATGCCGAAGATTTATGTGATTCCGACCGAGTCGCCCAACGCCTTTGCCACCGGCCGCAATCCAAGCCATGCTTCGGTAGCCGTCACGCATGGAATCCTCGGCCTGCTGAACGATGAAGAACTCGAGGGCGTGCTGGCGCATGAACTCGGCCATGTCAACAATCGGGACATTCTCATCAGCTCCGTTGCCGCCACCGTCGCGGGCGCCATTACCATGCTGGCCAGCATGGGGAAGTGGGCCATGATCTTTGGCGGCATGGGCGGCGAGGATCGTGACAACCGAGGCGGGGGGCTGGCCGCGCTGTTTATGCTGATTGTCGCCCCGATCGCGGCTACATTGATTCAGCTTGCCGTCTCCCGCTCCCGCGAATACCAGGCTGATGCCAGCGGCGCGCACTACACTGGCAATCCCTATGCGCTGGCCAGCGCCCTGCAGAAGCTCGACGCCTATTCGCGCCGCCTGCCCATGCAAGCCACGCCTTCTACTGCGCACCTGTTCATCATCCAGCCGCTGCTGGGCATGAACTTTGGCAACTTGTTCTCGACCCATCCACCTATCGCCAAGCGCATCGAGCGGTTAACCGGCCGTCCGGCCGAGTTCATGCAATAGCTTTCAGCATTCACCGATGAGCTCTTCGCGAAACCGCGCAAGGTGAACAGGTCGGCCCGTTCTGACTTTGGAAGATGTCTGCTCGCAACAAAAATTTGTGCTTCCCAGCAAAGCGAATCTCGGTTTTAGCTGATGGCCCAAAGCTTATGCTGACCGCTGTCTTATGACGTACGTAACTCCTTGGCCGCGAGCCTGAATAGTAAAATTCCAAAGAATGTCTCCCGAGACCGCCAGCGCCGTATCCCACAAAGCTGCCGAACTGGAAAAAGCGCTTCGCCAGGTGATTCGCGGCAAAGACGATGTCGTTCGCCTGGCGCTGGTCAGCGTGTTTGCCCGCGGCCATCTGCTGATTGAAGGCGTTCCCGGCGTGGGCAAGACGACGCTGGGACAGGCTCTGGCCCGCGCCATCGACTGCACCTTTCAGCGCGTGCAGTTTACCAGCGACATGCTGCCCTCGGATGTTCTGGGAATTTCCGTCTATTCGGCTCTTGAACAGGAATTCGAATTCAAGCGCGGGCCGGTTTTTGCCAACGTCCTGCTGGCCGATGAGATCAACCGCACCACGCCTAAAACGCAATCGGCCCTGCTGGAAGCCATGAACGAAGGCCAGGTCACCATCGATGCGCATTCCTATGCGTTGCCGCAGCCGTTTCTGGTGATCGCGACGCAGAATCCCGTGGAGCATCACGGGACCTACCCCCTGCCTGAATCGCAGCTGGACCGTTTTCTGATGCGGGTGCGTATGGGATATCCGGACACTCACGCCGAACGCGAAATCCTGCGCGCGGAAGTGGGATCCGAACATTTACAGAGTCTCGGGCCGGTGCTGAATGGCGGGGATGTGCTGGAGATGCAGCAGGCCGTCAAGCAGGTTCGTGTGGAGGAATCGCTGGTGAGTTACGCGCTGGAAATCGTTCGTCGCACGCGCGACTCGGACTATTTATCACTGGGGGTCTCTCCCCGCGGATCGCAGGCGCTATATCGCGCCGCCCAGGCCATGGCTTTTCTCGAAGGCCGAACCTTCTGCACTCCTGAAGACTTCAAGCCGTTGGCCGTGCCTGTGTTTGCTCATCGCGTGGTGGTCAACGGCCAGTACGCTTCTACTCTGAAGAAATCTGAGCAGTCGGACGAGATTGTGCGGGAGATTGTGGAGAGCGTAGCTGTGCCGGTGTAAGGCAGTTGCCCGCCAACTGGTCATCGTTGTCCACTCTTTCGTCTTCGTTCTCTGAGATCCGACTGTGGTTGACTTTCTCTGGATTCTCAGCGAAGTCTATAATTCTCCCGCTATGTCATTCCTGCGCTATCTCATGCTGCTTTCGCTAGTCTGCTGGATCGGCGGTCTGATCTTCTTCGCCTTCGTGCTGGCGCCGACTGCGTTTCAAGTTCTGCCGACAACCCATCTCGCCGGTAGCGTGGTGGGAAGCTCGCTGGTCAAGCTGCATTGGATCGCTATCGTCTGCGGAATTGTTTTCCTTCTAAGCTCTCTCCTCTGCAGCCGTCTTTGTGAGGGGACAACGCGCATTTTCGCCATGCGCCATGTGTTCATCTGCCTGATGCTGGCGCTTACCCTGATTTCGCAGTTCTGGATCATCCCGCGCATGGACGTTCTGCGCGCGCAGGTGGGCGACTTCGCCACGGTGCCGCTCAACAGTCCCGTGCGCGTTCAGTTCGACGCGCTGCATGTGTGGTCAGAGCGGGTCGAAGGCGCGGTGCTGTTGCTGGGCCTGGTTGCCATACACCTCACCGCGCGCGCCTTCAGCGTGTAGCTTTTGACATTCTGGCGTTCTCTCCGTGCACTACGGCCCTACTGCACGCTGCCTTTACTAAATCTGCCGGCCCGTCCACAATAGAACGTTCGACTTGAACACAGGAGCCTTCATGCCCGCTACCGGCGAACTGATCCGCTCGATGAATTACGTGGACGACATCAACGCCACCTTGCGCCGCATCGTCATCTCCATCCCCAGCATGACTGCCGAGGAGCGCAAACGCCTGGCAGAATATCTGCGCGCGGCCAACCAATCGATCCTGGATGCTCTGGCTCAGTTGGAGAAGGCTGGTCAATAGTGGCAACCATCAACACCGTCGCCGTCATTGGCGCCGGCACCATGGGGCGGGGAATCGCGCACGCCGCGGCCCTGGGCGGCTACCGCACCATCCTGGAAGACCTGCTGCCCGCTGCGCTCCGCAAAGCCGAACACGAAATTCGCGGCAATCTCGACAAAGCAGTCGAACTGGGCAAGGTGACCGCTCCCGATGCGGATGCCGCCTTTCGGCGCCTGGAATATGCGGGCTCGGTGGAAGAGGCGGCACGCGAGGCCGACCTTGTGATCGAAGCCGTTCCGGAGGAGATGGAATCGAAGATCGAAATCTTCACCCTGCTCGATAAGATTTGCCGTCCCACAACCATTCTGGCTTCCAACACCTCTTCGCTTAGCATCACCGAGATCGCCAGCGTAACCTACCGCGCAAAAAAGTGCCTGGGCATGCACTTCTTTAACCCTGTGCACAAGATGAAGCTGCTGGAGGTGGTACGGGCGCTGGAGACCGACGAAGACACGCTGGCGGCCGCGATCGAAGTAGGCAAGCGCATGAGCAAAGAAGTCGTGGTGATCAGAGAATCACCGGGATTCATCACCAGCCGTATCAACGCCATGATCGGCAACGAAGCGTTCTACATGCTGCAGGAAGGGATTGCTTCAGCGGCAGACATCGACAAGGCGCTGAAGCTTGGATTGAATCATCCCATGGGGCCATTTGAGTTGGTGGATCTGGTGGGCCTTGATACGCGGCTGAGCATTCTGGAATATCTGCACAAAACGTTGGGAGAGAAGTTCCGTCCCGCGCCATTGCTGGTGCAGTATGTGAAGGCGGGACGGCTGGGACGAAAGTCGAGGCGAGGCGTGTACGAGTATCCTGACGTCAGAGTAGAGTAGGAGGCCCCTAGTTCAAAAATCGACGAATGAAAGCGCCTTGTGACAGCGAAGGCGGGACGGCCGATGGACGCATGATGACTCGCGTCCGGGTTGCTGAAAACACGGTTCACGACGCGCTCAAGCTGCCGGGAGATTCGATGGACCCCTAGCTTCCATCTCGGCTCGTCCGGAAGACTCTACCGAAACTGAGCCCACTAAGCGCTGCAGACTCTTCTTCCTCAAGTCCCTTGCTCGCCACCAGCAC
>Ga0335076_10003268_pt1 | contig 16268 bp, 15 predicted proteins | sample Lox_Sample_25_FD_206717 | JGI IMG/M metagenome (GOLD analysis project Ga0335076, IMG submission 206717) | Soil microbial communities from Loxahatchee National Wildlife Refuge, Florida, United States - Lox_Sample_2.5 | ecosystem: Environmental > Terrestrial > Soil > Wetlands | place: USA...
GGACCTCCCGCCGGACAGCCTTACCAAGACCGCGTCCATCGCGGAGGCCTACTGGTTCGCGCATCAGCAGTCCAGGGACGGCTGGACACACGAGCTCGATCTGCGGCCGGCTTTGGAGAAATGGTGAAATGACGCAAGCCCCTGACCTGACCCTGTGGGGCGTCGGCACAAGCCGCACGATTCGCGCGCACTGGGCGATGTACGAACTGAACCTGCCGTACAAAAAGATTCCGATCGGCCCGCGCACGGGCGAGACCAAGACGCCCGAATACACTGCGCTCAATCCGCGCCAGAAGATTCCGCTGCTGCAGGACGGCGATTTCTGCATCGGCGAGAGCGCGGCAATCGTTGCCTATTTGTCGCGGACCTATTCGACACCCGAAAGAGCCCTGATCCCGGAAACGCAGCGCGACTATGCCGCCTGGCTCGAATGGTGCTTCTTCATCGTCACCGAGCTCGACTCGACGAGCCTCTATGTGATGCGTCGGCACAGCGCGAATGCGCTGGGCCCGATCTATGGCGTCGCCCCGGACGTCGTCGCCAAGGCAGGCGAGTATTTCCGTGAGCAACTGCGGCATGTGGAGGTCGCGCTTGCCGACGGGCGCACCTACCTGATGGGCGACCGGTTCACCAGCGCCGATATCCTGCTCACGACCTGTCTCGACTGGGCGATCGCCTACGGCGTGGGCATTTGCGACAACGCCCATCCCTATCTCGACCGCATCCGGCAGCGTGAAGCGTACAAGCAGGCGAATGTCGCCAACAAGCCGCTGGCACCGATCATCCCGGTGCAGGCGAAGGGATAACTTTTTGCGTGCGACGGGCGACTGACGTTCGCGGTTTGGAGGGATCGCGCGCCTCTAGCCCGCCAGCCGGATAGCCTTGTCGGCCGCCATCTTCTCGATCGCGCCATCGTCGTAGCCGAGATCCTTCAGCACGGCGCGCGAATGCTCGCCGATCCGGGGCGCGGGCCCGCCGATCGAGGAGCCATGAATTTCAAATCGCGCGGCAGGTCTTGGTTGTCGGATCTTGCCGACCATCGGCTGGTCGAGTTCGGCGATAATGCCGCGCGCCACCACCTGCTCGTTGTCGATGATCTCGCTGCGACGAAGGATCGGCGCGCAGGGCACGTCGGCGGCGTCGAGCCGCTCCAGCCACTCGGCCGTGGAGTGCTTGGAGATGTATTCCTGCATCTTGTTGATGCGTGCCGTCGCGTTGACGCTGCGGCTGGTTGCCGTTGCAAAACGTGGATCGTTGGCGAGCTCGGGATCGCCGGTCGCCCGGCAAAAACCCTGCCATTCCGAATCCGAGATGGTGCCGCAGGTGAGATAGCCGTCGGTGGACTTGAACACGAGATCGGGGCGGTCGTTCGGGTCCGACGCGATCTGCTCCCTGCCGACCACGGTATATTGCGCCATGCCCTCGGGCCAGAGATAGGAGAGCATCACGTCGAGCATCGCGACCTGAATGTGGTCGCCCTTGCCCGTCTTCTCGCGGGCGTAGAGGGCAGCGGTCACGGCCTGCGCGGTCATCACAGCGGTGGTCTTGTCGCAGACGATGGTGCGGATCATCTGCGGACGATTGGTCACCGGCTGGGCCTGGATATCGGCAAAGCCGGAAAGCCCCTGGATAATGGGATCGTAGACCCGCTTCTTCACGTAGGGGCCGGTCTCGCCGACTCCGCTGATCGAGACATAGATCAGGCGCGGGTGGCGCCGCCGCATGTCCTCCGGTCCGAGGCCGAGGCGCTCCATGGTGCCGGGGCGAAAATTCTGCACCAGCACATCCGCTTGAGCCATCAGCTTTGCCAAAACCTCGCGGCCAGCCTCGCTTTTCACGTCGATTGCAAGCGAGCGCTTGCCGCGATTGGATGAAATGAACAGCGCGGAAAACTCGCCGCTCTTATCGATGGTGGCACGGCTGCGACGGGTAATGTCGCCGCTGATCGGCTCGATCTTGATGACGTCGGCGCCCTGGTCCGCCAGGAACATGGTCGCGAACGGGCCGGACACCACGCCGGTCAGATCGAGCACGCGAACGCCATTGAGTGGACCGGGCATAACGTTCTCCCTTGCCTGTTCTATCGAAAGCGGCTCTCCGCAGCTTGCCGCCTCAACCCGCCTTTGCCAACTGCGCAGTCTGCTCGATAATCTCGTCCTCGACATCGCGCAGCTGATCCTTGCCGAAAAACATCTCGTTCCCGACAAAGAAGGTCGGCGAGCCGAAGGCGCCGCGCGCGACCGCGTCCGTGGTGAGATCGATCAGGCGCTTCTTGACGTCCTCCTGCTGCGCCCGGACGATCAGCCGGTCGATATCGATGCCGGAGGATTTGAAGGCCGCCCGGAACACCTCGACGTCGTCCATCTTCTTCGGGTCCTCCCACATATGATGGTAGGCGGCGCGGAAATAGGGATCGAACATGCCTTCAAGCCGGGCGGCGACCGCGCCGCGCATCAGCATCAAGGTGTTGACGGGGAAGAACGGGTTATGGCGAAACGTGGTGATGTTGTGCCGGCGCAGGAAGCGCTGCGTCTCCAGCGCCTGGTACTCGGGCTTGTTCTTGATGCCGCGCAGCGACTCGGCCGGCGACATGTTGCCGGTCGCCTTGTAGATGCCGCCGAGCAGCACGGGAACATAATCGAACTTGACGCCAGTGCGCTTTTCAATTCCGGGAATGACAAGCTCCGCCAGATAGGCGTTCGGGCTGCCGAAGTCGAACTGGAATTCAACCTTCAGGGGCTTCGCCACCGGCCTCTCCTTGCTTGCATCGTTGGCTATTGGTCCGGCGGGACCGATGGCGCCTGCCGGATTATCGCCTCCTCTTACAGTTCTAAAATTGAACTGTCAATTCCAATACGGCCGCGCAATCGCTATTCCAGGCTGTCTATTCTCATGCGCCGGTTGTTTCTCGTCGAGTACCTATTTAGAATGCTAGAAGTGATTGCCGCGGCCGGGTTCGCGACCGAATTTGGAGACTGGAATGAAGTGGGATTCGCTTGAAGAGGAGCCGTGTTCAGTGGCGCGGACGATCGGGGTGATCGGCGACCGCTGGACACTTCTGATCCTGCGCGAGTGCTTTCTGCGCACCCGGCGCTTTGAAGGGTTCCAGTCCGCGCTCGGCATCACCCGCCATTTGCTTGCGGAGCGGCTGAAGAAGCTGGTCAGGCTGGGGATCCTGCGCCGCATTCCCTACCAGGAGTCGCCGAAACGGCACGAATACATCCTCACCCAGAAGGGCCTCGACCTCTATCCCATCATGATGGCGATCGTGCATTGGGGCGACACTCACATGGTCGACGAGCGCGGGCGGCCGCTGCTGCACGAACACAAGAAGTGCGGCAAGCTGTTCGATCCCGTCATGGTGTGCTCCGAATGCGGCGAGCCGCTGAATGCCAAGGAGGTCGTGGTGCAGCCCGGCCCCGGCGCGCGACCGAGCCCGGCAAAACTCGCGGCCCGCAGCGCAAGCAAGCCGAAGTCGCGCGCACGCATGGCCTGACCTTCGCGCGCTGCCGGTCTAGTCGTTGCGGGTCGGCGCTCTCAGGCTCTCCGCGAGCTTGTGTTTCAGGATTTTTCCGGTCGACGTCGCTGGCAAGGCCTCCAGCACGATGATGTCGGAGGGCCGCTTGTAGGAGGTGAGCTGCGGCGCGATATAACCCGCCAGATCGGCCGGCGTGACCTTCGAGCCCGCGATCAGCTGCACAAAGGCGACAACCTCTTCATTGCCCTGGACCTTGCGCCCGACGACGGCCGACTGGACCACGTCCTTGTGCGAATTGAGCACCGCCTCGATTTCAGCCGGATAGACGTTGAAGCCGGAGCGGATGATCATCTCCTTGCTACGACCGACGATGTGGAGCACATCGCCCTCAAAGCGCGCGAGGTCGCCGGTATTGAACCAGCCTTCCCCGTCGATCGCGCCCGCCGTGAGCGCGGGCTCGCGGTAGTAGCCGCGCATCACATTGGGGCCCCGGACATGAAGCTCGCCGATCTTCCCATTGCCGACCGGAATGCCGTCGAGCGTGCGGATGCGCGCCTCGACACCCGGCAGCAGCGTGCCGACCGCCTCGTCGCTGCGCCGAGCATCCATGCGAACGCCGGAAATTCCCGGCGAGCATTCGGTGATGCCGTAGCCGTTGGATAGCGCCAGTCCGAATTCCCTCTCCACGCGCGCCTTCAATTCGGGATCGAGTGGCGCACCGGCAACTCCCAATAGCCGCAGCGCGCCCCGCTCAAGTCGCTTGATGCCCGACACCGTCTTGTATTCGAGCAGACGCTGATAGGTCGCAGGCACGCCGTTGAGGATGGTGATGCCTTCCTCCGCCATCGCCTTGGCAAGCGCGGCCGGATCATATTTGCTGACCAGGCGCACAGAGCCGCCGACCATCAGCGTCATGATTAGGAGCGAAATCCCGACGATGTGCGAGATCGGCAGCACGACATACACCTTGTCCCGCTCGGTCATCCGTCGGAACAGTGCCGTGGTCTTGGCGCTGACCATCAGGTTCTGGTGGGTGAGCATCACCCCTTTCGGCTTGCCTGTGGTGCCCGAGGTATAGATCAGGACCGCGACCTGTTTCGTCGAGTCGTCCTCGACCGGTTCGGCAACCGCCGTTTCGTTCAACGCGCTGACGCCGATATCCCTGAGCGGGCCGAACGACAGCACGTCGGCGCCACAACGGGACGCCTGCGCAGCCGCCTCCCGCGAGATGCCGCAGGTGAAGAACATCCGCCGCGCCCCGCTATGGTCGCGGATCTGGTCCAGCTCGCGCGCCGACAGCCGCGGATTGCAGACAATCGCCCAGGCGTCGATCCGGCTCGCCGCCAGCAACAGTGCCGCCAGCGCCATGCAGTTTTCGCTGACGATCATCACTCGGTCGCCCGCCCTGATGCCAAACGCTGTGAGATGCTCGGCCGTCTGGCGAACATGCTTGTCCAGCTCACGATAGGTCCATTTCGCGCCGTCCTCGATCAGCGCAAGATGGTCCGGTGCCTCGAGGACGTGCGGCGTCATCACCTCATGGAGGCGACGGGGCAGCGAGGCCACGATCTGCCCAATCGTCGGCCCTGCCGAGCCAATTGAAGTCGAATTCATTGCGCCTCCCGGACGCTCCTGAGCATGATCGGCGTGTATCATTCGGACGCAGCATCCAGGACTTCGCTGAACAGATCCCAATGCGTGCCGGTCCATCGCTGCAACCGCATCTGCGCGTAATTCGTGTTGACCTTGTCCGACGTGTTGACCATGACTCCGGGCAGCACCGTCGGGAGCACAACGTTTCGAAAATTCCTCGCCTGCCGAACGATATTTTCGCGCGAGAGATCGTCGCCGCACTGCTTGATCAATTGCTCGAGCAGCATGCCTTGCGTGTAGCCAAAGAGATAGTTGTTGTCGGCGATGTCGATGCCCGGCATGTATTTGTCGACAAAGGCGCGGAAATTCTTCATGCCCTCATCCTGGTCCCATTGCGGATCGGTGGCGTCCTTTGTCACGGTTCCGACCACGACGCCTGTCGAGACGTCGAGGCCCGCGGGCTTCAACGTCGCGCCGACCGAGCCGGATGGATAATTCAGCACAATCAGCGGCTTCCAGCCGAGCTCGTGCGCCTTGCGGATCGCTTGCGCCGCAAATTTCGGCGTGCCCGCGACCAGCAGCGCCTGTGCGCCCGAGCTTTTCAAATTGACGATCTGCGACTCGATCGTCGGGTCGGTGATTTCGTAGGCGACGGCCACGACCTTGCTGTCGAAATCGCTCTTCAAGAGCCCCCTGAAAGCGTTGACATAATCCTTTCCAAGGTCGTCGTTCTGGTAAAGGATCGCGTATTTGGCGCCGGGCAGCGTCCTGGTCAGATACTTCGCGTAGATCTTGCCTTCGGTGTCGAAGCTGACGAGGCTCGTCGTCGTCAGCGGAAAATTCTCAACGTCGGTGAATTTGTTCGATCCGGAGACGATTGCGATCGTCGGCACGCCGCGCGACCTGAGATATTTTGCCGTTGCCGTGTTACCGGGCGTTCCGAGCTGGCTGAACATGAAGGCGACTTCATCGGCCTCGACAAGCTTGCGCGCATGCTCGACGGCCTTCGGCGGACTATAGGCATCGTCATAGGCGATGTAGTTGATCTTGCGGCCGTTGATGCCACCGCGGTCGTTGATCGACTGCACGTAGGCAAGCACGCCCCGGCCCACGAGTCCGATGGATGAGGCCGGCCCGCTGAACGGGAAGATTCCGCCGACCTTGATCTCGGTCGCCGTCACACCGGGCATATCGCCGGCACGTACCGATGTTTGAAACGCGAGCGTGAGCGTGCACGCGACCATCAATGCTCTGAACATTGAGCCGTCCTCCACATCTCGATCGAGCCCTGCTGCCGAAAGGCGCGGTGCTTCACTGTTCTCGCGGCGCGACCGGATCGTCCGCTGCGAAAGTCTTACAGTTCTTTTTTTGAACTTGTCAAGCGGCCAAGTTATAGATGAGCTGACTATTGCCAATTCTGTTAAGTTCCATTTTGATATTTTAAATGGAATCGCGCGACGCATTTTGAGTAGCCGCTGAACATGAATGTTGAGCTGAAGAAGCAGGCCGCGTTGCTATTTTGCAGGCTCCGGAGGTTACGCCGTGAACCAGATTGCATTCGAAGGCCGACACGGACCATCTGTTGAGACCGCCGCTCTCGCCGGCGATCTTTGGACGCTTCGCATCTTGCGGGAGTGTTTTCTGAATGTCCGACGCTTCGAATCCTTTCATTCCAGGTTGAAGATGGATCGCGCTCAGCTGATGGAGCGGCTGGACATGCTGGCCGGCCAAGGCTTGCTGCGCCGTATCTGCTACCAGGACATGCCGCGAGTTTACGAATATGTGCTGACCGAGAAAGGCTTTGATCTGGGCAAGATCGTTTTCTCTCTGCTGCCGCTGCGCGGTCGGCGCGCACGATCCGCAGACGCACATCTGGGGCATGAGCGGCCGGTGCCTGCCACCATCTTCAACAGAATGATGATTTGCCCGGATTGCGGCGAGTTGCTCGCGACAGAAACCAGGAGGAGATTCGATGCCGGCCGGGCGAGCGGCTCTGCGAGGTCACTGACCGCGTCGCGATCATCACACTGAACCGGCCGCAGGCGCGGAACTCGCTCAGGCACTTCCTCCAGAAATTCGGGCAATTGACTGTGCCGACCGGCGCTCCGGCTACCAAAAATCTGCATCGGCGTTATTCAGTCGCGTGGCGGGCCGAGGACGGCTCACGCCGCGAGCGCAACCTCCGGCGCCACGACGGTGGCGTTCTGGCTTTCGGCGACGGCGCGATTGGTGATCTGACCGCGATGGATATTGAGGCCGGCTCGCAAATACGGATCCTCGATCAGCGCACGCAGGCCCTTGGCGGCCAGCGCGAGACCGAAAGGCAGGGTCGCATGATTCAGCGCATGGCTGGAGGTGACGGGCACCGCGCCCGGCATGTTGGCGACGCAGTAATGGATGATCTCGTCGACGACAAAGGTCGGCGCCTGATGCGTGGTCGGTCTTGAGGTTTCGAAGCAGCCTCCCTGGTCGATCGCGACATCGACCAGCACCGCGCGCCGTTTCATGCTGGCAAGATCCTTGCGGGTGACGAGCTTTGGCGCGGCCGCGCCCGGCACCAGCACGGCACCGATCACGACGTCGGCGCCGGCAATCTCGTCGTCGATCGCTTCCAGCGTCGAATAGCGCGTGCGTACGCGCCCGCCGAAAAGCTCATCGAGCAGGCGAAGCTGCGGCAGCGAGCGGTCGAGGACGGTCACGTCGCCACCGAGGCCGACCGCCATGCGCGCGGCCTGCGTGCCGACCACACCGCCGCCGATGATCACGATCTTCGCCGGCGGCACACCGGGCACGCCCCCGATCAATTTGCCCATGCCGCCCGTGGTCTTGCGCAGCGCCAGTCCCGCCGCTTCGATCGCAAGCCGGCCCGCAACCTCGCTCATCGGCGCAAGCAGCGGCAAGGCGCCGCGCGCATCCGTTACCGTTTCATAGGCGATCGCGGTGCAGCCGGAGGCGAGCAGTCCCCTGGTCTGCGCCGTATCCGGCGCGAGGTGCAAATAGGTAAAGAGGATCTGGTTTTCGCGCAGCCGCACCCATTCGGAGGCCTGCGGCTCCTTCACCTTCACGATCATATCGGCCTTGGCAAAGACTTCGTCCGCCGTGTCGGCGATCGCAGCACCTGCCGCACGATAGGCCTCATCGCTTGCACCGATGCCCGAGCCCGCGCCCTGCTCGACCAGCACATCATGTCCGCGCGCCACATATTCGCGGACTGAAGCCGGCGTCAGTCCGACGCGATATTCCTCGACCTTGATTTCTTTCGGCACGCCAATGCGCAAGTCTTTCATTCCCGAATCGCGTTTTCCGGCATGTGGATGGTAATTCCCGCGTCGCGCCGTTTGTCGGCGAAATTCGGCTTGTACACCGATATATGCGCCCATATTCTGCGCCGAAAGGCCACATCTTGGGGAAAAACGGCGTGCCCGACCTCGATCGTATCGACCTCAAGATCCTCGCCGAGCTGATGGGCGAAGCCCGCGCAAGCCAGCTCGAGCTTGCCGAGAAAGTCGGGCTGTCGCCGACCGCCTGCGCGCGGCGGATCCGCCAACTCGAGGAGAGCGGCATCATCCGCGGCTACAGCGCCGACCTCGATGCGACCGCGCTTGGCCTGGTCACCACGGTCGTCGTCACCATCACGCTGGAAAAGCAGAGCGAGGATTATCTCGCCGCCTTCGAAGCCGCGATCGCGCGCTGCCCCGACGTCGTGTCCTGCCATCTGATGTCGGGCAGCGACGACTATCACCTGCAAGTGCTTGCCCGCGACATCGCCGACTTCGAGCGCATCCACAAGCAGCATCTGTCGCGGATGCCGGGCGTCGCCCGCATCCATTCGAGTTTTGCGATGCGCGAGGTGGTGCGGCGCGCGATCCCCGAAAACGCGCTGCGCGGCTAGTTTCGTCACCAGCATCGTTACCGCGCCGCCTCAAATCCCGCGAGCACCGCCGTCAAATTGGCACCAAGGATATCCGAGAGATAGCCGCCTTCCTGAACAAGAACCGTCGGCAGTCCGATGCGCGCGATCGCGGCACCGATGCGCCGAAAGCCTTCGGTGGTCACGGCAAGCCCTGCGAGCGGATCGTGCTCGGAGGCGTCGAGGCCAAGCGCAACCACAAGCGCGCCGGGCGCAAAGGCCTCGATCGTCTTTTTCGCCATCTCGAGCGCCGGCATATAACCCTCATCCCCGGTGCCGAGCGGAAGCGGGATGTTGAGATTGGCACCAAGGCCCGCGCCTTCGCCGCGCTCATGCGTATAGCCCCAGACATAGGGGTAGTAGCCGCGCGGGTCGGCGTGGATCGAAATGGTGAGAACGTCGCCCCGATCGTAGAAGATGCCTTGCGTGCCGTTGCCGTGGTGCACATCGACATCGAGGATCGCGATGCGCTCGTGCCAAAGTCTTAAGTGAGCGGCGGCGACCGCACTGTTGTTGAGAAAGCAGAAGCCGCCGGCCATGTCGCGGAAGGCGTGATGACCGGGCGGTCGGCAGAGCGCATAGGCCGCGTCCTCGCCGTCGACCACCAGCTGCGCCGCACTTGTCGCGACATCGGTCGCAACGCATGCGGCGGCCCAGGTGCCGGGACCGATCGGACAACCCGTATCCGCCGTGTGCCAACCGAGGCGACCCACGATATGCGTCGGATAGGTCGCGGCATGGCGAACCGGATGAACGTTGGCGATCATCTCCGCTCCGGCATCGCCGAGCGCCGACCAGGCGTCCCAGGCCTCGCTGAGAAAGTTCAGATATTCGGCGCTGTGCACCCTCGCCCGCGGCCCCTGACCGAACGCGGTCGGCGCCACCAGCCGATGCTTGCCCGCCCTCAGTCCGGCAAGCAGGCGGTCGGCGCGCTCGGGCTGTTCGGTGGTGCGCTTGACGACGCCACGCACCAGAAAGAATTGCGGATCGTGGCTCTTGTGCTGGTCGCTGTAGACGGCCTTCACTCAGGTCTCCTTGCGCCGCGCAACGCGCCGCTTTGCGGCGGGCCTGGTCGCGCCAAATCCAAATCGCCTGCGATTGAACGGCACCGCGCCAGCCCCTGCGACGACCTCGACATCTTCAAGCCGCAGCTTCTTGCCGTTCGCCGCGCGGAGCTCCGGATAATGAACGGCGCGCCCGGCCGCGCGCTCCCGGAACACGACCTGGGGGCCTTTGGGCTCGGCGAGCCAGTCATCGCCCCATTTCTTCAGCGCGAGATAGGCCGGGAAGAAATCGCGCCCTTTTTCGGTCAGCACATATTCATATCGCCCCGCATGTTCGGGCAACGCCGCGCGCGTCATGACGCCGGCATCGACCAATCTCTTGAGCCGATTGCTCAGGATGTTCGGTGCAATGCCGACGTAATATTCGAACTCGTCGAAGCGCTTCACGCCGTAAAAGGCTTCGCGCAGGATAAGGATCGACCATCGGTCGCCGACCACCGCCATGGCGCGCGCCATGGAGCATTGCTTGTTGGCTATTCGGCTTCGCCTCGGGTCAGGCATCACGGTCTCTTATGACGACTTACCCGCAAATATCCGCGCGCACAGGCCGCATGTCCAGCACGCCGATGAGCTCAAGCCGCCTGCTCCGGGTTGGCCGGAGGGCTTTGCGTCACCGCCTCGCCGGCGCGGGCATGCGTGACCAGAACGCCTGCCTCCGACAGACGTTTCAATTCGGCCTCGCCGATGCCGAGCTCGCGAAAGACCTCGAGATTATGCTCGCCCTGGAAGGCGGGCGCGCCGATCGGCGTCAGCTCCTCACCGGAAAAGCGCCAGGGCCGGCCGGGCAGGCGATATTCCCCGCCACTCCGATCCGATACATGCTGCACCGCGCCCCAGTAGTCGCTCCATTGCGATGCCACGAGCTGCTTGATCGAGCGGATCTCGCCCATCGCGATCTTCGCTTCGTCGAATTGCGCATCCAGCGTCGCCATGTCCGGGAAGGTCAGGATCCAGGACTGGATGATCTGATGCAGGGCGCCGAAGTTCAGCCGCCTGGCCGCGGCGGTCGCAAAGCGCGGATCGTCCAGAAGATCGACCCGCCGCATGGCGCGCAGCCAGGACGGAAAGGTGCGGCTGCCGACAATGCTGGTGGCGACGGTGAAATGCTCGCCCTGCGGGCCGGTGAAGAACGAGCAGTCGGTGGCGCCGAGGATCGCGGGCTCGGCGCCGATGTCGTCGTCGGAGAGATCGACATGGGCGCGCTCGTTCACGGCGAGCAGGGTCGCTGCCATCGCCACGTCGATATATTGGCCCTTGCCGGTTGTCTTCCGGCTGTGCAGCGCCGCAAGAATCGCAATCACCGCCTGCAAGCCCGAATAGACGTCGGCATGCGAGAGCGAATCCGTGCGCGGCTCGCTCAGCGCGCCCCCATAATGCCGCACGCTGTTCTCGGTGAACCCGGCTTCGGCCTGCACCGTCGGTGCATAGGCCATGCGGCTGCGCCACGGCCCGCCCTGGCCATAGCCGGTGATCGAAGCATAGATCAGCCGCGGGTTGCGCTTTGACAGCGTCTCGTAATCGAGGCCGAAGAAACCGAGCGTGCCGGCGCGAAAATTCTCCACCACGATGTCGGCGCTGTCGCAGAGTTTCAGTGCCAGCTCGTAGGCGCCCGGCAGATTGAGGTTGATCGAGACGTTGCGCTTGCCCGCGTTCTGTTGGGCGTAATAACCGGACATACCGTCGGTCGACGGAAAGGCAAAGCGCGACACATCGGGGCTCGGCGGCTCGATCTTGATCACCTCGGCGCCGAGGTCCTGCAAGGTCCGCGCGCAGAGGGGACCGGCGAGCACGCGCGAGAAGTCGACGACGCGAAGTCCTGAGAGAGGTCCACCCATTTTACTTCCCCGCAAATTTGGCAAGGCCCGGGCCGTTCTTGCGAAACGAGGCGAGGCCGGCCTTCAGGTCTTCCGACGCCCAGATCGGCTCCTGGATTTTCGGCATGGCCTGGTCGGCCGCGTCCACGCCTTCGTTGACGGCGATGTGGACGAGCTGTTTTGTGGCGGCATGCGCCAGCGTCGGTCCCTGGGCGAATTCTTCCGCAATCGAGAGTGTCGCGGTCGCGAGCTGCTCCTCCGGCACGGTGAGATTGATCAGGCCCCATTTCTCCAGGGTCGGCGCATCGTAGCGCCGCGCCAGCATCGACATCTCCTTGGCGCGCGCGGCGCCGATGCGCTGCACCTGGCGCTGGATGCCGCCGAGCAGGGGATGCAGCCCAAGCGTCGCCTCGACCGAACCGATCTTCGCCGACGTCGCCGCGACGATGTAGTCGCAGCTAAGCGCCAGCTCGAGCCCGCCGCCGAGACATACGCCATGGACGCTCGCGATCAGCGGGATCGGCAACAGCTCCATGAAGCGAAGGAACTCGACGCCGACGAGTTTCCGCCCTTCCCTGCTCTGATCGCCGCTGCCGGCCGCAACGCGCGTCTCGAAGATGTCGAGATCGGCGCCGGCAGAAAAATGCCGCAAGCCGCTGCGGATCACGATGGCGCGGCTGGCTGCCTTTTGCGCCGCTTCCACATTCTCGACGATGGCGTTGATGAGTCTTGGGCCGAGCAGGTTGTACGGCCGGTACTGCATGGTCAAAATCGCGACGTTGCCGCGCTGCTCGCGCGCGATGAGAGCGTCCTCGGACAAGATGAGCACCTCCGCTGTTTCGTGTCATGGCGCGTCGGGGCGCGCGGTTGCCCGCAGCGTAGCCAATGACTTTCATTTTGCAAGTCACAATTTGACGCACGGTTATTCTTATATGGTCGCTTGTCATGTCTTCCGTCGAAACAGCCCGCCGTCATTGCGAGCCCCGACCGTCGCCGATTGGACGCTGCCAAGCAGCTGTTCAGTGTCGTTGCCCGGTTTAACCGGGCGATCCGTTATTCCAGAACGGCCGTGCTCGATCGAGACGCCTCAGGAATGCTGGATGCCCGCTTGCCGCCTTCGCTGAAGCTTCGGCGAGCCCTCGAGATCGTGGCCCCGCCGAAGCCTTTGGCGCAGGCGGCAAGCGGGGCACGACAGCGCGGGACATGGATCCGCGTTGTTGCGCGTCACACCAAGTTTCCCGTCATCGAAAGACACAATTCGGCATTCCCGCGGCGCGGATCGCGCCCGAGTCTTGCGAGACATCGCGCGCCTTCGAAGAGAAGGAGGGCGCAGGGAATGCCGGGTGTTAAGCTGCACCCGCAGCCTCGCGTGCAATGAGTAAAAGCACACGAGCGTAGTTACTACAGGCGAAGCCGTAACACCGACATTCCCTGCGCGATGGTGTTAACGCTTGCTGCGCGCTCTCCCCGGTGTCCGTGACCTTTTAGTCACCGTCGCGCGCAAATCATCACTTGCACGCTTAGCACCAGCCCAGGGGTGCCAGGACCACACGCCTTCGCCGTCCGCATTGCATCGCACGTCCAACGATGCGCCGCGTCCATCGCATTCCGCGACCCACGTTTCGTGACGATTGGCCGTAACGCCCCTCCAGGTTGGCGCGGAACGGCGGCAATGAATCCACAATTTCCGAAAACAAGAAAGAGAAATATTTTTCGAACAAGGACTGGACAAGCAAATCGGCATTGATTCCGCTTGCGAATTTCGACTTTGCGCGCAAGCTGTGTCACGCCGTCTTGACGCTTCCGTGCGATGCGATCGCGCGAAAATCGCGCAAACTGATTTGCCCGACAAGTGACCTGTGCGGCACGTTCTCGTGCCCCGAACAGTCAGCAGGTCCGCCTCCAGCGGTGCCCACCGATTGTCGAAATGACGGTCCGTCGATGGGTTTCCAATCCGGCATCAGTGGGTATCCTGTCAGGAGCCTGCCGCGCGGAGCGGTGGGCAGGCCCGGCGCGTGTTTGCTGAACGCGGCCGGGCCGCCTGTTGCTCGGGATTGGTGCTGCTTTTGATGAATGACTTCGCGCGATCGGTTGGCGATGCACTCTCCCTCGTCGGCTCTCTCGATCCGGAACTGTTGAGCATTGTTGTCCTGTCGCTGCGGGTCAGCTTGACGGCGAGCATGGTGGCATTGTGCTTCGGCGCGCCGTTGGGCGCCTGGCTTGCGATTGCAAGATTTCGCGGCCGGCACGCGATTATCGTGCTGACCAACGCGCTTCTCGGCCTGCCGCCGGTCGTGGTTGGTCTTGCGATCTATCTGTTGCTGTCGCGGTCCGGCCCCCTGGGGTCGGCAGGATTGCTGTTCACGCCGACCGCCATGGTAATTGCCCAGACGCTGCTCGCCACGCCGATCGTGGTCGCGCTGGTACACCGGCCGTTGACGCTCCTGTGGGCGGAGTACGGCGACCTCGCGCGCGCCGATGGCCTGTCGGTCGTGCGAAGTATCGCGCTGCTGTTTGCACTCGGGCGGTCGTCGCTGTTGACCGCCTTTCTCGCCGCTTTCGGAAGGGCCATCGCCGAGGTAGGCGCCATAATCATCGTGGGCGGCAACATCCGAGGCTTCACGCGGACGATGACGACGGCGATCGCATTGGAAACCAGCAAGGGCGATTTGCCCCTGGCGCTCGGGCTCGGGCTGATCCTGCTGACATTGAGCGTGGTCGTCTCGGCCCTCGCCTTCCTGCTAGTGGGACGCGTTGGGGAAAAATAGCTGCTCGCCGCCGACCTTGTAGTCGGCGATTGTCTCCTGCCCCTTCGGCGAGATGAGCCAATCGATGAAGGCCTGGCCGTCCTTGGCCTTTACGCTCGGATGCTTCGCCGGATTCACCAGCATGACGCCATACTGATTGAACAGCCGCTTGTCGCCCTCTGTCAGGATGGCGAGATCGCCCCGGTTCTTGAAGGCCAACCAGGTGCCGCGATCCGACAGCAGATAGGCATTCGATGACGACGCCATGTTGAGCGCCGGACCCATGCCCTGGCCGATCTCGCGGTACCACTGACCTCGGCCCGCGGTGATGTCGACGCCCGCTTCCTTCCACAGCCGCAGTTCGGCCTCGTGCGTTCCCGAATGATCCCCCCGCGAGATGAACGGCGCCTTCGCCGCCGCGATTTTGCGCAGCGCGTCGACGACATCCCTCTCTCCGTCGATATGCGCGGGATCGCTCTTCGGTCCAACGATCACGAAGTCGTTGTACATGACGTCGAAGCGCTTCACGCCCTGTCCCTCGGCCATGAACCTGTCTTCGGCCGGCCGATCATGAACGAAGACCACGTCGGCATCGCCCCGCCTCCCAATATCGAGCGCCTGGCCGGTGCCGACAGCGACGACCTTGACGCCGATGCCTTCGGCTTTCGAGAACAGCGGCAGCAGATAGCCGAAAAGACCGGACTGCTCGGTCGACGTGGTCGATGCGACCGTGATCGCGCGATCTTGCGCGAGGGCGAGGGTCGAGCAAACGAGAAATATTGCGATGACGACTAGTCTTTTCATTCCCAGGGCCTCAAATCACGTGGCGGACGGCGCATCCTAGCTGCGAAAGAAAGACGCAAGAACCTCGATATTCGAATATGTCTCAACATCCGGATGCGGCCTGAACCTCGCTTTTCGCAAGTGGCTGCGCGAACCGACGGCTTCGTGCCGGAAAGGCACCTGTCGCCGTCCGTCCACGACACGGGCAGGCATGGGCGTCTGCAATTCCCTCATGGATGAACCGTCTTGCCTTGGACAGCGCCGCTCTGTCAGGATGCCCGAAAAACGAGGGAGGGTTCGCGGTGATCGGATTCCGGATTTGCAAGCGCGCGCGCAAGGTAGACGGCGATACCGTCGCGAGATTCCGCGCGCTTCCCGTCGCCAATATCTCGGATTGCATGTCGCGGATGACCGCCGGCGGACCGGCGCTGCGGCCGATTCACAAGACTGGCGTACTCGCGGGCCCTGCGCTGACGGTCAAGACCAGGCCGGGCGACAATCTCATGGTGCACAAGGCGATCGACATCGCCGAGCCCGGCGACGTCATCGTGGTCGATGGCGGAGGCGACCTCACCAACTCGCTGATCGGCGAATTGATGTCGGCGCACGCGCAAAAACGCGGCGTTGCCGGCATGGCGATCTACGGCGCGATCCGCGACTACGACACGCTGCATGCCGGCACCTTTCCCGTCTATGCCGCGGGCGTGACCCATCGCGGCCCCTACAAGGACGGTCCCGGCGAGATCAACGTACCGATCGCAATCGCCGGGATGGTGATCGAGCCTGGTGACCTCATTGTTGGCGATGGCGACGGCATCGTGTGCGTTCCCTATGATCAGACGGAAGCGGTGTTGAAGGCGACTGAAGCCAAGCACCGGA
>Ga0335076_10003269_pt1 | contig 16263 bp, 15 predicted proteins | sample Lox_Sample_25_FD_206717 | JGI IMG/M metagenome (GOLD analysis project Ga0335076, IMG submission 206717) | Soil microbial communities from Loxahatchee National Wildlife Refuge, Florida, United States - Lox_Sample_2.5 | ecosystem: Environmental > Terrestrial > Soil > Wetlands | place: USA...
GGCAACCGCGGAGACGTCAACCCCCCATACGTCCAGGCCGCGCCGGGCCAGCCATACCGCCCCGAGCCCCTGCCCGCAGGCGAGATCGAGAGCCCCTCCAGAGGTCGGAAACAGGTCCGCATGGCGCGCCAGGAAGTCGGGCGGCTCGACCGCGTTCACCGGCGGCGGTCCCCGGGTGGCGTATCGCTCGTCCCAGCGACGCCGGTCGCCTTCGGCCATAGGCGCCAGACTAGGCCGCTCGACGCGTTTCTACACTGGACCGGTGTCCAGAGAAGCGGTTTGTCCGGCGGACGAACGCGCCGGCCCGGCCCGCCGCTCCGACCGTCGGCCGGCGCAGACGATCCGCAAAGTGCTCGACGCCGGATTGGAGGAGCTCCGCGAATCGTCGTACGCCAACCTGACGATGCGCGCGGTCGCGACCCGCGCCGGGGTTTCCCCGGCCAGCGCGTATACCTACTTTCCGTCCAAGAGCGCACTGGTAGCGGCGGTGTACCTCCGCTTCCTGCGTGACCTGCCGCTGCGCACCGACGTCAACGACACCACCCAGACCCGGGTCAGCGCGACACTGCGCGACATGGCCCTGGTGGTCGCCGACGAGCCCGAGCTGACCACCGCCTGCGGCGCGGCGCTGATGGCCGACGATCCGGCGGTCAAGCCACTGCGCGAGCAGATCGGCGAAGAGGTATCGAGGCGGATCGGCGCCGCGCTGGGTCCCGGGTGGCCGCGGGCGGTGAAGTCCGCCCTGCAGATGACGTTCGCGGGGGCGCTCATGACGGCCCGGTTCGTCAGATACGAAGAGATTGCCGAACAACTCGACGAGGCCGTCAACCTCATCCTGGGCGTATCCGTAGCGTAAGGCTTAGTGGCTCAACTGAATTCACTTCGATGGGCTGTCCATACTTTTAGTGGCCCGATAGACGTTATGATCCAGCTGTGGCGATGACCGGATACTGGTTGACCGTTCGCTGAGCATGCGCAGTCATGGTTGGGCAGGAAACGCGCCCGCCTCCGACGAGGAGGCGATCGAGCGCATCCTGGACGCCGCGGACAGGATCATCGACGAACGCGGCCCGGCGATGCGGATCGCCGATGTGGCCCGGGCTCTCGGTGTGACGCGACAGACCGTCTATCGGTACTTCCCCGGAACCCAGGCGTTGCTGGTGGCGACCGCGCTGCGCTCGGCCGACGGCTTTCTCGACCGTCTGGCGACCCACCTTGAAGGTGTCACCGACCCGGTCGTGGCGATGACCGAGGGAATGGCATTCGCGATCGAACAGCTGGCCTCGGACACTCAGGTTGAATTCGTCCTGAATCAACGGCACCGTGACGGTCAGGCCGTCTCGATCATCTCGGAGACCGCATTGGCGTTCGGGCGTTCGATGCTGCATCGCTTCGACGTCGATTGGGAGCATTACGGTTTCGACGAGGCGGGTCTCGACGAGTTGAACGAATTCGGCCTCAGGGTGCTGCACTCTTTCCTCACGGATCCGGGCCGTCCGCCGCGCAGCGGCGCCGACCTCCGGCGCTATCTCACCCGATGGATTGGGCCGGCGATCGCCTACCCGCAGATAGTGCGCACGATGGACGCGCTTCGGGGCACCGAGCCGGCCCGAGCGCGCGGGCGCCCGTCGAAAGCGTCCTGATCCCAGCGAGGCGGTTGATCCGTCCCCCGAGTTCGGCCATTCTCAACGAGCCAACGTTGACCAAGGCGGATAGACGACCGGCAAAGGAGCGGACGTAGTGGGTCTGGGAGCAATCGCGCTTAACAGTGCACCTATTTTTGGCGGCGCAATGCTGGCCGTCGCGGCCGGGCAATTCAGAGGCCCGAACTATCGAGAGCTGATCAAACAAGACATGGACCTGCTGGATCGGCTCCCGCAGGAGGCCACCGCACGACGCGCCGAGCTGCAACGCACCATCGATGACCGCATCGATGACCTGGTCGATGTCGCCGACAAGAACCGCGCGTTACGCAAGGCCGCGGTGACTTACCGGGGCAATTGGCGGGACACGGTGCTCTTGCTGTGTGTGGTGTTGTTCACCATCATCTGGTGGGAGGTCGATCACAGCCGGGGCAATTGGCTACCGATGTTCATCCTGCTGATCCTGCTGTGTGTGGTTGCCGCCACCTATGCCTTCCGCGGTGTGGCGCGCTCCGCCGGTTCGTTCATGCGCAGGCGGCCCGCGCCGGATCGCTAAGATCGGCTTCCGTACCGGACAAAGAAGTACTGCGACCGACTTGGTCACATCTCTGGCAATTCCCACGCAATTTGACTCATCCCTCCAGTGACTGAGCCGGCGATGCTCTTTATCGCGCTGAACTGGGATATCTCCGGGTTGCGGTAATCGGGGCCGCACCTCAAGCACGCGGCCGCGCGATTGAGTGCTTGGCGCGTTGGCCAATGCTCGACGAGCAACCTTTATCGCCCTGTGCCAAAATTCCTGGCGTGAAGTTCCCTCCCCTCTCCCGCCTCATTTGTGCTGCGGTGGCACCGATTTGGGTGCTGGCGATCGCATCCCTTCCCCCGGCGTCCGCCGAACCGTGCCCCGACGTCGAGGTGGTATTCGCCCGGGGCACCACCGAACCACCCGGCGTTGGCAGGATCGGCCAGAGTTTCGTTGACACGCTGCGCTCGCGCGTCGGCACAAAATCGCTGGGCGTGTATCCGGTGAACTACCCGGCCACCACGGACTTCCCGACAGCCATTGACGGCATCAATGACGCCGGGCACCACGTCGAGTCCATGGCGGCGAACTGTCCCAGAACCAAAATGGTGCTGGGTGGGTATTCCCAGGGCGCGGCGGTGATGGGTTTCGTCACCTCGAACGCGGTGCCGGACGGGGCAAATCTCGCACAGCCACCCCAGCCGATGCCGCTCGAGGTCGCCAACCACGTGGCCGCGGTCACTCTCTTCGGCACGCCGTCGACCCAATTCATGAGCATCATCAACCAGCCGCCAATCACAATCGGCCCCGTGTACGCGCCGAAGACGATCGAGCTATGCGTTCCCAACGATCCGGTGTGTTCTGGATCGGGATTCCCGGCCGCGCACCGGCAGTACGTCGAGGCCGGAATGGTCGATCAAGCAGCGGATTTCGCCGCGAGTCACCTCTAGGGCCGGTTAACCGACACCCTTAACCGACAGCTGCCGGCCGACGGCCCCGCACCACACCGCCGGGCCTGGCGTCGGTCAGTTCGCCTTCGGCGACGACGGTCTGACCCAACACCACGGTTTCGACGTAGCCGTCCGAGCGCTGGATCAATCGCCCCGCGCCGCCGGGCAGGTCCTCGACGCGTTCGGGGTAGTGCAACCGAAGCCGATCGAGGTCGATCAGGTTGATGTCGGCGCGCCGGCCGGCCGCGAGCACACCGCGATCATCCAGCCCGTAGAAACCCGCGGGGTCCCCGGTGAGGCGGTGCACCGCGGCCTCCAAAGGCAGGCCAGGCCCCCGGGTCCGCTTCCCCACCCAGTGCGACAGCAGATACGTCGTCATGCTGGCGTCGCAGATGATGCCGCAGTGCGCTCCGCCATCGCCCAGCCCCTGCAAGCTCACCGGGTCGGACATCATGTCGTACAGGTGGTCGTAGTTGTTGCCGGCGTAGTTGAGCAGCGGCAGCAGCAGGAACTCGCGTCCCCGGGCGCCGAGCAGCACGTCGTAGGTGACCTCCCAGGGATCACGGCGCTCGCGTTCGGCGATGGCGGCGATGCTGTCCTCGCGCGCGGGTTCGTAGTCGAGCGCTTCGCCGAGGGGATACAGGCGCTTGAAGGTGTGCTTGTTGAGTTGGTCGGCGGTGGGTTCGGGGGTCGGGTCGGGCGCCTCGGCGAGGATTTGCGCTCGGATTTCCGGATCACGCAGTCGTTGAATGCGCTGCCCGAGCGGCAGTTCCATCAATGGCCGGTACGTCGGCCGGTGCCGGAAGGGATTCATCCGCGATTGGTGACCCATCAACATTCCGAAGGCACGGCTGGCCACCTGCGGGCGGATTGCCGCTCCGGCCGCGTTGGCTTCGTGCACCGCCGCGAACCAGTGCCGCCAGTCGTGTGGATCCTGCTCGTTGACCATCGCCAGGAAGGTCAGCGGTATCCGGTACTGCCGGCCGAGCCTGGTGATCCACTCGATCTCGGCGTCGATCGAGTGGCGCTGGTCGCCGCCCATGGCGCCACCTACGCCCGCCGGAACCACCTGCAGCACACCCGAACCCACCTCGGCCATTACGGCCATCAGCGCGGTGAGCTCTTCTTCGTCGGAGTAGGTTCCCGGCACTGGTTCACCCGACGCACTGCGGTGTCCGGCCGTCCGGCCGAACGACATGCCCACCGCGCCGGCTCGCAGGCCTGCGGCGACGATCCTGCTCATCGCGTCGAGGTCCGCAGTGGAGGCGGTATCGTGCGCGCGGTCACCCATGACGAAGCCTCGGACAGCCGCATGCGGGATCTGAGCGGCCACCTCCACCGCACGCGGCATCCGCTCGAGGGCGTCCAGATACTCCTCGAAGGACTCCCACTCCCACGCGATGCCCTCGGACAGCGCAGAGCCCGGAATATCCTCGACACCTTCCATCAGGTCGACGAGCCAGTCGTGCCGATCGGGTCGCACCGGCGCGAACCCGATGCCGCAATTACCCATGATCGCCGTCGTGACGCCGTGCCAGCATGACGGGGTGAGATGCGGGTCCCAGGTGGCCTGCCCGTCGTAATGGGTGTGGACATCGACGAATCCCGGTGTCACGGTTAGCCCGTCGGCGTCGACGATGCGCCTGGCGGTGCCGTCGATGTGGCCGACTTCCGCAATGATGCCGTCGATGACCGCGACATCGGCGGTCCGCGCCGGCGCACCGGTGCCGTCGACCACGGATCCACCCCGAATGATCAGGTCGTAGGTCATGACAGCCTCCTCGCCGGCCGGCGCCGCGCCCACCAAGCATTCAACAGCGATCTCACTTTTCTCAAGGGGCGACATTGTCGCGCGTGGGAATATCTATGCGAACGCGTTCCGGGATTGAGGAGGGTCGAGTGGCGATGGGCGGGCAGCCCGCGCGGGCCGGGGACGTCGGGAGCGTGGCTTTTGACGTCGCCGACCGGTTGGCGATCATCAACTTATTCGGGGCCCCCCTTTTTCGTCGCCTACACCTATGAGGAAAACCGGCTCGACGAGTTTCGTGCGTTGTTCACCGAGTCGCCTCAGCTCGTCTTGCTGCACGAGGGGCGCCCGCTGTCGGCGGATATCGATACGGTCATGAGCCTGCTCGCGGTCAGGAAGGCGGGGTTCAAGGCCGCGAACAACCAACGGCGCCACGCGCTGAATTCGTTCTGGTTCTCCAGCCAAAGCGACGGCGAAGCGACCGGGCACTGTTATGTCCAGGTTTTCGCCGTCAAAGACGGCGGCCCGCCCACTCCCGACCTGACCGGCCGCTACGAGTTCACCGCGGTCAAGCACGACGGCGCGTGGCGGTTGGGCCGGTGGGTGGTGGCGCTCGACCAGACACAACCCGGCGACGGCGGGTAAATCGAAAAGCTCTATCCCACTAGGCAATCGAAAATCAGAAGCGTGGCCCGGTCTCGAGAACTTCAAGGGCCGCATCGATGTTGGGAACGATCGTCGGACCGTAACTGGTCACGAGTTGCCCGAGCGAGCGGGCGATATGCGGCCCGACGGCGCCGGCGGCGAGGACCTCCTCGGCGAGGACGACGCCGCTCACCACGTGCGCGGCGGACAGGCGGCCGTCAGCGGTGAGTTCGTATCGCCAGTCGCCGATTTGAATCCGCTCCGGCTGCGACCGGAAAACGCCCCGTCGTGCCGGGACGAGGATCACCCCGGGAACACCGCAAAACACCTTGACCACCAGCGCGACTCCCCCGGGACCGGCCAAGGCCGACCCGATCGCGCGACTGACCCGCTCTTGATCGAAGCCTGTCATCAATCACTCATCGGCAGGACGAACGATGGCGTCAGGGTTTGCGCCTCGCCGCTGCGACGCACGGCCGTCCCCGCCACATAGAACTCCACAGTGTGATGTCCCCACGCATAGTTTGAGATGGCGAAATGCACACCTACGATTCCGTTTCCGCCGTCTCGCTCGGCCTCACCCTGCATCCGCGACATCGCCAGCTCCCGAGCTTGGTAACTGCCCTGCGTCCATTGCGGCATCTCGGTGTTGCGGCCCACCTGGCTGAGCGTTCGCATAAACCCTTGCACGGCAACGTGGAACACGCAGTTGCCCATCACGAAGGCAACCGGTGTGTACCCGGACCGCAATAGGGTAGTCAGATCCTGGCCGGACAGGTGGCTGGTGAACGCTTGCCCGTTGGAGCGTCGATATGCCCCCGGCTTCGCCGTGTATCGCACGGCGGTGCCGATCGCGATGAACTCGAGGTGCTCGCCCTCCCCCTGATGACGCCATTCGAGACGGACGCCGACCACTCCGTCCGCGCCGAGCGAATCGGCCTCGGCCTGCATCCGCGACATCGCGTTCCAACGCGCGCGGTACGTCGCTTCGGTGAGCACGGGCAGTTCGGATTGCTGCCTGATCCCGGTGAACTGGTAGCCCACGTGATAGACCGAAACACCCATCACAAGTTCGATCGGTTCGAACCCGGCCCCGTGCAGCAAGGCGAATTCATTGATCGACAGGTCGGACGTGAACACCTTGCCGGCGTGCGACAGCCGTTCGCTGGCGACCGGGTCGAGCGGGTTCGGTTGCATTGGCAAACACCTTCCTGCGGTCCGGAGCACAGCGTAGGACGCGGGTCCGTTTTTCACACCCCCAACCCGTTTGCCCAGCTCCCAAGCCCCTCGATGAACCGATCACGGTCTAGACTCGTATCTCCCATACCAGCGCTTTTAGCCACGGTGTACGCGCGGGAGGATCATGTTCAGACGGCTCGACACCAGTACTCCCCGACACAAATTGCTGACCATCGAGCTGCGCGACGTGGTGCGCGAATACAGAGTCGGCGGTCAATCGGTGCGGGCGCTCGACGGGATCAGCCTGCGACTCGAGGGCGGGCACTTCATGTCGGTCGTCGGACCGTCGGGCGCCGGCAAAAGCACGCTGCTGCATCTACTCGGCGCGTTGGATTCGCCCGATTCCGGGTCGATCGAATTCGACGGCGACGAGATCGGCCGCCTCAGCGATGACCAGCAGTCCGAGTTTCGCCATCATCGCGTGGGCTTCATTTTTCAGTTCTTCAACCTCTTGCCGACGCTGTCGGCGTGGGAGAACGTCGCGGTACCGAAGCTGCTCGACGGCGTCCGGCTGGGCAAGGCCAAACCGGACGCATTTCGGTTGCTGGACCGCGTCGGGCTCGGCGACCGGACCGAGCACAGACCTGCCGAGCTGTCCGGCGGCCAGATGCAACGGGTCGCCGTGGCGCGCGCATTGATGATGGACCCACCGCTGATCCTCGCCGACGAACCAACCGGGAACCTCGATTCCAAGACGGGGGCGTCGATCTTGGCGCTGCTTGGCGAGGTGGCGCACGAGCCCGGCCGCGGCCGGCTGGTCGTCATGGTGACCCACAACTCGGAGGCCGCGGCAGCGACCGATCGGGTGATCACGCTGCAGGACGGCCGGATCGGCTCCGACGAGCGGGTCGGGGTCCTGGTGTGACACCGGGCCCGGCGATCGCGGCCGCGGCGGGCCGACTGCGCCTGTTCAGCCTGCGTGAACTCGCCGTGCATCGGCGTCGCACGATCGCCTCGATCGCCGTGATGGCGGTGTCCGCAATGTATCTGGTCGCGGTATGCGGCATCTTCGGCTCGATCACCGGATCGGTCAATCGGCTCGCCGACGGGATCGCGGGCATCGCCTCGTTGGAGGTGTCGGGCATCACCGACGCGGGGTTTCCCGACACGATAACCGCCGACGTCGCCGCGGTTCCCGGGGTCGCGATCGCGGCACCGATGATCCGGACGTCGACGTCCACGTCGTCGGGCCCGATCCTGCTGTTCGGCGCCGACGAGCGCCTCGCCGCGCTGGGCGGGGCGCTCAAAGACGCCCTGAAAGATGGCGGGGCTGCGCAGCTCGCGAATCCGGCCGGTCCGTTCGGCCCGCCGAACGCGGTCCGCGTCGGGCCGGGCGCCGGCCATGCCAAAGGCGAGGCGTTCCAGCTCGGCTCTGCGTCGGTGACCGTCAGCGAGGTGCTCCAGGGCAAGCAGGTCGCCGCGCTCAACGGCGGGCACTATGCCCTTGCCCCACTTGCCTTGGCGCAGAACATCACCGGGCGACAGGGTCAGCTCGACTCGATCCTGATCACCATCGAACCCGGCGCCGACCTCGCCCGGGTTCGCGCCGCGGTCGCAACCGCGGTGAACGGCCGGGCCATCGTCGCCGACCCCAGTATGCGGACCACCCGGGCCGGCGACGGCGTCAAGCTGATGAACTACATGGCCCTGATGGGCGCGATGGTCGCACTGATGGTCGGCGCGTTCCTGATCTACACGACGACGACCATGGCGATCACCCAGCGCCGGCCGGTCATCTCAATGCTGCGTGCGATCGGCGGCCGCCGGGCGACGATCATCCGCGACATGCTCGCGGAGGCAGCGGTCCTGGGCGTCGTCGGCGGGGCCATCGGCTCGGCCATCGGAATACTGCTGGGCCGCATCGCGATCGGCCGATTGCCCCCCGCCATCACCCAGGGGCTGGAGACCCGCATCGAGTACTGGCTGCCCGGCTACGCGATACCGGCCGCCGTCGCGGCGACCGCCCTCACCAGCGTGGTTGCGTCGGCGATGGCGGCGCGGCAGGTGTACAAGGTCGCACCCATCGAGGCGTTGGCACCCGTCGGGGTTTCGGCCGCGGACCGCGTGCCGCGCTGGCTGCGGATCGCGAGCGGGGCCGCAGCCGTCGCCGTCTTCGCGGTGGCGATCGGGCTCGTCCTCAACCAGCGTGGCGTCGTGGCCTTTGTCGCGATGGCGGCGGTGTTTTCCGCCGAGATAGCGCTTGGGTTCGCACTCACCGTGCCCATCGTCAACGCCACGGCCGCGACGGCCCGGGTCTTCGGCTCGGTCGGGGCGCTCGCGGCGGCGACCATCGAATGCGCGCCGCGACGGGTATGGGCGACGGTGATGACGGTGCTGATCGCGGTGGTCACCACCGTCACGATCACCGGCACCAACACGGACATGATCCGGTCGGCGCGGGGCATCTTCTCCCCGGTCGCCACCGTCCCCGTTTGGGTGAGCGCAAACTCCCCCGACAGCTACCCCACCGACGCCCTGCCGCAAGGCCTTTCCGAGAAGGTGGCCGCATTGCCGGGCGTTCAACGCGTCACCGAGGGGGCGCTCGGGTTCGCCGAGGTGGGTGGCACCCGCGTGATGCTCGATGGGTTCTCTCCCGGAACGGCCGATCCGCTGTATCGAGCGCTGGACGAACGAGTCCGCGACCAGGTGCTGGCCGGCCGGGGCGTGGCGCTCTCGCAGAACCTGGGCAAGACTCTCCACGTTCGGGTCGGCGAACAATTGCGGTTGCAAACACCGCACGGCGTGCAGCTGACAACGGTGCTCGCCTTGGTTCCGTACTTCTCGACGGTAATCGGGACGGTCGGGATGGGCCTCGATCGACTCCGCTCATGGTTCGACCGCCCCGTAACGACCATGCTCGAGATCGCCGCGGCCCCGGGTGTGGACCCCGCTCGCTTGTTGGCCGACGTCCGCCGAATCGTGCCCGCTCCGAACTACGTATATGACGGTCGCGCGAAGTTGGTCGGCCTCGAGGCGCCCATTCATCAGAGCATGTTCATCGCGAATGCCGTATGGATGATCGTCGGGTTCGTGGCCGCAGTCGCGCTGCTCAACACGTTGACGCTTTCCGTGCTTGAACGGCGCCGCGAAATCGGCGTGCTACGGGCGATGGGGTGCAGTCGCCGGTTCACGTTGCGGATGGTGCTCGCCGAGGCCACGGGCATCGGCGTCATCGGCGGCGTGTTGGGCCTGGTGTTCGGCCTGACGGACCAGTGGCTGTTCAGTGTGGTCAGCGGGGACATGATGAATTTCCAGGTCACCTTCCGCCCAAGCTCGATGGCGCTGGTCTTCACCGTCGGCGCGCTGGCGATGAGCCTGCTCGGCTCGGTGCCGCCCGCACGGCGAGCGGCGCGGCTGAACATCATCGAAGCCGTAAGCGTCGAATAGGTGTTAGCGCCGCCGCGCACGCCGTGCTGGCCACAGCCACCCGCCACATCAGTATCGCGCGGAGAGCCATGACTCGATCCCCGAATGCGCTATCGCATGCGATAGCGCGTTCCCAACTCGGCTATCGGTTGCGCGGATAGCTGCGGCGCGATGCCACACTTATCACCTTTATGCTTCGCCAGGCCTAAAGCCTGCGGACCGTCGACGTCAGAAGCCCAGCGGAAGAAGCGCGGTAAACACAGGGGCCAACGGATCCGTGACGGGAAGGGCGATCGAGCCATTCAAGAACGGTGCGACCGGACTTTGGAACGTGAGTATTGTCTGCCCGGGCGCGCCCAAGCCCAAGGTGGGTTCAGCCCCGGAAGTCGCTGCGGCCGTGAAGAGCGGGCTCACGATATTCGTCGCAACAAAGTGTTTGTCGTCGGGGTCGGCAAGGGACGTGGTTGAGAACAGGCCGCCGAAATTGGTGGTTTGGCTCATGAAGTCTGGGTCGCCGGCGACGGGGTTGGTGACCGGGCTGAGGCCCAGCGCCGCCGCGAGCTGGGTCGCCAGATTATGCAACGGCGCCAGCGCCGCGCCGGCAGCCGAGGCGCCGGCGTGATAGCCGACCATCGCGGCCATATCCTGGGCCCACATCTGCTCGTACTCGGCCTCCGCCGCCGCAATCGCCGGCGCGTTCTGCCCGAAGAGATTCGACATTACTAACTGCACGAACCCATTCCGGTTGGCCGCCACCTGCAGCGGATGCACCGTGGCCGCGAAGGCGGCCTCAAACGCGCTGGCCACCGTCCGGGCCTGCCCAGCCGCCCCCGTCGCCTGGGTCGCCGCCGCACGTAACCACCCCGCATAGGGGGCCGCCGCGGCTGTCATCGCCGCCGAGGCCGGACCCTGCCACGCCTGATCCGTCAATCCCGAGGTGACCGACGAAAAAGATGACGCAGCAGACCCCAACTCGGAGGCCAAACCATCCCAGGCCGCTGCCGCATTCAACATCGGAGCCGAACCCGCACCGGAGAACATCCGCGCCGAATTGACCTCCGGCGGCAATACCGAGAAATTCATCGCCACAGTCCCTTCCCTAACGGCCGCGACGATCATGCCGGCGGAGTCGTCACCGACAACACGCAGCGTGTAGGACTACACGAAATACACACCCTGATGGTTCAATATGATCCAGATCACATGATTTCAGGGGCGGGTCTCGATTACGGTGGCGAATCCTTGCAAATGGGGTGTGCCCGGGGGCGGCATAAGGGTGCGAATGTTGCGCAGTCCCCCGGTGTCGAACCCTGCCGCGGCGATCGCGTCGCCGGTTCGGCGGTTCGGCTCGCAACCGGCCCCCGCCCAGGACCACGGCTTGGCGATCCAGTCCTGGAAGCGACCCATGGCGCCGTCCCCGCGGACATGCTCGAGGACGACCAACCTACCTCCGGGTACGAGCACGCGCCGGATCTCTCCGAGGGTCGCGGCCACATCGCGGACCGAGCACAGCACAAGTCCGGCGTGAACCGAGTCGAAACTGTTGTCCGGGAACGGAATCGACTCGCCGATGCCATCTACGATGTCCACCGCGATGTTGTGGCGGCGAGCAACACGCGATGCCATCCGCCGGAACGCCGGCACCGGCTCCAGGGCGACCACCGACGTCACCGCGGGCGGGAGGAACTTCAGATCGGTTCCCGGGCCAAGACCGACCATCAGCAGCCGCCCGGTCGCGTTGCTCATCGTCTCTTGACGATATCGGCGATAGAACAGCCAGTCGAAGGACCGCGTGCCGAGTCGATACACGTACGGGAACAACAGATTACGGTGCGTCATCCGCCCTCCCAGGAGCTTGGCAACAACCCTAGCCGAGGCTGGCCCGCTGCGCGACGACCATCTGATTGCGCCCCAGGCGACTGAACTCGACGGTGATGGTCGGATCGGCATGGGCGGCCAGCGCGCGGAATCCCGATGGGCTGTAGGCGCGCAACGAGCTGATCAGCCCGTCGTGGGCAAAGGGCAGGATGAGCGCGAACGGGAAAAATGCCGCCAGGCGGATCAGGTGCCGCGGAGCGGGCGGCCGGCTCATGTCGAAGATGAGTAGCTTGTCCGCCGCGCGGGTTCCCTCGGCCAGCACCCGGGCGGCCTGGACCGGGGGCAGGTGATGAAACGACAGGGCGAACACCGCCAGGTCGTAGCAGCGATCGGGCGCGTCGATGCCGGTCGCGTCCATGCAGCGCACGACGGCGCGTGGATGGCTGCCCAGGTCGCCGGAGGCGATATTCGACACCGAGGATGGGTCGATATCTGTGACCGTGACCTGGGCGGTGGGGTGCATTTCCAGCAGCTTGCGGGACAGCCCGCCGTGGCCCGCACCCAATTCCAGGATCTTCGGGTCGGGAATATCGGCGACGAGCTTCAGGCTGCGCTCGGCAAAATGAGCGTGATCGCGAAGGACCCGGCCCATCCAGTCGAGCGAGCCGATCACCTGTCGTTTGATGCGGTCGTCGACGTCGTCGCGGTCCAAGTACTCCGGGCGCTCGGTCTGCAGTCGCCGATCCAGCCATGAGGCGTCGAACCCGCCGCGCGGCATGGTTTCGATGTCCATCGAATTCTCCGATCGTCGGGCAACCGATAGGCGCACCCCTTGCCATCAGCGCCAAGCGATCACGTCCAACAGGATCTCGCGATTCGGCTTGGTGGCAATCGCCCGCAGCACGGCGCGTGGCGGTTTCCTCCGCCGCTCACTCGCGGGCATGCGCAGTTCGACGGTGTTCATGATGGTGCCGATCGCCACGGCCAACTCGTGCTGAGCGAATGCGGCGCCGATGCAGCGACGGTACCCACCGCCGAATGGGGCGTACTCGAACGGCGACGGCTTCCTCTCCAGGAATCGGTCGGGATTGAAGGCATCGGGATCCTTCCACACGTCGGGATTGAAATGCAATGCGGGCAGCGCGATTCCGACCACATCACCGCCCGAACGGGGAACGCCCGCGACGGTGAGTGGACCGGTGAGCCTGCGCAAGGCGATCGGCACCGGCGGATGCATGCGCAGTGTCTCCTGTATTACCGCGCCGAGGTAAGGCAGAGCCGCGATCTCCCCCGGCGTGGCCGCGGCCGCGAGCTCCTTAGCGGCCCGCGAGCGAATGCTTTCGTCGCGGTGAATGTGATACAGCGCCCATGCCAGCGACGTCGAGCTGGTCTCGTGCCCCGCGGCGAGCATTGTGCGCAACTGATCCCGGAGGGCGTCATCACCAAGGCGGTTGCCGTCCTCGTCGGTCGCCGAAAGGATCAAATCCATCACGTCGGTGCCGTGTGCGCCTATCCCCCTACGCTTTTCGATCTGCTCGGACAACAGGCCATCGAGTTGCGCGCGGAAGCCGACCAACCTCGCCCACGGCCCCCGCCCGGCTATCTCCCGACGCAGCCAGGGCACCAGCATCAGCGGCGCGGTGCCGGAACGCATCAATTCCCTGATCACTCCGGCGTACTCCGCGCGACGGGCACGATCCGTGACGCCGAACACCACTCGAATCACCACGTCCAGCGTGATGGCTTGCGCCGCATCGCGTACCGCCAATTGATCGCCCGGTCGCAACGCCACGATTTCATCGTTCGTGGCGTCGGCTATCAGGTCGACGTAGCCGCGCATACGCTCGCCGTGAAATGCGGGCATCAGGATGCTGCGCGTCCGACGGTGCGGCTCGCCGGACAGCAGGATGAGCGAGTTCTGTCCGACGAGGGGTTCGATCGGATTGGGCAGCGGTGCACGGCACAGCGTCCCGGGCGCTGTCAAGATGTCGCGGGCACCGTCGACTGTCGAGACGAACAGCACCTCGCCGAGCCCTGGGAACCTCCGCAAGAACGGTTTGGTGTCGGATGAATGCCGCCGGAAGAACCCCTCCGGGTCGATGCCAACCCAGACCGCACGAGCTACTGCCGCCGCCATCGACAACGCCATTCGTGCGGCATCGACCGGACGCCTCAGGCTCGTGCGGTGCAACCAATTGCTGCCGCGCTCTTGAGCCCCGCCGAATCGAGCCAACACATATTTAAGGATGCGCCCGCGCAGGCTACCCGACCGATCCAGCCGGGTCTCCTGACCACGATCGTCGAAGGCCAACAGACCGAGTTCGCCGACTGGCGCAGCCCGTGTCATCTTCTGGTCCATGAGCGTCTGGCCATAGCCGTCAGCGACCATAGGCACCAGCGGTCGCGCCCACCCCCGCGCTACCATCAGCTGCCGACCGGTCGCATTGCCAATCGTCCTTCGGGCTGCCCAAATCGATTCGGAGCGGCGGATATTCGTCCCACATCAGGGAGACATACACGGCCACCCGGTAGCGCCATCGGACCATGCCCATGAGGAGGTCGAACATGCCCTGCGGGATTGTGCCGGTGAACAACAACCACGCCGCGGAGACATAGCAAACCGCGTGAAACATCGGCAACATCGCCCAGCAAATGAGAACGTGCGGGATCGCGAACAGCCACGACTTCACCAACACGGCCCATTTCGTGAGCTCCTCCGGGTAGTCGACGTCGAGATCACCCGGGTAGTCGGGGCGAGACGCGAGGGTGAATGGTGGGTACTTGTCGGTGCTGTTCATCGGAAATCGGTAATTCATGACTCGCCACGACCAGCGCAGCACCCCGACGTTGAAGTCGAAGATCGGCCGCGGATAGCGTCCGGTGAACAAGATCGCGACGCCGGCAACGATGGTCAGCAGCGGATACACCAGGTACAGAAGTATCAATATGGGGTAGTGGGGGGAGGCCAGCGCCCATTTGATAAGCCAGAGCCCGCGGGACGGCGCATCGATATCGCAACGCAGCCTGACGGGATCGCCCGCGGTCAGGGTCCTGTCCACGCTCGACACCTCCTGACTTCTCATCGCCGTCGATACGACGGCGCGGTGGCCGCTTCCGTGAGGTCGCGGCTGATCTCCGCGGACATGCGGCGGTGACTTGTGCAATGCAGGAACGTCGTCAACGCCCAGGTATGGAAGCGGTCCGAAAGCAGCGCCGCCGGTCTCAGGACCGACTCACCATGGGACACCTGCAGCGACGCCACCCGGGACACGGCACGCACCCTGCGTCGCCGAGTCCTCTCGTACCAGCGCAGCGCGCCGGACAGATCACCGAAGCGGGCGTTGGTTCCGTTTTGCAGATCGGAGAGCGCCTTGCACAACACCATGGTGTCGAGCAGCGCCTGATTGGTCCCTTGTGCGAGGGTGGGTGGCATCGTGTGTGCGGCATCGCCGAGCAATGTCACCGCGCCTTGACCCTGCCGGTGAATCGGGTGCCGAAAATGCGGGAACGGCGATGAGGCCAGATCGTCATCGGTCAACGCGGCGAGCACGCGGTCGACCGAATCGGACCAGCCGCTGAAATGGGACCGGATCACCTCGATCGGACATTGCGGTCTGACGAAATCGCACGACCATGGCAAGTCGAACCACCACTGCAGCTCGAAGCCTCCGGCCGGCCACAGGCCGGTGTTGCCGCGCTCGCCGATGATGATCTGCGCTACCCGCTCGTCGTCGACGAGGTCTGGAAGGGTGACCAGTCCCTGCCAGCTACACCAGCCGGTCGGCTCCGCGTCCTGCGCGCCGAGAATGTCACGAACCACCGAGTGCAGGCCGTCCGCGCCAATCAACAGATCTCCATCGGCCGAGCTGCCATCGTCGAATTCGACGTGCACTCCGTTGCGTGTGGTGGCCACCCCCACCGCGCGGGCGTTGCATCGGATGCGGTCGATCGGAAAACCTTCCAGCAGCCGTTCCAGCAGGACGCGACGCGGGACCATCCGAACGGGCGCACCCAGCCGGTCCACCATCGCGGCCACGTCCAAAGTTGCCAGCCGCCGCCCCGTGGACGTGAGAACCCGCACGCTGGAAAGCAGCTGACCGGCCCCGTGCATATCGACGCCCAGCTGCCCCAGCACCGTCTCGCCATTGGACCAGATGGTCACGGCGCCGCCACCCGCACGCGTGTCTTTGCGCTGGTCGAAGACGGTCACGTCATGACCATCTCGCAGCAATCCCAAGGCAACCGAAATGCCGCTCACACCGGCGCCGATGACCAGTATCCGAAGCGGACGCGGCGACGGCGCTGCCGCGATGAGCCGCAGCCTTCCCGAGT
>Ga0335076_10003270_pt1 | contig 16263 bp, 16 predicted proteins | sample Lox_Sample_25_FD_206717 | JGI IMG/M metagenome (GOLD analysis project Ga0335076, IMG submission 206717) | Soil microbial communities from Loxahatchee National Wildlife Refuge, Florida, United States - Lox_Sample_2.5 | ecosystem: Environmental > Terrestrial > Soil > Wetlands | place: USA...
CGCGTTCGGGGTGATCGCGTGTGTCGACTCCGACGCTGAAAACATCTTCATCGCGCTGACCGCGCGTGAGCTCCGCTCGGATATCTTCATCGTGGCGCGGGCCTCGGCGGAGGACTCGGAGAAGAAACTTGTTCGGGCCGGCGCGGACCGGGTTATCTCGCCGTACAAGACCTCGGGGGCGGCGATGGCGCGCGTCGCGCTTCATCCACAGGTGGGCGGCGCGTTCGAGGTCGCCGACTACCGGATGGAGGAGATCGAGGTCTCGCCGATCTGCGAAGGAGTGGGCAAGAGGATCGCCGACATCAGTGGGCCCGCGCTGATCGTGGCCGTGCGGCATCCCAACGGCGAGCTCGAGACCCAGCCGCCGCCCCAGACCGTGCTCAACGCTGGAGACTTGATCATCGCGATGGGTGCGCCGGCTTCCGTCGAGCGGCTCGAGCGGATGTTCCAGCCGCCGCGAGTTCACTCGGGGATCTGGCCGACTATGCAGGATCTATGAGCGACGGCCACGCAAACGGGCCGCTCTCGGAGCTCGCCGCCGCTGTCAACAGCGCCGCCGCCGCGGTCCGGGGCGATGCCGGGCCGCCCCCGGTGCCGCCGACGCTCGACCGGCCACGGCACAAGGGGCAGGGCGACTACTCGACGAACGCCGCGATGCTGCTCGCGCCGGTGCTGTCCACGCCGCCGCGCGCGATCGCGGAGCGGATCGCGGCGGAGCTGTCCTCGACGCTGGGCGATCAGCTCGACCGGGCCGAGGTCGCCGGGCCGGGCTTCGTGAACCTGTGGCTGTCCGACGCTTGGCACCGACGCGCGCTGCGATCGGTTCTGGACGCCGGCGAACAGTTTGGCGCCGGCGGAGCGGATCCGGCGGAGCGGATCTCGGTCGAGTTCGTCTCGGCCAATCCGACCGGTCCGCTGGTCGCGGCGAGCGGACGCCACGCGGCCTACGGGGACGCGCTCGCGCGGATCCTCCAGCACCAGGGACACTCGGTCGCGACCGAGTACTACTTCAACGACGCCGGCAACCAGATCCGGCTCCTGGGTGCGTCCGTCCAGGCCCGCGCCCGGGGGGAGGAGGTGCCGGAGGGTGGCTACCAGGGGTCGTACGTGGCCGATCTCGCGGCTTCGATTCCCGGCGCGGCCGAGGCCGATCTCGACCAGGTGGCGCGGGCTGCGGTCGACATCCTGCTCGCTCAGATCAAGGCCACGCTCGATCGCTACGGCGTCGTGTTCGACGTGTACTTCAGCGAGCGGACCTTGCACGAGGGTTCGCCGAGCCAGCTGCAGCGCGCGCTGGCGCTGCTCGAGCAGGTCGGCCACGTCTACCACGCGGACAGCGCGATGTGGCTTCGGACCACGAGCTTCGGCGATGACAAGGATCGCGTCGTCGTCCGCTCCAACGGCGAGCCGACCTACCTCGCCGCGGACATCGCCTACCTGGAGAACAAGCGCGAGCGCGGGTTCGAGCGCCTAATGGTGCCGGTCGGGTCCGATCACGCCGGGTACGTCCGCGCGATGAAGGCGGCGATGGCGGCGCTCGGCGGCGATCCGGACAAGGTCGAGCTGCCGCTGCTGCAGTTCGTCCACCTCGTCGAGGGGGGCGAGGTGTTCGCGATGTCCAAGCGGCGCGGAGACTTCGTGACGCTCGATGAGCTGCTCGACGAGATCGGCGTCGACGCGACCCGGTACTTCATGCTCCAGCGGTCACACGACCGCACGATCGAGCTCGATCTCGACCTCGCGCGCAAGCAGTCGCGCGAGAACCCCGTCTATTACATCCAGTACGCGCACGCTCGCATCGCTTCGATGCTGCGCAGGTTTCCTTCGGGTCGGGTGGACGCCGCGCTGGCGGCGGGGTGGGATTCGGTGCCCCTGGAGAGTCAGGAGCGCGACCTGATCAAGAAGCTGGTGGCGTTCCCGGGAGAGGTCGCCGAGGCGGCCGAACGCCGTGCGCCGCACCGGATCGCCGGCTACGCGCTCGAGCTAGCGCAGGACTTCACGGCGTTCTACGAGGCCTGCCGGGTGGTCGGCGCCACGCCGGAGTCGGTCGAGTCACAACGGGTCGCGTTGTCGGTCGCGGCGCGTACCACGATCGCCCTGGCGTTGCAGCTGCTCGGTGTGAGCGCTCCCGACGCGATGTAGCTCCGCTCGCTTCGGGGCGGGGCGGGGCGTGGCGGGGCGGGCGTGGCGTGGGGGGGGGGTCAGCCGCGGAACTGGCTGAGCTCTTGGTCGAGCCGCTGGGCGTCCGCCGGGTCGAGAGCTGGGGCGTTTGGGCCGCGCTCTCGCGCGTTCGCCCGAGTCCGGCGCCTCCAGCGGGGGAGCGTGAACGCGAGGATCGCCGCGCCGAGCGCCAGGATCGCCACCGGGATGATGTAAACGGTGAGATTGAACCCGTGCGCCGGCGGCTTGCCGAGGACGGCCGGTCCGTACTGGGCGACGAGGTTGTTGAGTATCTGCGGCTTGGTCTCGCCCTGGGCGATCAGGCCGCGTATGTACGCTCGCTCGGAGTCGGCCTGCGGCGACTGCGCCACCTCGAGCGGCTCGCGGCAGGCGGTGCACATCACGTCGGCCTCGATGTCGGTCAGCGACGCGCGAGGCGTGACCGCCGCGGCCGCCCCGGCCGCAACTCCCGTCAGGAGCACGATGAGGAGCGCGATCGCGCCTGTGTGCAGGGCCGTCCGGGTCATGCTGACTGGGCCAGGATTCGCGTCATCGTCTGCTGGAGCCAGTTCCCGGCGAGCTGGTAGCGGCGCAGGGCGACGACCCGGCCCTGGCGGTTGATCACGAACGTCTCGGGCACGCCCGTCGTCCCGAAGCCCTTCACGAAGTTTCCGCTGACGTCACGGACCACCGGATAGGTGATGCCGTGCTGGTGGACGAACTGCTCAGAGTCGCTCGAGTTGTCGAGGTAGGTGACCCCGAGCACGGTCGCGTTGTTCTTGACCAGCTGGCGCTGTTCCTGCTCGAGGATGGGCGCCTCGGCGACGCACGGCTGGCACCAGGACGCGAACACGTTCACGACGACGACCTTTCCGCGCAGGTCAGCGAGGCTTTCACGGCCCGATGAGCCAAGGATCGGCAGCTGGGTGCGGGCGCCCGGCGCCATCGGGTAGTCGCCGCGCGCGACCGAGGCGTCGATCGAAGAGCTCGTCCCCTGGTGCGCGACGCCGAACGCGAGCAGAGCCAGCAACCCGGCCGCGATGAACACCGCGGCGGCTGGGATCGCGAAGCGACGCATGATCGGAGAGTAATACGCGGGTATTTCTTGGCCGCGGGCGGGCATCGGGGGCGAAGACTATGGCGGAGAGTCCGGGTTCGTTTGCAACAGTCGCCGGCGACCGGTTGCGCGGCCCGCGCCGCGCATGAGAGGGTTGGACCGGACTCGGGGGCCATCGGACACGAACTTCAAGGTCAACTTGCCCGCCCATACCAATTGGATCGACCCAGACGAACGTACCCACGACGGGGACGCCGACTCCGCGACCCCGTTCGCGCTCCATTCCGAACCCATGCGAGACGGCTGGGTGCGCGTCCGCGTCGAAGGCGAGCTCGCGCTCAACAGCTCCGACCGGCTCGAGCGCGCCGTCGAGGCCGAGCTGATGGCGAACAGCAACGTGCTCCTCGACCTCTCGGGCATCGACTTCATCGACTCGGCAGGCCTCAGGGCGATGACAGCGCTGGTCCGGAGCGCCAAGGCGACCGGCTGCCAGCTCAGGCTGAGCGACGACTTGCCGGCGCACGCCCGGCGGCTCATGGAGATCGTCGGTCTGCTGCCCTTCGTCCCAATCGGGGTCGACGATCCTTGGGTCGAGAGCCCGGGTCGGCGGCCGGACGCGCCACGCGGATGAGCCCGGATCTCGGGTCGCCGATCGCTAGCATTGCCGGGCACTTGCGGACGTAGCTCAGTTGGTAGAGCGTCGGCTTCCCAAGCCGAAGGTCGCGGGTTCGAGACCCGTCGTCCGCTTTGTAGAACGGGCTGGAAATCATTGACTTTCCCGCTTCTTGCGTTCGTCGGCCGAGGTGACGGGCAACCGTACCGGGCAACGATCTGTCGGCCCGCGCGGTCCGACTGAATTCCCAGGTTGCTCAGGGGCGTACGCGTCGGAAGCGCGGATCCGATCGCTGATCACGCCGGCCCCCGCTAGAGGTTCCTGATCGAGCGAGTCCCCGGCCCGCGGGCGCTCGCGTCGCGCCGATCACGAGGGTGTTCCCTCCCACGATCAAGGCGCGACGCGAAATAGATCCTCGCCGGACGAGGTCCGCGGCACCCCCACTCGGCAGACAAGCCGGGCTCGGCGCACGGGATCGTCGCCAGCCACCCGATCAGGCTGCCCGTCGCCAGTCCAACCTCGCCACACGGACCGCGCGACTCGTCGTCGAGGTGGCGGGTGCTTTCGTGGCGTTGCAGCAGTGTCAACGGCCAAGCCAAGGTGACCGCTTCCGTCTCGCGCTTGCCGCCGAACCGGATCGCGGCTAGCGGTCGGAGGGCATGTCGGCGACGAGGACGCCTTCCGCCGCGCTGCCGTCTCAGTTCCGCTCGTCGCCGATTCCAGGGCTGGACGGGACCGGGTCAGGACTCGCGTTTGCATAGGCAACCTTGTCGTGCGTGGCCCCGTGCAACAAGGCAAGAGAGGGAAGATCTGTTACGTCGCGCCGGCTCTCGCTTCACGCCTCAAGGAGCCACGCTGCCGTCGAGGCCGTCGTGACCGCTCTCGTGCTTGCAGCTTCGGGATATCCGGCTAACGCTCCGATCGCCGATCCGGAGGAGCGATCGGCAGCGCGCCGCGTGCGCGTTTGTGGCGAGAAGCATGTCGCTGCCGAAGGTCTCGCCTCACACCTGCCTTAATGCTCGCGCGGGTATTCACGTCACAACGACGTCTTTCCTGCGAGCTCGCGAAGGCCTGCTCGTGTTCTGCGTGTGTCGTTGGTCGGGCCTTGCCGGGAACGGCGACTCAGCCCGCGATTGTGGGCTCGGTTTCAGCGGGCGGTCCAACCACCGTCGACGGGAATTGCCGCGCCGGTGACGAAGCTCGAGCTGTCCGAGCAGAGCCAGACGACGGTGTCGGCGATCTCATTGGGGTGCGCGAGCCGCCCGAGCGGGTGCAGTGCGATTCTCGCGGCCAGCACGTCGGGCGGGCGGTCTGCGATCAGCGGCGTGTCGACCAGTCCGGCTGCGATGGCGTTGACGCGGATGCCGTCGGTGGCGTGGTCGAGTGCGGCGGCCTTGGTGAGGCCGATCTGTCCGTGCTTGGCGGCTACGTATCCGGATACGCCGGGATATCCGACCAGGCCGGTGATCGAGGCGATGTTGACGATCGATCCGAAGCCTTGTGTCTTCATCTGTTTGAGCTCGTGCTTCATCGCGAGGAATGTGCCGCGCAGGTCGGTGGCGAACATGAGATCGAACTTCTCGGTTGCGTAGTCGGCTGTCGGCTGGAGGTCCCCGCCACCGCTGACGCCGGCGCAGTTGACACCGAAGTCGAGGCGACCGTTATCGCCGCGGGCCAGTTCTACGGCCTTGCGCAGGGACTGCTCGTCTGAGACGTCACACCGGACGGGGCGGGCGGCTCCGCCGGCGGCTTGGACGAGCTCGACGGTCTCTTCGAGCGTGCTCGTGGTGCGACCGCAAACGGTCACCGAGCATCCCTCGGCCGCCAGTGCCAACGCTGAAGCACGGCCGATGCCCGTGCCGCCACCGGTGATCAGGGCGGTCTTCCCGTTGAATTGAGGTGTCATCAGGTATCGCTTCTCCTATGAGTTGAGGGTTCTGAGCTCGGTGCTCCACATCTGCGTGGGCGAGAGAGGCGTGTCCAGGCGGGCCGAAGCGCTCGAGCCTTCTTGGCGGGCGGCGGTCGAGCGCTGGCGAGGTCGACGTGCGTGACGGTGGCGCTGTGGGCGCTGCTGGAGATTGCTAGAGGTGCATGCCGCCGGAAACCTCGATGCGTTGGCCGGTCACCCACCGGTTGCCGTCGCCGAGCAGTGCCGCGATCGCGCCGGCGATGTCCTCGGGCTGCCCGTAGCGGCCGAGCGCCGTGATTGAGGTGATGATCTCTTGGAGCTGTTTGTTGTCACGCAGGACGCCGTCGCTGAAGTCGGTCGCGGTCGCCCCCGGAGCGATCGTGTTGACGGTGATGCCGCGCGGACCGACCTCCTGCGCCAGGTACCGCGTGAAGACCTCAACGGCACCTTTGACGGCGCCGTAGACGATGCGCTGGGGCGTGTAGACGCGGGTTGTCCCGCTGGAGAGGTTGACGATCGAGCCGTTGTCGGCCAGAAGCGGCAGGAGCTTCTGTGTGAGGAAGAAGACGCCCTTGAAGTGGACGTCGACGAGGCGGTCGAAGCCGTCCTCGGTGGCTTCGGTGAACGACGCTGTGATTTGCATTCCGGCGTTGTTGATGAGGAAGTCGAAGGTGTCGCGTGTCCAGGTCTCCCGGAGCTCGCGGGCGATAGCGGTGGCGAACGTGTCGAACGACTTGACGTCGCCGGTGTCGAGCTCGAGCGGCGCCGCTGTGCGGCCGAGTTCGGAGATCGCGTTGACAACCTCGTTGGCTTCGTCGGCGTGGGAGCGGTAGGTGATGATCGAGTCGATGCCGTCGCGAGCGAGGTTGAGCGCGGTGGCGCGACCGATCCCGCGGTTGGCGCCCGTGACGAGAGCGATCCGAGGTGAGGAAGACATTTCGGGGCCGCCTTTCAGTTGGATGGCGCCGCTGCCGGAGCGGCAGATCACGGCAGCGGCAGATGGCTGATAGGCTAACGAACGTGTTCGTTACGAACGCGTTCGTGATATTGCTCCCTGACGGACTTCCGTGATGGCTAGCCCCAAGCGCGAGCCGGTTAGTCGTCGGGAGAGGCCGGCAAAGCCGGCCTTGAGCCGCCGGGCGATCGTCGCCGCGGCTCTCGGACTGGTCCGCTCGGCGGACAGCGACGGGCTGACGATGCGACGTCTGGCTGCGGAGCTGGACACGGGTGCCGCGTCGTTGTACGTCTATTTCGAGGACATCGATGAGCTGTACGCCGCGGTTCTGGACGAGCTGCTGGGCACGATCGGGTTCGGTCGTGGCCGGGGGCCGTGGCAGAAGCGGCTCGTGTCGTTGCTGGCTTCCTACACCGAGGTGCTGACCGCATATCCCGCGCTTGCGAAGACGGCGCTGTTCACCCGACCGAGCGGCGCCAACTCGGTCCGCCTGTGGGAGGCGTTACTCGCGCTGCTCGACGAAGGCGCCATCGGTGGCCGGGATGCGGCGTGGACCGTCGATCTTCTGTTGCAGCGTGCGACGGCGACGGCCGCCGAGCAGGGTGTGCGCGATCGGGACTCGAGAACGGATGCGGCCGACGCGCGCGTGGAGGAGGTGATCCATCATGTCTCGCCGAAGGATCACCCGCACCTGGCGGCGCTCTCGGAGCAGTTGTTCACTGGCACCCCCACCATCCGCCTGATCTGGTCATTCGAGGTTCTGCTCGCCGGCCTCCTCGCCACGCCCCGAGTCGAGAATCAAGCCGACCAGACAGCAAACGCTGGCGCGAAGAAGGAAAAGGGCGCGAAGACCGGACGCGCTCGCCGCAGGCCATGAACGCACCCGATCGCATGACTGGCCGCGCGGTGACCCTGATCGTGAACGGCAGTGGTTGCACCGTCGAGCTCGATCCGCGGGAGAACCTGCTCGATGTGCTGCGCGAGCGCCTCGCGCTGACCGGGACGAAGAAGGGCTGCGACCAGGGCGCGTGCGGCGCGTGCACGGTCCACGTCGACGGGCGGCGCGTGCTCAGCTGCTTGACGTTGGCTGCGGGCTGCGAGGGCAGGCGGGTGACGACGATCGAGGGCGTCGCCGAAGACGGCGTGCTGCATCCCCTGCAGCGGGCGATGATCGAGCACGACGGCCTGCAATGTGGCTACTGCACTCCGGGCCAGATCATGGCCGGGATCGCTCTCCTCAAGGAGGGACATGCGAGGACGCGGGAAGAGATCCGCGAGTGGATGAGCGGCAACCTGTGCCGTTGTGGCGCGTACAACGGGATTGTGGAGGCGATCGAGCAGGCGCGAGACGAGATGCGCGATGCAGCCGTTTGAGCTCGTCACGCCAGCCAGCATCGCCGAGGCGATCCGGCTCGGCGGGGGCGCGGACGCCGCGTACCTCGCCGGCGGCACCAATCTCGTCGACCTGATGCGCACCGGCGCGATGCGCGCGTCGACGCTGATTGACATCGACGCGCTGCCTTTGCGCGCGATCGACTTCGACGGCGAGTGGCTGCGAATCGGCGCGCTGACGCGGATGAGCGAGCTGGCCGTCGAGCCCACCGTTCGCGAGCGCTACCGCGTGATCGCCGAAAGCCTCAACCTGTCGGCGTCGGCGCAGCTGGAACATGGCCTCGATCGGCGGCAACCTGCTGCAGCGCACCCGCTGCCCGTACTTTCGCGAGCGCGATTTTCGGTGCAACAAGCGCCGGCCCGGGAGCGGCTGCGCGGCCCGGGAGGGGGAGAACCGCCGGCACGCAATCCTCGGCGGCAGCGAGGCGTGTGTGGCCACGCACGCCTCGGATCTCGCGGTCGCGCTCGTGGCCGCCGATGCCGATGTCCGCGTCCATGGCCCCTCGGGGGAGTGGACGAGCCCCCTCGAGAGCTTCTACCTGGAGCCGGCTTCGACGCCGGAGGTCGAGACCCGACTCGACCGAGGCGATCTGATCACGGCCGTGGATGTGCCGCCGCTCGCGGGCGGCGAGCGGTCGGTCTACCTCAAGCTCCGCGAGCGCGCCTCCTACGATTTCGCGCTCGTCTCGGTTGCCGCGTCGGTCGATCTCGAGGGCGCCGTGATCAAGGAAGCCCGGGTTGCGCTGGGCGGGGTCGCGACGCGGCCATGGCGCGCACGCGAGACCGAAGCACGCCTGCGGGGTGTCGCGCTCGACGATGCCGGTGCCCTGCGCGATGCTGCGGCGGCTGCGTTCGTCGATGCGAAGCCGCTGCGCGAGAACGGTTTCAAGGTCGAGCTTGGCACGCGCGCGATCGTCCGCGCCCTGCGCCAAGCCGGGGGTCTGGCGTGACGTCACTGATAGGTAGGGGCCGCAACCGCATTGACGGGCCCGTAAAGGTCACCGGCGAAGCCCGCTACAGCGCAGACATTCGAGTTGCGGGACTGGTACACGCGGTGTTCGCGACCTCGACGGTCGCCGCCGGACGGATCAGGCGGGTCGACGTCGCCGCAGCGGAGCACGCCGCCGGCGTGCTCGCCGTGTTCACGCATGAGACGATGCCGCGCCTCGCGCGCCAGCCCGTATTCGACCTGGCGAACGTCACGGGCATGAGCTTCTCGTTCCTCCAGGACGATCGCATCGTCTTTGCTGGACAGCCGATCGCGATGGTCCTCGCCGACACGCGCGAGCAGGCACTCAGCGCAGCCGAGCTGGTCGAAGCCGAGTACGACGAGGACACGCCGGTCGCCACGTTGGCCGACGGCGAGCGCCATGCCCACGACGTCGAGCTGCTGTTCGGGGTGATGCCTGCGGCGTATGCGCGTGGGGACATCGAGGCGGGACTCGGCCGGGCGGAGGTCCAGATCAGCGCGAGCTACTCCTACCCGGCCCATCGACACCATCCGATCGAGCTCGCCTCGACGACAGCAGCCTGGGACCGGGCGCGCCTGACGGTCTACGACACGACACAGGGCGTCTCGATGACGCAGATCAACCTCTGCGAGCTCCTAGACCTCGAGCCTGAGGACGTTCGCGTCGTCAGCCGCTTCCTCGGCGGCAGCTTCGGCGTGAAGGGGACGTTCTGGATGCACACCGCTCTGACGGCGCTCGCGGCGCGCGAAGTCGGCCGTCCGGTCAAGCTCGTAATCACCCGGGACCAGATGACGACCACGATGGGCTACCGCGAGGAGCAGCGCCAAGACATGACCCTAGGTGCGACCCGTGAGGGCAAGCTCACCGCGATCCGTCACCACAAACTCGGCGCCACCTCAATGGTCGACGACATCGTCGAACACTCGTGCAACGCAACCACCCTGCTCTACGCCTGCGACAACGTCGACACGGCCTATCGCGTTGCACCGACCAACGCGATGACGCCTACGTTCATGCGTGGGGTCGGGCATTCCTCGGGCCTGTTTGCGCTCGAGTCAGCGATCGACGAACTGGCCGATGAACTCGGGATCGACCCGATCGAGATCCGGCTGCGCAACCACGCCGACGTCGATCCTCGATCCGGCGCTCCCTGGACGAGCAAGTCACTCAAGGAGTGCTACGCCCGCGGCGCGGAGATGATCGGATGGCACGACCGCGATCCCGCGGTCGGCGCGATGCGCGAGGACGGCTGGCTGATCGGCTACGGCATGGGAACCGCGCTGCACCCAGTGCCCCCGCGAGAGCGCACCGAGCTGCGGCTTCGCCTATATGCAAGTGGCCAGCTCCGGGTCGAGTTCGGTGGGCAGGATCTCGGGACGGGGACTTACACCCTCGCGGCCCTCGTCGTGGCCGACGCGCTGGGGGTCCCGATCGACGCCGTCGAGGTCGAACTCGGCGACACCGACCTGCCGCGCACCGGCAACAGCACCGGTGCGACCCACGCGGCCGCCGTCAGCTCCGCCGCCCACCTGGCCGCGCAGGGACTCATCCACCGATTGGCCGCCATAGCCACGACACAGGCTCGCTCACCTCTGCATCAAGCCGACCCCGATGCGATCACCGCACGCGATGGGCGACTCCGACACCCCGACGGACGCACCGACCGCCTCGGCGACGTACTCGCCCGCGCTTCCCTCATGACGCTTGACGTCATGAGCGAGTGGGACCCCGCGTCAGGCCTGGGCACCGCCGCCGGCACAGAACGACGCCTCGCCGTCCATCCAGCCTCGGCATTCTCCTACGGCGCCTGGTTCGCCATCGTCGCGGTCGAACCAGACTTCGGTCTGGTACGCGTCCGCCGACTCGCCGGCGCGTTTGCCGCCGGGCGCATCCTCAACGAGAAGACGGCCGCCAGTCAGATCCGCGGCGGCGCGATCATGGGCATCGGCCAGGCCCTGCTGGAGGCCACCACGACCGATCCCGCCACAGCCCGGATCCTGAACCCCGGCCTCAACGAATACCTCCTTCCCACACACGCCGACGTCCCGCTCATCGACGTGGCATTCGTCGAGGAGCGCGACGAGCAGATCAACATCCTCGGCGTCAAGGGCATCGGCGAACTGCCGGTATCGGGCGTCGCGCCAGCGATCGCGAGCGCCGTCTATCACGCAACCGGACGGCGGATCCGCGACCTGCCGATCCGCCCGGAAATGCTGATCCAGCAAGACTGAGCGCGGCCGCCCACGAGGCGAACCACGCCCACCCTGACTGGCTGCCTAGGACGGCAACGGGTTCGATCCGTGGGTTTGCGTTGGTGCGGTTGGGGCTGATGCGGCGGCGAGGGCGGTTGTGCCGGCGAGGCAGGAGAGGAGGGCGCCGGTGACCCAGACGGTGACGGCGCTTGTGGCGGTGGCGAGAGCGAGGCCGCTGATCGGGCCGATGGCGGTGCCGATGTCTTCGGTGATGGACAGGGCTGCTTGGTAGGAGGCGCGGCGGTTGCGGCCAGCGCGGGTGGTGACGTAGGCGGAGGCGATGGGCGCGTAGAGCATTTCGCCGGTGGCCATGAGAAGGACGGCGATCACGAGGATCGGGTACCCGTAGTGGGCGAACGCGAGCACGCCCAGGCCGGCGCCTTGGACAACGGCGCCGGCGAGCATCGTGGGACCGGCCGGTGTGCGGGTGGTGCGTCGGCTGATGGGGATCTGGAAGACGACGATGGTGGAGGCCGCGAGAGCGAACAGGGCGGCGTAGGCGGTTGTGCTCAGCGGGTGTTGCTGGCGGAGCAGGACGAGCCCATCGGCTTCCCACCAGGCGAAGGTGATGCTCAGCAGGCCGCCGGCCAGGACGAGCACCGCCAAGCGCCGGTCGGTGCGTAGCGCACGCAGGGTGCCGGGCGGTATTTCCGGGTCTGGGTCATCGTCGGGCTGGCCGGGGACATCGCGCGGGAGGAGCACGAATCCGGCTATCAGTGCGGTCGCGAGAAGCGCGCCCGCCGCGGCGAACACGAGCGAGAGGGATACCAGGGCGGCTGCCGCGCCGATCACCGGTCCGGCGACCCGGCCGGCGTTCGCGCCGACGCGAACCACGCTGAAGGCGTGGACGAGCTGTTGTTCGTCGAACAGATCGCCGACGAGCGCGCCGATCGTCGGATGAAACGCGGACTCGAACATGCCGGCGAGCAGGAACAGCGCGATCGCCGGCGCGGGCGAGTCGGCGATCGCTAGGAGCCCGAAGCTGAGCGTCATGCCCCCGGTCGAGAGCAGCAGCAGCCGCCGGTGACCGAACCGGTCAGCCAGCGAGCCGCCGGCTACGCCCGCGCCGAACTCGCCCAGCGCCTGCACGATGAACAGCGCACCGGCGGCGGCGCCGGCAAGTCCGGCGGTCTGATGCGCCCAGATCACCACGAACGGCAGCATCGCGCTGCTGCCGAGCTCACCGAAAGTGCGGACCACCACCAGCCCGACCAGCGGACCTCGCCTCACCGCGCGCCACCGGACGGTTCACGGTGGCGAGGCACAGCCCGCCGAGGACCCAGATCGACCAGCAGCCAGCCAGCTCCGGTCCTGGCGGCCTCGATGACCGCGCGCCGGCGCCCTCTCGGTCGGCTACGGATGCTGACCTCGGCGCTTTGCTGAACGTCGACCATGCGATCTCGGATCAGCGCTTGCAGAAGGGCGGGGCTCTGGCACACGGCCCGTCTCCTCTCACGGGAGTTCCCGTCACGAAGCTTTCGAGGCATCGTGCCTCGGAACTCTAACCTAATACGAGACAACGTGACTCGATATGCTGGGTGGATGAGCGAGACGCTTCCCCGCGTGGGTCGGCCGCGCAGCGAACGCGCTCGGATCGCGGTGCTGCACGCGGTCGACGATCTGTTAGTCGAGGTCGGCTATGCGGCGATGACGATGAAGGGCATCGCCGAGCGCGCCGGCGTGGGCCGGCAGACGGTGTACCGGTGGTGGTCCACCAAAGCGGAGCTCCTGTTCGAGGCCGCCGTCATCGACGCCGCCGGCGAACTCACAACCGTCCCGCACGAGAACACCGTCGACGACCTCACCGCCTACCTCGAAGCAGTGTCCCAGTTCCTCAGCGACTCGCCCGCCGGAGCCGCCTACAGGGCGCTCCTCGGCGAAGCGCAGCACGACCCCGCGGTCGCCAAGCTGCTCGCATCGACCGATCTGCTCGGCAACAGCGCCCGACCGGTGCTCGAACGAGCCATCCACCGCGACGACATCCCCACCGAGACCACGGTCGACCACGCCATCGCTCAACTCGTGGGACCGCTCTTCTTTCAAATCATCAGCGGATACCACTGTCGCGGCGACACGCCCCGCGACCTAGCCGATGCCTTTCTGAAAGGCATGCAACAGCCACCATCCTCGTGATCCGCGGCCCTGCCACTGCGGCCGCGGCCGGCGTTCGGTAACGAGCCCGAGGGCCTCGTCGCCCGCGCTGCAGGCGTCATCCAGAAGTGCCAACCCTTGCTCTCGAAACCGTGATCAGATCGGGCGCGAGCCCTCCTCTGATTCCGCGACGGCATCCCGGGCATGATGCCCGACTGCAGTGCAACACGCCGGTGTGTGGGCGCTCGCGTGCCTCCCGGGCTGACCTTGACCGCCAGACGCGAGTTTGGCGAATGGGAGGTGCGCAGCGACGCACGGGTCGACGCGCGCTTTCACTTCCGTGCGGGTATCCCGAGCCTGGTGCCGTGGCTGGTTGTGTCTGGAGCGACGGCCTCCGGCTCGGTGTGACGGCCCGCCGACACTGCCGCAAGTTCGTGGGAGGAGCAGCCTGGGGTGCGTTGGGCTCCGTTTACCGGCTGCGCGTGGTGGATCGGATGTCCGTGGCCTGGTTGTGACGGTCTTAGGTTTCGCTGGGTCCGAGCAAAAGCTGGGTTCGGTACTTCGGCGCGAGCGCCGTAGCCTTGGCCACGAACGCCGCCTGCGCGTCCCCGTCGAACGGAGGCGGCGCCTGCGTGCGGTGGGCCAACGGAACGCCGATCTCGCGGAAGAAGTCGTCCTGTCCGGCGGGGGCGCAGAGGCAGAGCATCCGTGCGGGGCGATCGCTTGCGTTGCGAAAGACATGTGGGGCGTTGGCCGGAATATTGACGGTGTCCCCAGTCCTCGCGGTCGACGTTTGCCCGCGGAAGGTCAGCTCGATCTCCCCGTCGATGATGCTGAACATCTCCTCGAAGTCGTGGCGATGCGGGGGCGGGCCTCCGCCCGGCGGGACGTGCATGTCGATCAACGTGTAGCGCCCGGCCGTATCGCGGCCGGACAGCAGGATCGTGTACGTGTCGCCGACGACACCGAGGTGCTCCAGCGATTCATCGCGGTCGGGGCTCGCCGTGGCGAGCCTGCGAGCGGGGTCGTCGGGCGGGATCTGGCCCGCGGGTGTTTGGCGCGGCGAGGTGTCGGTCATTGCTGCTCTCCTGTCGCTTGGGGGTGTCGACGCGCAAACAAGGGTCACTCGGGTCCGTTGAGCAGGAGCGCGGCCGTGCCGAGCATGACGGCTGCCGTGGTGCCGTGCACTCCGTAGGCGGTTGCCTTCGGGCCGTCGTGCCGCAGCACGATGGTCGCGTCGCCGATCGGGATGATGCTGGCCGCGGCCAGGTACCTGCCCAGAATGTGCGGCTTTCCGGTTGCGAGCAGGACGAACGCGACGACGCCAGAGGCGATGTCCCGCACGCCCTTGACCGCAAGGTAGGGGTCGCCGGCCGGGCCGCCTTGCTCGTTGGTGATCCCGTACGCGGCTGCCGCTGCCTGCGGCGCGACCAGGAAGCGGGCGCCGATGACGATGATGCCTGCGCCCAGCAGCCCAGATAGTGCGTAACCGATCTTCGTCGGCACCACGGCACCATGTGTTCTCCCTGCGTTTCTAGCTTTCATTGGCGGCCCTGTTCTAAGCCGTTGCCGGTTTCCGTCGCGGTCCTGGAATTGCGCGGGGTGCGCAGGCCGAGGAGCTTGCCGGCGGCCGCCAGGATCGCGAACAGCGCTCGGTCCAGCGCGCGCGGTAGGGGCGTCGGGTGCTCGACGTCGGGGAATCGGTTGATCACGCGGGCCGCCGTCAGAAGGTAGGTGAGCCCCTCACGCCCGGTGTTGTTGGCCGCGGTGATCTCGGCGAGGAACTCCTCGAAGCGACCCGCTGGTCGTATCTCCGCGAGGAACCGCAGCTCGCCGTCGCCGGCGTTGCGCGGGAGATGCCTCGCGCCGGGCTCTACCACGAACGAGTCCCCCTTCGTGAGCAGATGTTGCTTCCCGTTGACGGTCAGCTCCAGAGTGCCCGAGAGCACCTCAAACCGCTCGCGCTGAGCTGGATGGGCGCTTGTCGGGCGTCGGCTGGGACCGGGCGCCGCGGTGTCCTGGATCCTCACGAGCTCGCCGCCGCTGTCGCGCGCGGCCTCGAGCACTTGGTATCGCTCGCCGAACCGCTTGTCGTAGAGCTCGTCACCCGTGGTGAACATGTCGCCTCCAACCAAGAAATCTAGCAGTGCTAGATAATCTATCACCGCTACGCTAGCGTTGCAAGGACTTCTGTCGGCGCTACAGTTGAGGGATGTCGGTTCAGGACCGTCGAGCCCGCGAGAGACAGCAGCGCGAGCGGCTGATCGTCGCCACCGCGCGCGAACTCGCCGAAGCAGAAGGCTGGGACGCGGTGACGACGCGGCGTCTGGCCGAGGCGATCGAGTACAGCCAGCCGGTCCTCTACAGCCACTTCTCCGGCAAGGACGCGATCGTCCGGGCCGTCGCGCTAGAGGGGTTCACCCAACTCGCCGCAACCCTTCGCGACGCCCGACACGTAGCACGCTCGCCGCGCCCCGCGCTGCTCGCCCTCGCGCGCGCCTACCTGGAGTTCGCGCACACGCGGCCCGCTCTCTACAACGCGATGTTCACCCTCGCCGAGCTCCCCTTCGCACAGCCCGACACGCCCGCCCCGCTCCACCAGGCGTTCGCCGAGCTTCGACAAGCACTCGCGCCGTTCGCCCCGCCGCGCAACGTCGACACGCTTGCGGAGGTCGTCTGGAGCGCGTTGCACGGCCTCGCGACACTCTCCCGCAGCCACCGACTCCGGCCCGACCACGCCGAACAGCGCCTCGCCCTACTCGTGCGCACAGCGACCACGAGCGAGCGACGCTCTTCGTGACCCCGCGCGGCCGCATGGCCAACGCGACCGGCTTGCGCAGCAGCGCCAGACGATCGGCGCCCC
>Ga0335076_10003271_pt1 | contig 16262 bp, 12 predicted proteins | sample Lox_Sample_25_FD_206717 | JGI IMG/M metagenome (GOLD analysis project Ga0335076, IMG submission 206717) | Soil microbial communities from Loxahatchee National Wildlife Refuge, Florida, United States - Lox_Sample_2.5 | ecosystem: Environmental > Terrestrial > Soil > Wetlands | place: USA...
CCTCACTACATCGTCGCCGAGAGGATCGGGTTCGCGCCGGGCCGCGAGACCCCCACCGTGGACGAGCCCTGCTGAAGAGGACTCCGCCTTGCTGCTAACCGGAGTTCGGAGACGGGGACACCGAGGTCGCCGTCCAAGATCGTGCCTCCTCCCGGGGAGGATTCGAGTTCTCTGTTGGGGGACGTACGACACCTCGAAACCCCGGACCCGCATCCTCCGCAACGGTTTGGGGGCCATCGGTATCACTCTCCACGAATGTCATGCGACGTTGTGGGAGGGGATCGAGGACAAGTCCCAGGTCATCGGCCTCGCGCATCGCCTGCGACTGCTCATCCGGTGGCTCAGCCGCTATCCGGTCCTGCTGTGGCTCTTCCTGCGCACCCCGCGCCCCGACATCGTCCTGGTCGGCTTCCCGGGCGTGCTTGACGTGATCGCTGTGGCGCCCCTGGCTCGCCTGCGTCGGGTTCCCATCGTGTGGGACATGTTCATGTCCCTCTACGACACGGTGGTCCTGGATCGTCGGCTGATCACCGAGGCCGGCCTCGGCGCGCGCCTGCTCCACCGGCTCGAGGGTTTCGCCCTCCGCCTGGCGGATCTCGTCTTTCTCGACACGGAGGCGCACGCTCGGCGTGTGGAAAGCCTGTATGGGCTCCCCGTCGGGCATTGCGGTGCGGTGTGGGTGGGCGCGGAGCCAATGCAGTTCCGGGTCCCCCCGCCCCCCGCCCGCGCGCGAGCGCCCGGCGCGCGGTTGAACGTCCTGTTCTACGGACAGCTCATTCCGCTCCACGGCATCGAGACCATCGTGGGGGCGGCGCGCCTCCTGCGTGAGGAGGCGATCGAGTGGACGATCATCGGCCGTGGTCAGGAGGGAGCCACCTTGCGCCGCCTGCTGACCGCGACGCCCGTGCCTAGGCTGCGCTGGATCGAGTGGGTGGCCTACGCGGACTTGAAGCACTGGATCGCCGAGGCCGATGTGTGCCTGGGCATCTTCGGGACGTCGGAGAAGGCAGCGAGCGTGATTCCAAACAAGGTGTTCCAGGTCGTGGCCGCCGGCCGGCCCCTCATCACGCGGGACTCGCCGGCGATACGCGAGCTGCTCTCCCCGACGCCCGGCTGCGTGTCCCTCGTGCGGCCTGGTGACGCTGCTGCGCTGGCCGATGCGGTTCTCGAGCACGCGGAGCGGGCGACGAAGCCCGGGCCCGACGGCTGCCACGCCTTGCTCGCCAGCCGGATCGGGCCGGAAGCGATTGGCCGTCAATTCGAGGAGCTGGTCGCCCGCCGGCTCGGCAACCGGTGAAGGCGACGGTCCAGATCGATCGGATGTACGGTCCGGCCGCGCCCGAGAACGGGTGGGTGCCGGCCCCTCGGTATCTGCTGCGCCGCTCGCGGATCCTCGCCATGACCGCAGGCATCCCGCCCGGGGACCTGCTGGAGATCGGGTGCGGCGCTGGGATGCTGCTCCAGGAGTTCGCTCGCCGAGGATTCCGCTGCACGGCGCTCGAGTCTTCCGCCGCCGCCCTGAACCTCGCCCAGGCGTTCGCGCGAGCAGCGAACCTCCCGATCCGCTTCTGTGGCGCCCCGGACACGGATTGGCGCGGACACTTCGGCACTGTCTTCGCGTTCGAGGTGCTCGAGCACATAGCCGACGACCAAGGCGCGCTCGCCCAGTGGTCGGGGTGGCTTCGCTCGTCTGGCCACCTCGTCATCTCAGTGCCAGCTCACGCGAGGCTCTGGAACGCACGCGACGAGTGGGCAGGGCACTACCGACGTTACGAGCGCGCCGAGTTGGAGCGCCTCGTGAGCGAGGCTGGGCTGGAGATCGAGTCCTTCGAATGCTATGGCTTCCCTCTGGCCAACTTGACGGAGAGGATCGGGGCGCGCAGCTACGCCGGGCGAATCCGCCGCGAAGCGCGTCATCTCGATGCCGACCCGCGTGCTCGAACCGACCGCAGCGGCATCGAACGTGGGCCGAATGTCCGCTTGTATCCTCTGCAAACGAGCTTCCCTGGCCGTGTGGCGCTCGCGGTCTGCCTGGGCCTCCAGCGGATGTTCCTCGCCACCGACCTTGGCAGCGGCTACCTGCTGCGGGCACGACCTCGATGAGATCATCGCTGCGGTTCGGCAGCGTCCTCCTGGGTCTTGCCGCGACAGGGTACTTCGTGGTTTTCGCCAGCCGCGCCGCGGCACGGCACGACCCAGGGAGCATCAGCAGCGGGCCGATGGTGTTTGCGATTGTGCTCGCGGCTGTCGGTTGCGCCTCGATCATTCTCACCAGCAGTTGGGCCTGGGGTCGGCTTCTGAGAGGTGCGGGCGTGCAGGTCCCGACCCTTCGGCTTAACGTCATCATGGGTCTGACCCAGGTGGGTAAGTACGTTCCTGGCAACGTCGGCCACCACCTCGGGCGTACGGCGATGTCGATTCAGTGGGGGATTCCCGCCCGCGCCCTGTTCGCCACGCTCCTGGCCGAAACGCTGCTGGCCATGGCCGCGGCCGTTGTCGTGGGTGTGCTCGGGCTCGCTGTGGCAGGTCGGGGAACGGCAACACTCCCACGCCGACTTCCAGAGGCGGCGGCACTCGCGGCGCTCGGGTTGACGATCGCTCTCGTGGCCCTCCTGGTGGCCATCCGGGGCGCTCCGCGACTGGTTCGTCGACTCGCACTCCACCTGCCGGCAACGGGGTTCTCGTTCGCGGCGGGCGGGCGCGCCCTGGGCGCGGCGTTCGCCGCGTACGTCCTGAACTTCATCGTCATCGGCGTCGGCTTCTACGTCATCGCATTCGCCGCCATCCGCATCCCCCTTGCCGCGGCCCCGCTTTTCGTCGGTGCCTTCGCGCTTTCCTGGATCGTCGGCTTCCTGGTTCCCGGGGCTCCGGCTGGCCTCGGTGTGCGAGAGGGCATCATGGCCGCGCTCATCGCAACGCCTCTCCATGGCGACAGGGCTCTCGAGATCATCGTGGCCTTCCGTGTCGCCACGACACTGGGTGATCTGCTGGGCTTGGCGTGGGGTGCGAGCCTTTATGTCCTCGAGCGGCGGACGGCGGCGCGCGTCGTGGCCGTTCCTCCGGGCACCGACCCACAGCATGGGCCCTGCACACGGCCTACGCTCGATGGTCGAGCGTAGCAGTCCTCGCCGACAGGGGGGTCCGACGACCAGGCGTTGCACCTGGGCGAGCGTGCCCTTGCCTATGTGCGTCGGAATGAGTTGCAGCGCGAGAGCCTGGCGTTCACGAGCGGTGCCGCCTGCCACCGCCCGTATGGCCATGCCCGCTCGCTCACGCGGCTGAGCCGGCCAGGGACGCAGCTGCCCGTCGTTTGGGAACCCGTCACCTTCGGCTGCCGGGCGGATTCGTGCCCGGTGCGACGCAGCGTGATCGTCATCGGCCCGGACGGGGGTCGGTCACTGTACTTGGTCGCGATCGCCCGGGGCGGGCCGACTGGGAACTCCATCGGCAGCAGGAGTGCTCCCGAAGGTACGGTCGTAGAGGTAGTACCTCCTTAGGCTCTCGGAGTCGTCAGTCGGGTAGACGACGCCTCGCTGGGCGAAGGGGTGTTCCGCCAGCGACAGCACCACGAACGCGCGGCCCGCGGTCGGGGCGAACGTGCTCAGCACGGCGCCGTCCGTGAGACCAAGCTCGGCGGCGTATCGCTCGATGATCGAGCTCTCGGATTGGCCTTGCAGGTGCGCTACGCGCACCACCGAGATGCCGTGCAGGCTCTGGAGCAGCACCGCCAGGAGCCGGAGGGTCGGCTCGCCCGCGCGGACGAAAAGGACGCGGTTCCCCCCTACGTTCCGCGCCACGTCCTCCACGAAGCTCAGCTGCCCGGTCTCGGACGGATGACGATAGAGTCCTCGGTCGAAGTAGAGGTTGAACGAGAGGCCAACCAAGGCGAGCAAGGACAGCTGACCTCGCGGCGACCGAAGGTGCCCGAGCAGGCTGCCCAGGAGTAGCATCGTGGCGGGCACGAGCACCGGCAGGAAGTAGCGCGAGGCATAGTAGTTCACTGGCGTGTCGACGCGGAAGAAAGTATAGACGGCGACCGTCCAGAGGGTGGCGACGAGCAGGAAGGCCGGCACGGGGGAGGCGCTCGCCGCTCGCCCGCGGCGGAGCACGAGCGCCACGACTGCCGGAAGCCCCACAAGCGACGTGGCCATCACCATGCTCACGATGTCGAGGTGAGCGACCGCCGCCCAGCCGCGTCCGACGTACTCCATCCGCTGGCCCCAGGCCCCGCCGATCGGCCCCTCCGCGAAGTGGTCCGTCCACCCAAGCTGGTAGCCGCGCCAGACCGTCCACGCCGTCATCAGCACCAGCGCGGGGAAAACCGTACCGCGCAACCGCCGCTCCGCGCGATCGGCCCAGCCCGCGAGCCCGGGCAAGGGCCTCGATCCTCGGAGGAGGAGAGTGAAGGAGAGGACGAGGCCCACTGCGTAGAAGGCCGCAACCAGCCCGAAGCCCGCCGCGGCGGGGTCGACGGCGGGGAGGAAGCTGAACGAGATGCGGAAGATGTCGTGCACGTAGAAGGGACTGAAGTACTGGCCGAGGGGTAGACCGACGAGGAGAGCCGCGAAGGCGATAGTGCAGAAGAGGGCCAGCCGCCGGTCCGCGGAGCGACAGACCTCAAGGACCAGCAGGAGCAGCAGGGGAGCGTAGAGAAACGTCGAGGCGTGGCTGACGGCGAAGAGCAGGACGCCCGCCGCAGCGAGGACGGCCCGCCAACGCGACTGCCCGCCGAGGAAATGGAGGGCGAACAGGAAGAGGAAGAGGAGAAGCATCTCCGACGTCGAGTACTTCGAGAAGAAGAGGAGGAGTGGCGACGAAGCGAAGATCGTGAGACTCACCACGCGCGGGGCCGCGCCCTCGGCCAAGCGCTCCAGGAGCAAGCCGAAGAGCAGGACGCTCAGCCCGTAGAGGAACACCAGCGCGGCGGAGGCTTGCGCCACTCCAAAGATGCCCGCCCAAAGCGCCATCACCATGGGCCAGCCTGGGAAGAACTGGAAATGGAAGCGCGCGCGGTCGGAGGCGGGCAGGTAGGTCCCCGGGAGGTAGGCGCCGGCGTGCTGCATGTTGTCCCGGTCGAAGATCGCGAGCAGCTCACCCTCAAGACGGTCGCGCAGTGGGATGGAGCCGCGCAGGCCCCCGCTTTGGAGGTGGTGGATCGCCCGGTTCGTGTACACGCCGGCGTCGTTCTGCATGCGGAGTTCTTCCATGCGCGGCAGCGAGATGGGCGCCATGAGCACGAGCACGAGGAGGAGCAGCCAGTCCCGAGGTGACACCAGGGGGCCACGGGGCAGCGGATGGACCTCCATCCAGCCGAGCTTGGCCAGGACCCCGAGAGGAATGGCCGCGGTCAGCGCCAGCGTGGCGGCGGGCCGAAAGGCTCCGACGGAGACGAGGGCGACCGCGATGAGAGCGGCAATCACGGTTTCCGCGGCCGCCGCTTCTATGACGAGGCGAAGTTGCGAGGCGGGCGTCTCCCCCCGAGCGAGAAGCAGGAACCATCCCGCGGCGCCCAGGAGCGCCAAGGCGAGCAGCGCCGGCGACATCGAATCAGGTCTCGGGCCGCCCGGAGCCCGCCGTTTTCCGAATGCTCATGCCTCGGTGGGGGGTCCGCCTGGTTCCGGGGGCGCTATCCCAGATGCGATGCCCCCAGGGCCCTTCGGCTGCCGCGGGTGGGTACGCCCGCCCTGTGCGACCGAAGCCGGAACCCGGGCGGGGACGATGCCCGCCCCGAGTGGAGCTTTCCGGCTGAGACAGGCCATGCGCCGGTAGTATACGCTCCCCTCGGCATGAAGCTCGTCGTCCAGCTCCCGTGTCACAACGAGGAGGAGTCCCTGCCTCGCACACTCGCGGATCTGCCGAGTACCGTGCCCGGCTTCGACTCCGTCGAGTGGCTCCTGGTCGACGACGGGAGCACAGACAGTAGCGTCGAGATCGCCAGGGAGCATGGCATCGATCGAGTCGTGTCGCTCCCGAGACGACGCGGCCTCGCGAGTGCGTTTCTGGCCGGACTCGAGGCCGCGCTGCAGAGCGGCGCCGACGTCGTGGTGAACACCGACGCCGACAACCAGTACCGGGGCGCTGACGTGGAGAAGCTCGTTCGACCCATCGTCGACGGGAGAGCCGATATGGTGGTCGGCGAGCGGCCGAGAGACTCGATGGCATTCTCACCCGCGAAGAGGGTGCTCCAGAGGATGGGAAGCGCAGTGGTGCGCTGGATCTCCGGCACCACCATCCCCGACGCGACTTGCGGCTTCCGAGCGTACAGCAAGGACGCGGCACTGCAGCTGAACGTCTTCTCGACCTTCAGCTATACCTTGGAGACCATCATCCAGCTCGGCCTCCACCGAGCGCGGATCGTGTCGGTCCCCATCGGGGTCAACCCCGTCGCTCGTCCCTCACGGTTGTTTCACTCGATCCCCGAGTTCGTCTTCAAGCAGGCTCTGACGATCGTCCACATCTTCGTCATCTACCGGCCGGTCGAGATCCTCGCCTGGCCCGGTCTCATGCTCGTCCTCCTCGGTCTGCTCCCGGGTGTGCGCTTCCTTCTGCTCTATCTGGCGGGTCGAGGGCAGGGACACGTCCAATCCCTCATCCTCGCCTCGCTCCTCCTTTCCACCGGGGTTGTGCTTCTCCTCGCGGCAATGATCGCTAGCGTCAGCGCGGCCAACCGGATGCTGCTCGAGGACTTGCGGCTGCGGCTCCGTCGCCTGGAGACCGAGCGAACTTCCCGTACGCCCCCCGAGTAGCGGACGAGCCCTCGATCTGCGGCGCGCACCGTCGCGGCTACCCGGCGGGAGGCTTCACAGCCAGGGGCTGCCCGTCCCCAGCTGACTCTCTGGCAGAGCTGGTGATCCGCTGCCGTTAGACTCTCCCCTTCTTCTTCGGCACGCCCTTCGGGTGGCAGTCGAGGCAGGCGACGCGGTGGACGTCGTGGAGCGAGTCCCTCGACTTGAAGGTCGTGTCCATCTTCTCGACGTCGATGCCGCAGTTCGAGAGCCGGGGGTGGCAGCCCGCGCACGAAGCCCGCGTCTTCAGGCCGTGCTTCTCGTGGCAGGCGAGGCAGCTCAGCCCCTCGTGAACCCCCACCGGCGTGCGGTCGTCGCCGGAGAAGACCTGGTTCCCCGCCCGCGGCGCGTGGCACTCGTAGCAGAGGGCCTGCCGGCGGTCGGGGCTCGTCTTCACGAGCCGGTCTCCCTCCTTCATCACCGGCAGGGGGAGCCGGTCGAGGCCGACTGGCTCGAGGGCGCGCCGGTCGTAGAGGGCGAGGGACGGCCGGGCGATCTCCTGGGCCGGTCCGGCGACGAGGCCCCGGTCGCTCCGCGGCGGAAAGGGCTCGCCCTTCCGGTGCACCGAGTGGCAGGCGAGGCACGGCAGGGCGGGAAGGCTCGCGTCCTCGTCCTTCACGAACGTCCACGGCCCCGTGCGGTCGAGGGGAGTCACGAGATCCCGGATGCCGCCCTCGAAGTGCATGGCGTGGCAGCGCAGGCAGTCGTCCATGAGCTGCTGGTTGCGGTTGTGCTCGGGGTTGATGAAGAAGGCCGCGTAGGGCGCGCCGTGGGGCCCGCTCTCCCAGTCGGCGCGCTCCTGGCGGTGGCACGACGAGCACCGCTCGACGAGAGGTGCGACGTCCTGGTGGCGGATGTGGATCTGCTCGGGGGTCTGGCCGCGGGAGTGGAGCCAGACGCGCTCCAGGTTCTTCGCGTGCATGCGCAGCTCGGCCGTGAACGAGGTACCGTGGCAATCCTTGCACCGGACGCCGCGGTGACTGGAGGCCGCCCAGGAGTCGACCATCGGACGGATCTCGTGGCAACGCGCGCAGCCCATGCCGTCGTCGCCACCGTAGTACCAGCTGGTGCCGGCGAGGGCCACGAGGCCGAGGACGCCGATCGTCGCGGCGGTCAGGAGGAGGCGCCTTCGGGTCTTCATGGTCGCCCCCCTAGCCCTTCAGTCCCCCGCCCTTCCAGGCCTTGACCAGGAGGTCGGAGGCCCGGAAGGCGTTGGCGTAGATCGTCAGCACGGGGTTGAATCCGCCGTTCGTGACGTGGACGCCCGCGTCGATGACGAACACGTTCGGCACGTCGTGGACGCGGCAGGAGGCGTCCACGACCGAAGTCTGGGGATCGTTCCCCATGCGGCAGGTGCCCGACTGGTGCTGGTGGCCGGAGACCCCGCGTCCGGCCCGGCGCTGGTAGGTGAGGATCGCGCCCGCCTCCTTGAGCCAGGCCTCCGCCCTCTCCGCCTGGCGGTTGGCGATCTCCCGCGTGTGGGGGTGGTTGTCGCCCGAGACGCGCAGGACCGGGATGCCCCAGTAGTCCTTCACCTTCGGGTCGAGCTGGACCCTCCCGTCCCAGGTCGGCATGTCCTGGGTAGGGCCCTGGATCATGATGTTCCGCTGGTAGTCGCGGCGCATGAAGTCCTTGTGGGCCTTGCCCCAGGAGGGCGTCCCGGGCGGCTGCTGGTTCGAGAGCTGATAGGGCAGGCGGATGAACTCGTTCGCGAGCATGCCCCCGCCGGCGAGGCCCGGCGTGCCGTGGTTGTAGTCGCAGACCGAGATGCAGACGCCGGGGCCGATGTCGTCGTAGGTCAAGCGGTCGAAGAAGCCGACGGCGCCGGTGTAGGTGTGGCCGGTCAGGTTGCGGCCCACCCAGTCGTGGCGGTTGCCGAGGCCGTTCGGATGGAGACGGCTCTTCGAGAGGAGGAGCAGACGCGCCGACTCGGTCGCCCCGCCGGAGACCACGACGACGTCCGCCGGCTGCTCCTGGAGGCGGTCCCGCTCGTCGAAGTAGGCGACGCCCCTCGCCCGGCCACGGTCGTCGAGGAGGATCTCCTTCACCTTGCACTCGGTGCGCAGCCAGGCGTTGCCGGTGGCGAGCGCCCTCGGGATCACCGTGTTCTGGCTGCCGTTCTTGGCGTTCGTCTCGCAGCCGAAGCCCACGCACCAGCGGATGCGCATGCAGGCCGACCGGCCGTTGTAGGGGACGCTGTTGATGAGGAGCGGGGTGTCGAAGGGGTGGAGCCCGAGCCTCAGGGCGGCCGGCTTCAGGATCTCGTACTCGAGCGACTTCGGCGTCATGGGCGGCATGGGCAGGGGCTTCTTGCGCGGGCCCTTGAACGGGTTCGGCTCCACGTCGCCGCTCACGCCGATCTCGTACTCGGCCTTCTCGTACCAGGGCTCCATGTCGTCGTAGGAGACGGGCCAGTCGTCGAGGGTCGAGCCCTCGATCGCGCCGTAGGTCGACCGCATGCGGAAGTCCTGGGGCATGTAGCGCCAGGCCTGGGCGCCGTAGCTGAAGGTCCCGCCGCCGACGCAGCTCGCGTTCGGGCTGTAGTCGCCCTCGTGCGGGAAGACCACGCGCTCCCGGCCTTCGAGGTCGACGCGGACGCGGGGGTTCTTCTCCTCGTCCGGCCCGTAGGCCACGCCGAGGCTCGAGTTCCTCTGGTTGACGAGGTCGTCCTTCCGCTCCTCGAACGGCGAGTGCCAGCGTCCCTTCTCGAGGCAGATGACGCTCAGGCCGCCCTCGGCGAGCTGGGAGAAGGTGACGCCTCCTCCCGCGCCCGAGCCGACCACGACCGCGTTCACACGGGGGAGAGCCATGGCTTCACCCCTTCCTCGCCGGAGACGGTGGAGCCGCCGTTCGCGGAGCGAGGGCGGGCGCGGGCGGCGTCTCGTGCAGCCGCCCCCGGATCGGCGGGTCGGGGACGCCGAGCATCTTCCAGCTCACGCGGTCCTTGTTCCCGCCGTGCCGGGGATCGCCGTAGAAGCCCATCATGGTGTACTCGCGCAACAGGGCGAAGAAGGCCCGAGGCTCGACGCCTGTCCAGTCCGCGGCCTCGACCGCGCCCTTCTCGACGTCCTGGATCACGGACGTCTGCGTCTCGAAGGCCAGCGCGGCGAACGGCTGCCCGTGCCGTCGGCGCGCGGTCGCGTCGAGGCCGCGGAGGCCCGCCTGCCAGCGCGATCGCTCCGCCTTCCGCCGCGTGGCGAGCTGCCGGTCGACGAACGTGACGACGCCGGCCTGGGCCGCGCCGGGGTCCTCGTCCGGGGGGACGATCTGGTCGCAGGCCGCAGCGAGCGTCGCCGCTTCGTCCTCGCTGAGCGAGCGCCACCGGCTCCTCGGTCCGGCGCAGGCTGCAGCGGTGGCGGCGGCGGCGACGGCGCTCGTCTTCAGGAAACCGCGTCGCCCGACGGCGTAGGGATCGTCCATCGCTTCCCTCCAGACTCCGGCACCATACCGGCCGTATCACCGCCGATGCAATAGGCAGGACGCCCCATGGCCTCTCCGAGCACACCCGGCCGAGGCGGCGTGCGAGGAGTCAGCCGTCTCCCGCTCTTGGGCCCCGAGTACCTGTTCGTCAGAGAGGCCGTCGGGCGCTCATAGAGACTCAAGCGATCGGGTGGCCGGGTTCCCCCGAAGCAGTTGGATCCCTCAGGCCCCGACCACGTCAGACGCCCTCGGGATGGCGTGGCCAGAGGCAGCTCGACGAGCCGACCCACGTCTTGTCGCGGTTGAACTTGACGCCCATCATCTTGCCCTGCGAGAGGCGGGCGAGGGTGGTCACCGGACGGGGCTGTCCGGCACGCCACACGAACATCACCCTCACCTCGACCCGCGAGCGCGCCCCGTCGGGGGTCTCGATGACGGGCGCGTAGTCCACCTTGCGCATGAGGAGGGTCCGTGAGCGCTCCGGCTCGGGGACCGCGGCCAGGTCCTCCGGCGTGGGGTCGACGTTCACACCGGTGCCCGAGAAGGAGAAGAGGGGCTTCAGCACCCAGCCCTCGAGGTCGTCCGGCGCCCGGTCGAAGGTGCTGAGGAGGCGCGCCTCGGGGACGAGCGGGTGCTTCAGGTCCGGCAACGCGTGCTTGCTCCAGCGGAAGAACCAGTTCGGGTGGCCTGCCCACTGCACGTCGAGGTCGTCGGTGAGGCGGAAGGGCAGCGCGACCTTCTTGGCGACGAGCTCGTCCACGATGACCCGGTTGTAGACCCGCAGGATGCGGGTCCTCCTCCGGTCGCGCTCGTACCACAGCTCGCGGCCGCGCTTCTCGACGTCGGTCGGGCAGACGGCGCGGATCCCGAAGAGCCTCTCCGTGGCCGCGAAGTCCGGATAGGTCCCCTGCCCCGGCGGGTCGAGGTCGAGGAGCACCACGTTCTCCGGAGGCAGGCCGCCGAGGATCGCTTCCCCCACCACGCGCAGGTAGCCCTCGGCGTCGAGGCCGCCGAGGAGGAACTGGAGCGGCTCCCCCGGCATCATCTCCGCGCAGAGCCGGCCCTGCAGGAGCTGGAAGGCGTAGAGCGAGGGAAAGCCCTGGAGCTCGATGAGCCGGGGCGCGAGCCGTCCTCCGTCATCGACGATCGCGAAGTCGGCCTGGGCGAAGAGGGGGTGGTCGTCGCTCGCCGGGACGTCGAACTCGGGAGGCACCGCTTCCTTCGAGCGCGCGAGCGCCTCCGGCCGGAGGAGCTGGTCCCAGATCTCGAGCGCCCCCTTCACCATGGCGTCGCGCAGGACCGGGGGAAGGAAGACCGGCGTCTCGCAGATGCGGAAGCCGATCCGGCTCCCGACCGCCTGGGCGAGCCGGGCCTTGTACGCCTCGTAGTCGTCCGGCCTCCAGGACTCGTTGAATGCCCGGCGCAGCGCTTCGATCACGGCCGCCTCATCCGGCGACGGCGAGCTGCTGGAAGAAGTCGTTGCCCTTGTCGTCCACGAGGATGACGGCCGGGAAGTCCACGACCTCGAGCCTATAGACCGCCTCCATGCCGAGCTCGGGGTACTCCACGAGCTCGACCTTGCGGATGTTCTCCTTCGCGAGGAGGGCGGCGGGGCCGCCCGCCGAGCCGAGGTAGAAGCCGCCGTGCTTCCGGCACGCCTCCGTCACCTGGGCGCTGCGGTTGCCCTTGGCGATCATCACCATCGAGCCGCCGTGCGACTGGAAGAGGTCGACGTAGGAGTCCATGCGGCCGGCGGTCGTCGGCCCGAAGGAGCCGGAGGGCAGGCCCTCGGGCGTCTTGGCCGGCCCCGCGTAGTAGACCGGGTGGTCCTTGAAGTACTGCGGGAGACCCTCCCCGCGGTCGAGGCGCTCCTTCAGCTTGGCGTGGGCGATGTCGCGGGCCACGACGATGGGGCCGGTCAGCGAGAGCGCGGTCGCCACCGGGTGCTTCGTCAGCTCGGCCAGGATCTCTCTCATGGGCCGGTTGAGGTCGATCGCCGCTTTCGGCTTGTACGGCACGCCGCGGTAGCGCTCGGGGATGAAGCGGCCGGGGTTCCGCTCGAGCTCTTCGACCCAGATCCCGCTCCGGTCGATCTTCGCGAGGACGTTCCGGTCCGCGGAGCAGGAGACGCCCATGCCGATCGGACAGGAGGCGCCGTGGCGGGGCAGGCGCACGACACGGACGTCGAGAGCGAAGTACTTGCCGCCGAACTGGGCGCCGATGCCGGTCTTCCGCGCCTCCTCGAGGAGCGACGCCTCCAGGTCGAGGTCGCGGAAGGCCTGGCCCTGCTTGCTGCCCCTCGTCGGGAGGCCGTCGAGGGCGCGGGCGGAGGCGAGCTTCACGGTCTTCAGCGTGGCCTCGGCCGACGTGCCGCCGATCACGATGGCGAGGTGGTACGGAGGACAGGCCGCGGTGCCGAGCGTCCGCATCTTCTGCGAGAGGTACTTCACGAGGGCGCCCGGGTTGAGAAGCGCCTTCGTCTCCTGGAAGAGGAAGGTCTTGTTCGCCGAGCCCCCGCCCTTCGCGAGCATGAGGAAGTGGTACTCCATGCCGTCGGTCGCGTAGAGGTCGATCTGCGCGGGCAGGTTCGAGCCCGAGTTGGTCTCGTCGTACATCGTGAGGGGCACGGTCTGGGAGTAGCGGAGGTTCTCCGTCGCGTAGGTCAGGAAGACGCCGCGCGCGAGGTGCTCCTCGTCCCCGCCGCCGGTCCAGACCCGCTGGCCCTTCTTGCCGACGATCGTGGCGGTGCCGGTGTCCTGGCACATCGGAAGGACGAAGCCGGCCGCGACCTCGGCGTTGCGCAGCAGGGCGAGGGCGACGCCGCGGTCGTTGTCGGAGGCCTCGGGGTCGTCGAGGATGGCGGCGAGCTGGGCGAGGTGCCCGGGCCGATAGAGGAAGGAGACGTCGCGGAAGGCCTCCCGAGCGACGAGGGTGAGGGCCTCGGGCGCGACCTTCAGGACCTCCTGCCCGTCGAACGAAGCGACGGAGACGTGGTCGGACGCGACCCGGCGCCACGGCGTCTCCCCCTCACCGACGGGAAAAGGCTCGACGTAGCGGAACTCGGCCATGGACGGCCTCCCTCGGATGGAACGCGTGTCCTCGCCGAATGCGGGGCGGGCGAGGGCTCCGCCAGCGTAGTCAAGGGAGGCCGGGCGCGTCAATGACGGGCGGCTCGAGCGAACTGCGGGAGCGGCCCGGATGCAGGGTACAGTTCTGGTGGGGCCGGGTGCATCGCGTCGCGCGCCGGCCCTCCTCGGAGGAGGCGGCAGGCATGGACACCGGACTGCGGGGCAAGGTCGTGATCGTCACCGGCGCGGCGGCCGGAATCGGGAGAGCTACGGCGCTCGCCTTCGCCCGCGAGGGCGCCCGGGTCGCGGCGTGGGACGTGAGGGCGGCGGCTCTCGACGCCCTCGTGGCCGAGGTCGGCGCCGCGGGCGGCGAGTGGATGAGGGCGGTCGTCGACGTGGCCGACGGCGCCTCGGTGGCGGCCGGCGCGGAGGCGGTCGTCGACCGCTGGGGGCGCGTGGACGTGCTGGTCAACAACGCGGGCATCGTCAAGGACGCCCAGCTCGTCAAGTGGAAGGACGGAGCAGTCGCCGCCGCGATGACCGACGAGGCGTGGGACGCGGTCGTCGGGGTGAACCTCAAGGGCGTCTTCCTCTGCACCCGCGCGGTCGTGCCCCACATGATCCGGGGCGGCGGGGGCGTGGTCCTCAGCGCCTCCTCGGTCGTCGGCCTCTACGGGAACTTCGGCCAGACGAACTACGTGGCCACGAAGGCGGGCGTCGTCGGCATGACGCGCGTGTGGGCCCGCGAGCTCGGGAGGCACGGGATCCGCGTCAACGCGGTCGCCCCCGGCCTCGTCGCCACCGAGATCCTGAGGGCCATGCCGCAGAAGATCCTCGACTCCATGGTCGAGCACACCCCGCTCGGGCGCATGGGAGAGCCGAAGGACGTCGCGAACGCCTACGTCTGGCTCGCCTCCGACCAGGCCGCCTACGTGACCGGCCACTGCCTCTCGGTCGACGGCGGCATCGTCACCGGCACATAGCGAAAGGAGGGGCCGCGTGAAGCCCGTCTACGTCGCCGCCTACCACCAGTCGGCATTCGGCAAGCTCCTCGGGATGACCGTGCCCGAGATCGTGGCCAACTCGGTCACCGGCACGTGCCGGGAGATCGGGATCGAGCCTTCAGCCCTGGACGTGGCCTCGATCGGCGCGACCTGCAACGTCTCGCTCAACGAGCAGGGGCTCCTGGCCGGCCTCGTGGCCCAGGTGCCGGGCCTCGGCGCGAAGCCCATCGAGTCGGTGGAGAACGCCTGCGCCTCGGGCGGCCAGGCCGTGCTGTCGGTCGTCCAGAAGCTGCAGTGCGGCCTCGGCGAGACCGGGATCGCGGTCGGGTACGAGAAGATGCGCGACGCCGAGGGCAGGATGGACGGCAAGCTCGTCGGCAGGGTGCTCGGCTACTTCTCCCACCCCGACGAGCGGCCGGGCAAGGTCTTCGTCTTCCCCCACCTCTTCGCCGAGGTCATGGACGAGTACCTGGAGACGCACGGGTGCACGGAGGAGGACCTGGCCGCGATCGCGGTCCAGGAGTACGCGAACGCGAGGTACAACCCGTACGCCCAGATGCGGAACATGGACCTCACGGTCGAGAAGGCGTGCCGGATCGAGGGCATCAACCGCTACGTCGCCGAGGGCCTGAGGCTCAAGACCTTCGACTGCTCGCAGATCACCGACGGCTACGCGGGCCTCGTCCTCGCGACCGAGGAGGGTCTCGCCCGCCTCGGCGTCTCGAAGAAGGACTGCGTCAGGCTCGCCGGGTGGGCGCAGGCGACCGACCCCCTGAAGAAGGAGGGGCGCGACGTCCTGCGGCCGAGGGGGGCCTGCGCCGCCATGAGCCGGGCCTACGCGATGGCCGGGCTCTCGCCGCGAGACGTCAACGTGGCCGAGCTCCACGACTGCTTCACGGTGATGGGCGCGATCGGCACCGAGGTCATCGGCAAGGCCGAGTACGGGAAGGGCGCCCGGTACTGGGTGGAGGGGAAGGCGGCGCCCTCCGGCGAGTGCGGCATCAACACCTCGGGGGGCCTGATCGCGAAGGGCCACCCGGTCGGGGCGACCGGTGTCGCCATGATCGGCTGGTGCGCCTGGCAGCTCCTCGGCCGGGCGCCGAAGGAGCTGCAGGTGCGAGGCGCTCGCGCCGCGGCCACGTTCAACATCGGGGGGCCGATCTGCGCGTCGGTGTGCACGGTGCTCGTGCCGGCGAGCTGAGACCAGGCCGTCGCGCGCCAGGAGCCAGCCTTTCCCGGTGGCCCCGAGAGGGCGGGAGCCGCGAGGGGCGCCCCGGCGCCTCCCTCGGCTCGGGCACCGCCGCCGCCTGGTCGTGCGGGTCGTGCGCGCGAAATTGACAGGCCCGGGGACCCGGCCTAGCATTAGAGGCTCGTACGACGCCCCCGTGCCGGAGTGGTGGAATTGGCAGACACGCACGTTTGAGGGGCGTGTGGAGAAATCCGTGCGGGTTCGAGTCCCGCCTCCGGCACCATCCCCTCGAGGCCCGTCCCTGAAGCGCTGAACAGGCGAGGCCTGCCGATCGCGCGTCTCGTCACGCCACGCTCTGAGGCGAGGCCTCCAGCGCGGCGAGGCCCAGAAGAAGGATCGGTACCGCGACGATCTCCGGCGAGACGGAGGGCGCGAGGACGAGCCAGGCGAGCGCCGCGATTCCGCCCAAAGCGAGCGGCGGCCAGTGGCGACCCATCAGCCACAGCACGAGGCCCGCCGCGAGGAGGGGCGCGATCGCCGCGAAAGCGAACGCGGCCGGGGACGCCTCGGCGCCGCGGTACGCGAGGAGGTTGACGAGGCCGAGGCCCGGGCCGGGCACGTGGCGCTCGGCGAGGCGTGCGAAGAAAGACGCGGGGTCCAGGAGGGCGATCGGCCCGACGAGCAGCAGGTAGGCGCCGACGGCCCCTCCGAGCCTCTCGAGGACGGCTCGTCGCCCCTCGGAACCGTCCAGCGTCGCCCGACTCCCGGGCGGCACCAGGAGGAACGGCACGACGAG
>Ga0335076_10003273_pt1 | contig 16259 bp, 21 predicted proteins | sample Lox_Sample_25_FD_206717 | JGI IMG/M metagenome (GOLD analysis project Ga0335076, IMG submission 206717) | Soil microbial communities from Loxahatchee National Wildlife Refuge, Florida, United States - Lox_Sample_2.5 | ecosystem: Environmental > Terrestrial > Soil > Wetlands | place: USA...
AATTTGGCGCTTGACGGGTACTAACTGCGAATGCGAAGTTGGGCATCTCACGTAGGTGCAAGTCTTCGAAGAACCACAAGTTCCATCAGCCCGAACAACCGTTCTCATTGCTGACGACGTTGCCGCCTGGCGTGTCCAACTGCGCGAAATACTTTCTGGTGGGCCTGAGTGTCAGATCGTCGGTGAGGTCTGTGACGGCATCGAAACGGTCCAGCGAGTTGCTGAACTGAAACCCGATCTTGTACTTCTTGACATTGGAATGCCTGTCCTGAACGGGCTCCAAGCTGCCGCCCAAATCCAGCGAGTCTCACCACGCTCCAAGATTGTGTTTGTAACTCAGGAAAGCGATGCCGACATACGGAGAGCAGTCATCGATGCTGGTGCACTCGGATACGTATTGAAATCAAATGCTGCGAGTGAACTCCTGCCGACAATTACCGCCGTACTGCGAAATGGTCATACCGTCCTTCAAGCGGAAGCGCGTTTTGAGTCCTGAGTTGTTATTTTCTTAATCGTCGCTAGCGGCTCATCGGGAACGGCAAATTCTGCAAAGCCGCATTGCAAACAGACGAGGACTTGCGGGAAGACGAAAACGATGGGTTTGTTAAGGCCATCAGGTCCGGGAAAATGGAGGGCAATCTCGCCATTAAGCTTCCGTACGACAAGGCTGGCACCGCAACTTCTGCACTTCATGACTACCTCACAAAATTGGTGTTTTCAATACCACATACACTAGTCCAAAACTTGACCGCAGTGATTGCGAATCATCTCTGTTTATTGAAGAGGGAAATCCCCGATTCCAGACCGAGGTTAAGCCTGTCGCTTCACTGCACCGCAGTCATGTGCATCGAAATTTGCACGGATTCTCGTCAAGAGTTCGTCAACCTGCTCTCCGGGCCTTGGCGCGTCACTGAACTCCATTCCGCACAGACTGCAACTAGCAACAATCAGCGCACTTGACATATCGATATTGTCGAAGTGAAGGTAGCGTTGGGCGGCGAGCATAAAACCTTCTCAGGCGTTATCTGCCTTGTATGCAGGTCGTATGCCGCGGTGCAAAGACGTTTTTACAAAGCTGCCAGGCGCAGACTTGCGTGAAATCACGCTAGAACTCGAGACCGAGGCGCGAACACACCCAATACTTTTACTAGGCACTCGTTGACCTGCTGGAGCTTCTGGCGTGACCGTTGAATAAAGAGTCGGTCGCTCCCGGTTGGGTTTCGGCCTAAGCTGCCATAGCAAGAATACCCTTGTCCTGCAGCGCGAACGAAATGAGTTCGCGCAGGCCGAACCTCTTGGTCGATGGAACCCACAGCGGGTTCTGTGACAGGTATGAGCTGCTATCGCCGAGGAGGATTCCGACAAACGTTTCCGCAACGATCCGGCCACCGACCGGTCCGAGCTTTCTCGTTTTGATCTTCTTCACTCCCTGGGTTGTCTTTAACGCGACTGCTGTCTCAATCGTTTCCGCGAGAACATAAGTCCAGAGTGGACAGTTGTCCGCAAAGGCACTACTGATACTCGTGATAGGAATCAAGGATTTTGTGTCAGCCGGCTCTCCGGTGAACTTGCCGATCAAAATGTCTTTGTCAGCAAGGGGCTTCAGTCCCATGGCGCGCGCCACGTTCTGAGCACTCGGCAATCGCATTCTCCACCCGCGCTCGAGATTTCTTTGCGCAAGCCCCTTCGGATTTACCGCAATGGACGTCGGGAGACTACCCAAGGGATCGACGAGAGAGGTGTCAATCTTATATGCCAGTTGGGTTCGCCTAATGTTGTCAGGGTCGCGAGGTTCGAGATCCGCGAACAGGTACCAATCGATCGCATGATTATTTGGGATGGGCCGGAAACCTGTAAGGGATGGCTTCTTCGGATTGAAGTCAACGATCGGCAGCGGGCCTACGTTCTCGTTGAGTCGATACCCCGGCCGAACCATCGAATGGCCGAACCTGTAGGCCGCCGCGGAGAACTCGAGTGGCATGAACAAATCTTCTTTCGGATGATAGAGCTCCAGGCATGGAGGATCTTTTACGATGTTGGTCTTCTTTTTGAGGTGTGGGAGAACATGGTCTAAGACCTTCGGCGAAATTACTTTTGGCAGAAAGTCATTGATGAGCATCCATTGATAGTGGAATCGAACCTCACGCTGGACTTGAACAAAGTCCCACTTGGGATGATCGAGAGCTACCTTGTTATGGAACCTATGGAAAAGACCCTGAAGCTGCGAAACGATTGTGTTCTCGTCGTTCCGTGGGTCGCCAATGATGGCGCGTGCTTTAGTCTTACGGGCTCCCTCACGCAACTCACTTCTGGGCAGGTCTCGCGCTCGCGGGTTCGCGGCTGCCCCATGTAATGGGTCTCCCAAGTTGAAAGTCCGGCCGTCCGCATACATATATGGCTGATCATCCGGGCCACGCCCATACACATTGTCCAAATCGAATCGCGGCGTGCGGAAGTCGACCAGGGCCTCCGGATCATTCTGACGTTGCAATGAACTCGCAGGATCAAAGGTCAAGTCATGATCGATGAATTGGCCCAAATAGGTGTATGCCGCCGGAATTCCGCTTTCTTCGGGATCGGGACCATCCTTTGGATCCGCCGGGTCGCGCTTCGCGATCATCTTGGTTGCTAATGCATTTAACGCTGCGAGAGACTGCTGATCATTGTCGCCAAAGTCCGCTGCCGGAAGTGCTCGGAAGATCCGTCCGAAAGGTCCCTCAAACAGTGGTGATGTCCGCGGAAGATTGGCACCGCGAATTCGATTGCCGTGCGGTCGGATGTGCGGAGTCGGGTTCGCCATTTTAATTTCTCCTTCTTTTGCGGGAAGAAATGAGCGTATGTCGCGAAGCCGGTGCGTAATGCGTCATTTTGATGCGGCGGGCGTCATTAAACCTTACGGAAGCTGCGGTCCGCCTACCGCAAGGATCGGCGGACCTGACAACAAGAAAGGCAGTGCCCCGGAAAGCGCAGGATGGATTTTATCTTCCAGGTGGTTTCACGCTGCCGGTGCCGCCTTTGCCTTCATAAGACACCCAATTGATACGACCGCTGCTGGAATGACCGAGGCTCACCGAAGGCTTCTTTTTAGGTCTAGTTCCGACATAGCACAGGAACGTGAAAGAACCCCGGTGCGCGAACGTCAGCGGTTTGTTGTTCCTCACGACATGTTCATTCCCCGCAAACGGCCATCGCTTTGTGAATACAACCTTGAACGCATCATAGTCTGAGTTGAAGGTAACTGTGTCGCCAACGTTCATGTTTGGAAGCTCGGGAGGAAGGGCCACGACATACCCCTTCTCGACCTTTAGTGTCACGTTCTTGTTTGTGCCCGTCATATTCTATTTCCCTCCATTATCGTTTTTGGGTGACTAACTGTTGAAAGCGAGGGTCGCTACTAAGGTCCGCCAGGTCCGGATGATGCTCAAGTTCTCGAAGAAGTTCGGGAGTCGCTCCATGTAGTGCCTCGATCGCTTGCTCCCTTTGCGCCAATGCCTCGTAGGTTAGTACAGCGTTGCGGATTACTGACTTATTTCCAGGGGACAATTTCAGAGCTTGGCCGATTTCGGTTTGAGCTCTTTGGGTATCACCAAGACGCGCCGAGCAATAACCGACAAAGCCTCGGGAAAAGGCCTCCAGTGGATCCTCGGCAAGTCCCACCAGTGCCAACTTCAGTGCATTCTTGTAAGCGTGTTTTGACTCTCTTGAACGCCCTAGTCGGCGATAGGAATCACCCAGGTTTTGAATGAAGACATAGTCATTCGGGTTCAACCTTATGGCGCGCTGGTAGTAATCGACGGCCTCGGCATCTCGTCGCTGATAGGCTCGGACAGCTCCCATATTGTTCAGGGCTGGTGCGGTCTCTCTGAGTTTCAGCGACTGCAAGAGCGACATCTCAGCGGAAGTGTATTCTCCCAGATCCATCAATGTCGCCCCGAGGTTGCTGTAGGCGATAGCCCGGCCCGGAGCCCGGTCAATGGATAGTTTGAACTGCTCTATCGCCTCCCGGTATTCACCCCGAAAATAGCGGAAGGAACCTAATTCTTCATGAGGGCGATAATATCCAGGATCAAGATCAATAGCCTGCTGGTATGCAATGATTGCCTTGTCCGCCATATCAGTCCTGAAGTATAGGCTGGCAATTTGCAAGAGAGCATCGATGTTGCGGGGTTCGAGTTCCTGTACGCGATGGTAATCTTCGAGAGCCTTCTGGTACTGCCCAGTCGCCTGATTCAGCATACCGCCAGCTAAGCGTACCCTGGCGGAGTCCGGGTTAAGGCTCTCCGCATTCGACAATGCTTGCTGTGCTCCAGCCAAGCAATCATGCTCCTTGATGATGGAGCACTTAATGACTTGTGCCTCTACCAAAGCAGCGGGCGGCAATGGCGAGCGCGGGTCAAGTCGGGCTGCTTCTCGAAACAGCAAGCTGGCGTCCTCGTAGGTTTGTTCGTCGGTTCGTAGCAGATATAGGCCTTTGTCATAGGGTGCCGTGGCTTCCGGTGAAAGCGCTTCTGGCGCCGCCGCGGTCGGCAGGTGCAAGGCCAGCGACACCTCGCTAGCAAGAGCTGAAGGAAGCGCACCAACGGTAGTTTCCGAGTAGCGGGTATTAAAGTCGCGAAGGTGAGCCTCTGTATGAAGGTCGATGACTGAACCCTCGACAACATACTCTTTGCCTTCCCTCCGCAACGTGGTCAGCAATGCGTGTGTGGCGTGGAGAACCTTGATTGCTTGCTCCGGGGTCTGCACGGCGGTTCCTGGGTCTGCTCCTGGTGGAATTACGACCAGAGTCCGACGTGCGCTCGGTAAATGGCGAAGTCGGTCGGAGACGTCGTGGAGTGCGCCTTCACCGACCATGGTGGCTTCGCTTGAATTCTGGAGTGGAAGAATCGCCAAGCGCACGTTTGCCGGCATGAACCAACCCATGAAAGCGTCGGTAGCCCAGTGCCGAATCGGTGGAGTCAAAGCCGCCAGAACTAGAACTCCTACCGCAATGAGCGGCGCTTTGCGCCAAGGACGTTTTTCCAGGCGCGCAATAATCTGGCCGGCATCAGTTGGGCGGGCCGCCGCAGATTCGCTGAGACAGTCCAAGATCACCGCATCCCATCGTGGATCAAGACCTTTAACCACATCACTGGGTGGCGTCGGGCAGGTCGGACGACTCCCAATGAATTGCTTATCGAACGGTATTCGGCCGGTAACAATTTCGTAGAGAATGACGCCCAGAGCGTACACATCGGAAGCCTTCGAGGTTTTTTGGCCCAGCAACAATTCTGGCGCCATGTAATCAGGCGTGCCGCCGAATGCCCCGGTCGATTGATTCGCTCCGCTCGCCAGCCCGAAGTCGGTGATCACCGGACGCAAACTGCCGTCATCATGCTGGGTGAGAATGATGTTGGCGCTTTTCAGATCGCCATGGACGACCCCACTGTGGTGCGCTTCCGACAGGCCTGCGCACAACTGACGCACAATCTCCAGAGCTGCTTTGGGGTCGAGCTTGCCCTTCCTTGCCAGATACGCAGAAAGATTTTCCCCCTCAAGAAATTCCATGCTGAGAAAATCAACTTCTCCGGCGTCCGTCTTTGTGGTGTGGATCTGGTTAACCAAGCAAACGTTGGGATGACGCACTTTGAGCGCGCCTTCCAACTCGGGTGAAAGCAGGCGCTGGAAGCCGGGCTTGGCCGACTTGATCGCTATGCGTAGATTGCGTTTGCGATCGATGGCTTCGTAAACCACGCCCATGCCACCCTCGCCAACGGCGCGCACAATCTCGAAACGACCGTCAATCACTTCGCCAGGACGAAAGGGCCGGCCAACGACGGTGAGGGCAATCAGAGGCTGCTGAAGGAAACTGCCCATTCGAGCTTCCCACTCCAGCGTCTCCGCGATTTCCTGGTACAGATTGGAGTCGGTTTCACACGCTGAACGCAAGAAGGATTCGCGCTCCGTCGGAGACTGGCGACAGACCTGCGAGATGATCTTCATAACTCGCGCATCGCGTTCAGAGTTTGTTTGCATCTTCCACAGTTAGTCGCATATAGAGCCAGAGGCGGGCGCGATGCCATTCGCGCTGAAAAGTGTGTAACTTGAGATTCAGCGCATCCGCTGCCTCTTCATCGGTCATTCCCAAAAAGAACTTCAACTCCACGACGGAACGGCGCTGAGGCGACTCCTTTTCCAGTTCGTTCAACAAATTGTCGACGGTGATCGCGATCTCTAGCGGCGTGCGACGGCCCAGAACACGCTCGGGAAACCCGTCCATAGGCAAAAATTGGACGCTCGGTTGAGCACGGGCGTGGTCGATAAGAAACCGACGCATGATCCTTGCAGCTAAAGCGAGGAAATGGCCGCGGTCCCGCCAATCAACGTTCTTCGCGTGTACCAGGCGGACAAATGCCTCATTGACGAGGGCAGTGGGTTGGAGAGTGTGGTCTGAACGCTCGCCGCGGAAACAGCAGCCAGCAATCTTACGAAGATCCGGCAGTAGCAGCTCGAAGAGTGCGCGCTCGGCCTGCGAATCTCCGGCTCGCCATTGCTGCAGAAGTTGTGTGACGTCGCCAGCACCGTTCCCCATTTGCACCCCCGGGGCCGTGACCGCCCGATTATATCCGACTTCTCTAAGTTAGGTTCTTCTGATTCCCTATGAGCTCTTTCACAGTTCTAACTCTTGATCGGGCCGACAGTGCCTAGGGGGCAACCAAATTTTCGGGCGAAAACGAAAAGTTGTCGTTCCCCCAAGATTTCCTTTGGGCGAAGTGGCGGTGTTTTCTTCTACGCACGCTTTCCATTTGTAAGACAAAACACTCGGCACTCAGCCGGAAAGAGGAACCCGAAATGAAAAGGAACTTGCTGTTATTCGCCGCCGCACTCGCTTTGGTTGTCACAACGGTTGCCAGTGCCCAAAGCACTAAGGTGAACGTGACCGTGCCGTTCAGCTTCATCGTTAACCGCGCCAACTTGCCCGCGGGGCAATACTTGTTGCAGTCCGTGGACATTGAGGGAAAGGTCCTTTCGATCCGCAATCTGGAGACGAATTCCACGAACCTAGTGATGTTCAATTCCTGTACATCACTCGCGTCCATAACACAAACCAAGCTCATCTTCCACCGCTACGGAGACCGGTATTTCTTGAACCAGATCTGGGTCGCGGGAAACAACTACGGGCACGAACTCAGCCCCAGCCCCCGCGAAAAGGAAGTAGCGAAGGATTTTTCGATGCATGAGGTGGTGTTGATGGCGGCGCGGCGCTGAGCATCGCGCTAATCAGAAGCATCCCATGCAAAGGGCCGGGGGGATTCGGGGGAAGGTCCTTCCGGCCTTTAGTGAAATGATTGGCGAAGCGGCCATTTCGCTCATTGACCCTAAGTCTCAGATCGCCAGAAATGAATCGAATGAATCGGCGATTTCTCGTGCGTTAGTAGGCAAAGCCAACAAATGGAACCTCGAATACGTCTCCTCCGTGCGCGAGAGATCGAAGGCGTAGGCTTCTCCGCCGCCATCGCTCCCTATTAAAAACAAGCTCGGGAAGAACTCCGCAGTTTTGTAGGCGTGGTTCAAAACGAGAAGAGGAACGGTGTCAGGCCGAAGCCGGTTGGCACATCAATCATTTTCAGCCTCCTTTGAAGTTTTTGAGTTACTTCTTACCCCGTTGCAGGCCAAAAACAGAATGGCTACCCCACACAGATTGGGTAGTCGTTGCGTGGCCTCAACGGCACTTCAACGCTTTCTAGTTGGCTTGAACAAGGCTCGGTCGCGGCCATCTCCGCGGACTGAATCCTGGCTTGCCCGGAGTTACTCCGCCTGAGCACCTGCCAACCGCGCCGATTCTGACTTCGGTGGTTCTTCACATGACATGGTGTCCAAAGAAACTCCAACCACTCAAGAATCGATTCGCCAGATACGGGAATTGGCCAAACTTGCAGAGCAGTTCACGCCCTATGCGCGTGAGATTCGCGCTGAGTTGAGTGAATTGCAGGAACAGCTTGAGGTCATCCGGCAGTACCAAGTGCTCACCTACGCGCGTACGAATAGACCAAACTAGCGGCTGTGGTAGCGAGCAAGGTTATCATGAGACAGCCGTCTCGAGAACTCCTTGCGTGCACGGAGCGACTTGCGCATCCCAGATCGATGAATGTGATCGCCTGATCTCAAAAGTTGCACATTGCCTTGAATGTTCCCGGCTGTGCACTTGACGGACTCACACGACGGAAGTATTTTTTCCAGCAAATAGGGGGCCTGCGGTGGCTATCCCTGAGAGCAGCAAGAACGACAAACAAAGAGTGTGGACCGATCTATGTCGAGAGACCGGTTGGGTGTGTCGCATCTGCGGCGAGACACCCGACTTCGGACAACAGTTCGAAGGCGATCTCTGCGATGAGTGTCGCACGAGGCTGCGGAACGAATGATCTCTCACTGGATGGTCGGCAACTTGGTTCCGATGTCAGCCGGATCTCCCCTCCATGACTCAAAACTCAGCTCGTGCAACAAACGCTCGAACCAACGCGAGTACGCGCTGGACCGCATTCCCACTCGCGCCACTGGATTCTGCTGCTTCAGCTCCCGGTAGAACTGGTCCGCCTGCTCACGATGCTCTAAGCGCCGTTCGCGCACTTCAACCCTGTCTGCATCCACGAACGCAATTTGCTGAAGACCGACTGATAATCACACCCCACGAATCAGCATGTTCGGCTCCTTTCCTCCGAGCCCTTTTGGGGTTAGCGCTTCCGGGCCTGGGAGCCGACATTGTTTATGGAATCATTTCACTCATCATCGCGTTGGGCGCCGGTGACATCCCGAGCGGCAGGAGTTAACCGAGATTCGCAGTAATGCGAGCGCCCAAACTTAACAGGCCCAGCTAAACCCTCCCCTCAAGCAAGAGCCCATATGTGCCATTGGCGGCACTTTGTTTATCACGAACCGCGTCAATGATTGGGTTGTCTTATTATCACTGCTTGTCGTAAACAGATTCTGAGTGCAGTTCCTTGCCGTCCACAGTTATCCCATCCATCTTCACCGTTGAAACCTTGCCGTCCTTCGAAACCTCTACTTCGGCTTTCGCGACTTCCTTCCCGCCCTTTTTCTGTATCGCCTCAGCTTTGTTGGTTCCGACAAGTCGAATGGCGATGCTGTCGGCTCCTGCTGGCGTTCCTGTACCCGACACGGGGTAGTCCTTCCCGTCGTATTTAACAGTGAAGCTGTATGAAATCGGCTGGCCATCAGCAGCGATTCCATCAAAGCTATATTTGGCCCCGCCACCTTGCGCTACGATCGTTCTAGTCAGACTCTTGGGTGCAGGACCGGGTTCGAACTTGGATTTTGCGAGGTCAAGTTTCCAGGTGCCCTCGAAGGGATTTTTTTGGGCAAGCAGTGAGACAGAAGAGAACACAAGAAGCGGCAGCACCAAAAGAACACGTTTCATCTGATTCTCCTTTAAGTTTCGACTTAGCTCTGCTTCCAAACAGTACGGGCTTTGGGGATCGCCTATCGTCGTGGGCTGGAAGCTACCCGAGGACATCCCGCAAGTCAAGCCTTTAACATTTCAGTTGGGACGGCATTTTCGGTTGGGACGGCATTTGGGGATAGATATTCGGTTACTTCAATCCGGACAGATCTTTGAACTGATTGCAACAATTTACCAGTGAATGCACCATTCGTGCTGAAATCTTGGTTGCGCTGAAGCTCGTCATGGCGCTTCCAAATCCAGACCGTAAACTTCCTTGGAACCCGTTTCGCGCATAAAGAAGAGGAGAACCGTCAGGCGTGAGGCCCATCCAGGAGACCCAGGCCTGTACTACGCGATTGAAGTTTCAAATCTCGGCTATCCGCTCCACCTTCTTGTCCGCAAGTTTCACCCGATAAATTGCTATCTCGGCACCCAGTCCACTGTCGAAGTAGACGTATTTGCTGTCTACTGACCACTGCGGGTACACGACGTCTGAACTACTAAGTTGGTCCATGTCTGGCTGCCTTTTTCAAACAGCCTCAATTTCTGTTGGTCTCGCGTCGTTGCAGCGATGTAACGTCCGCCTGGAGTACATCGCGGCAGAAACAGCCCGGCGGATTAGGAAGGACGGAACTGCTCGATCTCTTAGGATCGAGAATGCGGAGTCTGTCCTGCCATTACACTCACCACTCCAGCGCAGACAACCTGGGGACGAACTCTATTTCCGCCCAACAATCCTCATAAATCTCCAAGCCATTTCGCGCCAGTGCCCTTCGTGGCAGGCCTTTTTCTTTGGAGGAGTAAAGAGCAGCCGGTCTGCGTAGCACTTCTCATGCACAAAACGGCCATCTTCATCAGTTTTGCATTGGCCTAAGTTGATCGGCTGGAAACAAATGGAACAGAGGAAGGCACCCTTTCCGCACATGAAAGCACCCCATGGTTATGGCCACTATCCCTCTGAAATGGGCAGCATTCAAGCAAAAAAAGCGGAACTGAGATTTTCTCGGCTGACCGGTAGCTAGGGAGCGTTAGCCCCAGGAAGATTTTCTTCGCACCGAATAGAGCATCCCGGTAAGCAGGCGCACGCTCTGCCGCAGCGTCTCGAAGGCTACGTCAATACGGTTTCGTCCCGGAATGCAGAGGACTCAATGTTCAGCGGATTCGAAATGAACCCTTTGCTCGACGTCGCGTATCCCGTCGTGGCCATTTCAAACAGACCGCGCACAAGTTTCGAGCCATTTACGTCCAAGGTAAGAAGGGGTTTGGCGAGGTTAATGCCGAGCCTGGCATTACTGCCTCTCATATTTCGCCCGTTGACAATGCGCGAACCAGTCTGGGTGATTACGCTCACTGACAGGTCCCCGGCTTTGCGCTGACAATTCAGACGTAATTTTCTCCCCTCTCCGAAGCGCAGTTCCCATCCGTTGAGACGCACCCCCTGAGGCGAGAGCACCGAGAATTTCGAGCCGCGTAGTTCAATCGAGTTTTCTTTGATGGAGGGAAACATGAAACCCGCCCGCATTTTGCTGTTGAGTCTGTTCATCGCTTTTCCCGCCAGCGCATGGGCAGGCTCTCACATTGTCTACGTGCCCGCGCCGAACGGAATCGACGACACGTCGAACATTCAAGCGGGACTGGATGCATGTGTCGCGTATGGCAAAAACTGTACCGCGCAGTTGGCTGCGGGAACATACCTAACCCGCCAACTCGTGGAACACAACTTCCAAGGATCGTTCAAAGGAATGGGCCAGACAAAAACGACAATTCAGGCCCTCCCAAACCTGTTGGTAACCTTAACCGATCCGTTCATTCAAGGTGAGTGCAAGCCGGACACCAGCAACTGTTTATGGCCGAGCCTGATCATCTTCGTAGACGGCAACATTACTGTCTCTGACCTGACCGTAGATGAACCTAATGTTCCCGCCACGCAACCGTGGTACATTCTAGGCTCCGAGCTTACATATCTGAACGATGGCATCCGGTTCATGGGACAGAATCGGACGAACGCCTCGGTGCAGCGGGTTACCGCTACGGGGGCCTTCGATAACAGCCTAACTAGTTGCCCGGACTTCAATTTCTGTAATGCGGTGATTTTTGCCGGAGAATACCCACGCACCCAGACCCCCTTCGATTACTACTTCCTGAGCGGCACCTTCTCTGTCTACAACAGTTCCTTCACTACCGTGTCGCTAGGAGTGGGGGCAGACGGCTTTCTGAAAGATAGCAAAGTGACCATTGGGGGCTCCCCCACAACTGGCAATGTATTTCAGAATGTGGATTTTGGCTTCGCTCAATTGGCCGCTCAGAACTCGTTCGAAGATGCTTCGTATAACAGAGCAAGCATGTATGCATATAACAGCTACGGGGAGCCTGTCACGGTAGCGCCTTGGGTCAGCGCATTCGCTCCCAGCCAACCCTCCCTTTTCCTTATCCACGACAACTACCTTACGGCAACCGGGCCTTATGCCAACGGTATTTTCATTCAGGATGGCTCAAGCACCCCGTGGCTGTACGCGCAGGTCTACAACAACACGATTGAAGCGCAGGACGTCGGTGGCGACGTCATCTCGATATATTCCACAACCGGAACCGCGATTGTGAACAACAAAGTTTCCGGCACCGGACCGGATGCGATTGGAATCTGGAACGGCACTTACGCAGCAGTGCTGGACAACGATCTGGCAGCTTTTACAGCCAACCCCGATGCTGGTCTCGCACAGATCGTGCTGGACGGCTCTCTTGAGGGCTTGCCCGATACATCCAACAGCACTGTGGTTTGCAAAGCACGGGGCACTACCGTCTTGAACCTTGGCAGCAACAACACGATCATCGGCTGCCAGCAAGTTGAAAACAGAAATACTCAATCTTCTAAGATGAGTCTCGGGCGGAAGGCCACGAAAAAGAAACCATTGTTTCCCTAGCCATCAGAGCATTGTTATCATCGGACGCCGCCCGCTTTCTGGGCGGCTTTTCTTTGTATCACGCGAACTGATTGCGCTCTAACTTCTGTAATCAGGCGATTACACGTTTTGACCCTGCGGGCTGGATTTTGAGTGAAATCGAGATTTTTCGCCAACTGAGTTCCAGAGCGGCTGCCGCATGACATAATCGCCGGACTGCAGTATGACGACAACGCTCCAAATTGGTCGGCAAAGAAATGAGCACAAGGACTCCGAGTTGAGCCCGGAGAGTGCCTCGTTTCGCGAGGTTCCGCACTTGTCCTTTTACGGTTCGGGTGTTAGCAAACCAGGCGTCCCTAACATTGGCATGGGCGCTTTAGAAAACCCAGTTACCTTAATTCAATCGACGGAATTAGGCAGCAACTACTTTGGCAACCGGCAGACTGCTGACAAATCCTACACTGATGTGCGGAGGCAAACCCAATTTAACAGCAATTTCTACGCCCTTCAGTGGGAGATCGCCGATCTCTTGTTTGATGTTGTAGGCAGCTTGCAATGCATTTAGCACGCCAACGAGGGTCTTGTTATCGGGGTGCTTCTCGATAAGTTCGTTTATTTTTTTCACATCTATCGTGTCTGTCGAAGCAATCAGCTTGGCGCTGATTTCCGGTATCAACCCCATTCCCACCTGTAGATCACTGATCGTAAATCCGAGGCCACGCATAGTGGGTAGCGCCTCATTGAACTCTTTCACGATCTTTCCAGCTGCTTCCGTTGCCGCGCCAGTCAACTCGGTAGTTTTGGAGATCAAGTTCTTAAATCCCATGGTAAGCCTCCTTCCGGTCGCCTCGACACATGAGCAAACTCGCCATTCGGTCGAAAATGAATTAAGCGTAGACTATATCGAGTGTCCAGACAAGCGATTAAGCGGCCGGGCAGATCCGAAAGGAGCCGTGAGAGCGCCGACAACATAAACTCCATCGTGGGATGGCTATGCGGTGCCGTATTTCCTGTCGCCCCGGTTGCGGCACTTGTATACGCGCTCCACCACCGATGGCGACCAGCTTACCAAGCTGCGATGATTTGCGTCATTTCCTTGCCGTGCATCGTCGGTGCACGGGAAAGGATGCTTACTACTGGTGTTCAACATAAACGGCCCGAATGGATTGGCCTCAATCTGCTCGTTTTCGTCGTGGTTCCGCTGCTGGCGATGGCAATTGTCTGGGCGATTTCATGGCCGCCATCTCGCGGCGCTAACTTCACCAAACGTAAGACCTAGCAATCTACTGATCGACTAGAACCCGTGCCTTCAGCACTATTTCTTGATAACTGTCGAAATCAGGCCGATTACACGCTTTGAGCCGCAAAGTGGGATTTTGAGCGTTATCGCGATGTTACAACAGTTATCTGGGCCACTCCCTCGTTCACTCGTACCTTTGTTGAAGGGGGATTGACGCGAAACGCTACGTCGCATCTTCGCAATGACTGCCAATCTAGCCTCATCCGGTTCAGCGGCCGCAGCGATGTTGATTCCGAAATTTGCAGAGTGGCCAGCTTGGCTACAAGTCGGGGTGCCTGTGGTTGCATGGTTCGCAACCTACCCCACAGGATTTGGAAAAACCAAGCGCGAGCGACAGGTGCGCTTAGTTTTCAAGGCAGGATCATTCGTCTTTTGTCTGCTTTTCTGCATCCTTCTCTCCCGCTAATGGCGTTTCTTCTTGGATTGCTCGCGCTGACTTGTGTGCTCCTATTCCTCACCTTTCGGTCATTTTGAGTTAGGCATGGGCCTGGGGCACTGGCGCGGGCTTTGGGCGAGAGCCTCCGGTCGGATGTTGATGCCCTGAACTGCGGCTGCTTTCATACGCCGAACCTTTTTGGACTGTGCGTGCTTGTCGCGGATGGCAGCAATTGCGTCGAGTCGTGGGCGAAGCGCAGCGAGGCCTTTGGTTTCGATGGCGGCCTCGTCCATATAGGAGTAGTAAAGGTCGGCAATTTTGCGGGTATTGGAACCAGCAGGCGCGTTGGCTTTGCCTGCTTCTTCGATAAGCGCAGCGATACGCTTTTGGCGCAGATCAATTAGGGAGTCGAAGACTCCAATCTCGCTGCGGTCGGGAGGGATTTCGGTGCGCTTGATCCAGTCGCCGTTCGCGTAGCGATAGAAGTCGTCACCGGGTTTGACCGACCGATCCATGTTGGCGACGACAATGCCGTGAGCTTCCGACGTGCTCGCTTCCTGAGAATAGGCAGCGAGCGGGACGAGGGCGACGAGAGCATATACAGCGGCTCTCCGAGGCAACAATCCAAGTTGGACGCAGGGGGACTTCATGTCTTATCGCAGCTTCGTTTCGGCCCCACACACCGATTCGTGCCAGTGGTCTGGGTCGAACAACCCAAGCTGCACAACGGAATGATGCCATCTCGCGTGAACTCGCCGCCCACTCGGTAGCGGCACTGGACGCCGATCGATCCCTCTCTCTCGCCCTGGCAGTCGAGGCAGTCATTCATTCTCCGACCGCGGAATCACACAACGCCCTGCGGTGGGCGCTCGTTGAGTCGCGAGGTCGTACCGTTGTGGGCGGCGTGCCGACGGGCATGCAATCTGTGTATTACTCAGTGAGCCGATACAGTCCGGACGGAAGGCTGGTGGCGACTGGCGGTCTCGGGATGGCCAAGTCCGGCTGTGGGAGGCGGCGACTGGCAAAACGGTGGGAACCATCGAGGGACACAAGGATCCGATTGAAAGCGTCGATTTCAGTCCAGACGGGAAGTTGATGGTGAGCGTGGATGACGACGGCATCGCACGCGCGTCGAGAATTCCGGGAGGACAGAAGCTAGCTGAGTTGAAGAACGCCGGACACGTGAAGCGTGCCGCCTTCAGTTCCGATGGAAAATTCATTCTCACAACCAGCAAAGATGACTCGGCTCGACTGTGGGATCCGATGACCGGACAGCTCCGAGTCTTGGACTGTCGGCCCGCAACGACAACATCGGCTGCCTTGGACTCAACCGGGACCTTGATCGTGACGGCGGATAGTGACCATGTCGTGCGACTGTGGAATGTCGGAACCGCTTTAGTAATCGCGAGCCTGTCGGGACACACCGACGACGTGCACATGGTGGCGTTCAGCCCAAATGGCAAGCTGGTCGCCAGCGCGAGCGCGGATGGAACAGCCCGCCTTTGGGACGCGAGCACCGGTCGATTGCTCCGTGTTTTGACCGGCACAAATCAGCGGTGTTCGGGGCGGTTTTCGACCCCGCGGGTAATTTTGTTGCCACTGCGAGCGGAGACGGAACGGCTAAAGTCTGGGACGTCAAGACAGGAGAGAAAGTCGTCGATCTGTCGGCGGATTCACGGGGTGTCAATCACGTGGCCTTCGATCCCAGCGGGAAGTTCCTCGCGACGGCGGGCAGGGATGGTACCGCTAGGGTGTGGGAAGTGCAGACCGGACTCCCTGTCGCCGTCATGCGCGGCCATACCGGAGACTTGACCAGCGTGGCGTTCAGCGCCGACGGCACGTCCATTCTGACCGACAGTTTCGATCGATCCGCTCGCACGTGGCAGGCGATCCCAGGGGTTGCCTTAATGCAGTTGCCCAAGCAGGCAGCAACAATCACCGACATCGACGTCAGTCGCGACCGAAAGCTGTTCGCGACTGCCGCGTCTGACGGCACCACCCGGGTGTGGCAAATCTCCGGTGGCTCACTACTCACTGCTCTGCACGGTCCTGCCGGCGAGGCGAATCGCGTCGTGTTCGGACCGGACTCCACGTCGATGCTGATGGCTGGAAAGGACGGGACGGCGAGGATCTTCGATCTAAAGACCGGTACCCTGCGGTTCGAGTTGAGCGGACATCCAGGATCACTTCGTCTGCTCCGGATCAGTCGCGACAGGAAGCTGGTGTTGACAGCCGTCGCTTTCGGCG
>Ga0335076_10003274_pt1 | contig 16251 bp, 19 predicted proteins | sample Lox_Sample_25_FD_206717 | JGI IMG/M metagenome (GOLD analysis project Ga0335076, IMG submission 206717) | Soil microbial communities from Loxahatchee National Wildlife Refuge, Florida, United States - Lox_Sample_2.5 | ecosystem: Environmental > Terrestrial > Soil > Wetlands | place: USA...
GCTGCGGACGCGTGCGCTTTGGCTGTTGCAACGGTATCCGTACACGCACAGTCGGCAACACATGCGCGTCCTTGGGCTGAGGACTCTCGGGCTGCGCTTCCTTTTGCGTATCCTTGTTCGAATCCTTCTGCTCATCCTGGGCAAAACCGGGCGCAGTGCCAAGCACAAGCACGATCGCAACCGATGCGATGAAAACGCCCCGAAAGCCCATTCACTTTTGTCCCCACCCGCCTCCAGCTTTCCCCTCGTTGCAGCTGTCGCGGATCGGAACATATTACCGGGCGCGCGTGAGTGCGCCACGGGTAAAGCGTCGCTTCCTATCGTGAAGTTTTTCCCGGCCGAGCCGGGAAAAATTCCCGATCAGTGGGCAGCGTTGGGAATGATCGCCTCAACAGTCACGCCGCCGTCGCTTGAGGCGACCGAGAGCGTGCCGCCCAGCGCCAGGATCCGCTCCCGCATCCCGGTCAAACCAAGCCCGAGCTTGTGGTCGGGTTCGAGGCCTCGGCCGTTGTCGCGCACCCGCACCAACGCGCAGCCGCGCCCGCCTTGCGCGGGGGGCCGCTCCGCCGCTTCGATCGTGACATCGACTGACGTCGCGCCGGCGTGCCGGAAGACGTTGGTCAGCGCCTCCTGTACGACGCGATAAATCGTCAGCTCCACGGTCTCTCCGGTCTCGCCGAGCGAGCGCGAGATCTTGGTTTCGATCGCCACATCGGGGTGGGCCTCGCGCCACAACCGCAGCAGGGCTTCGAGTGCTTCGCGAAGCCCGAGCTCTGCGAGCCCCACCGGACGCAGCCGCTCCAGCACGCGTCGGTTGCACTGCTGCAGGGCATTGAGCTGCTCAAGGATGGCGCTGCCGTGCCTTTGCAAAGCATCCGCGCTCGCGTCGCGCGCCTCAGCGAGACGCACCATTGCGCTTGCATGGGCGCGCAACGAAAACAGGTAGGGCCCGAACTCGTCGTGCAGCTCGCGCGCGATCTGCTTGCGCTCCATGTCCTGCAGCGAGACCGCGCGTTCGGCGAGCTTCCGCTTCTGCTCGACGGCGTCGCCGAGGGTCGCGGCAAGATGGTTCAGCTTGGCGCAGATCGCCGCCAGTTCCGGAGCGCCGTCCGGCTCGACCCGCGCGTCATAGTCGCCGTTCTCGATCCGCGTCATCGCCTGCGACAGCGAGGAAAGTGGCGCGAGCGCGCGGCTCACGACCATCATCGTCACGAGGAACAGCGCGACGACGGTGACGGACCCGACTGCAAGCTGGGTGACGATGCCGTCCCAGATTTCGGCGATTTCATCGTTCGGGTGCGACGTGATCACGAGCCGTTCCTGTTTGCCGCGAATGGACACCGGAACCTCGAGGGAGGACGTCTCCGGATGGACCAGCGTGACGAACCACGCCGGCGGCCCTTGCGCATCGCCGCTATCTATGGCGCGATCCGCGTTGACGGCGGCTCCACTCGCGCCGCGCCGCGCGATGCTGACGTGACGGAGCCTGCTCAGATCGTCGGCGATCTGCTGCAATTTCGCGTCGGGATCGCGCGCCTCGTCGAGGCCGGCGACGATCATCGCAATGAACTCGCGCGCGAGTCGCGTCACGCTCTGATCCTCGGCCTGCACGCGAGGTCCGGCCTCGACGACAAGCCGCGCGATGTTGATGACCAGACCAAGCGCCAGCACCAGTGCCAGCAATAGGTTGATGCGTGCGCGCAAAGACAATTTCTGCCACATGGGTTTCATCCGTCACGGCGGCGAGAAGCGTTGACAGGAAGATAAGCCGACGATCTAATCCAAGTATAGCGGCAGATCGCAACGCATGACCCGGCGAGGGCTAACGGGGCAGCAGCGATGCGCTGCAACAGGCGGGGTGACACCGCGGTCAGGGACGGAAGCCTATGCGCGTTTTGATCGTCGACGATCATCCAATTGTGGCCTCGGGCTGCCGCGCTCTGCTTGCCGGCGACGGCGACATCGTGCTCCTGGAAGCGTCCGACGCCGAGAGCGGCGAACGCAGCTTTGCAAGCGACCATCCGGACATTTGCGTCATCGACATCAACCTGCCGACGGTCTCGGGATTCGAGCTGGCGCGGCGCATCCTCTCGCATGACGCAGACGCCCGCATCATCATGTTCAGCATGAACGACGATCCGCTTTTCGCCGCGCGCGCGATCGAAATCGGCGCCAAGGGCTACGTCTCGAAATCCGGCGATCCCCAGGATCTGGTCGAAGCCATCCACCAGGTCGGCAAGGGCGGAACGTACCTGCCGACGGCGATCGCACGCAGCATCGCATTCGCAGGTCCTGCCTTCGCGCAAAGCCGACTGTCGAAACTGACCGCGCGGGAGATGGAGATTCTGCGCCTGCTCGGCGCCGGCAAGAGCCTCTCGGAGATTGCCTGGCTTGTCCAAGCCTCCTACAAGACGGTCGCCAACACCTCCTCGATCATGCGCCAGAAGCTCGGGGTGCGCACCTCGACCGAGCTGGTGCGGCTTGCGATCGAGAGCGGCGTCGCCTGACATCGCCTGCTGACATCCTCCGGATCGAACCATCATGACAGTGCAAACCGTCTCCCTCAACAAGTCCCATGGCGGCATGCAGGGCGTGTACAGGCATGCGAGCCGCGAGACCAGGACCGACATGACCTTCTCGGTCTTTGTCCCGCCGCACGGGGAGAATGCCCGCCTGCCGGTCGTGTTTTATCTCTCGGGCCTGACCTGCACTCACGCCAACGTCACCGAGAAAGGCGAATTTCGCTCCGCATGCTCCGAGCTTGGCCTGATCTTCGTCGCACCCGACACCAGTCCGCGCGGCGCGGACGTGCCTGGCGATCCCAACAACTCCTACGATTTCGGGCTTGGTGCCGGCTTCTATGTCGACGCGACGCAAGCTCCCTTTGCAAAGACCTACCGGATGTGGAGTTATGTCACGGACGAATTGCCGAAACTGGTCGCCGAGAATTTTCCGGCCGATCCTGCAAGGCAATCGGTGCTCGGGCATTCCATGGGCGGACACGGCGCGCTGACGGTCGCGTTGCGCAATCCCGCCCGCTATCGTGCGGCCAGCGCCTTTGCGCCGATCGTCGCGCCGTCGCAAGTACCCTGGGGCATCAAGGCGCTCGGCGGCTATCTCGGCGACGACAAGCAGGCCTGGCGCAAGCACGATACGGTCGCGCTGATCGAGGACGGTGCGAGGTTTTCCGAATTTTTGGTCGACTACGGCGACGCCGATCAGTTCCTTGGCGAGCAGCTTCGCCCGGAGCTTCTGAAGGCAGCCTGCGAGAACGCGAAGATTGCCCTCACCCTTCGCCGCCAGGCCGGCTACGACCACAGCTACTATTTCATCTCGACCTTCATGAGCGATCATCTGCGCTGGCATGCCGCGCGGCTGAAAGCCTGATCCGCCGGCTACTGCGGGGCGCCGTAATTGGGCGCGAGCAAGCGGTTGCGCACGAGGTAGCTGGTTGTCCGCGACCAGGCTTCGTCGGTGTCGCCGCGCATATCGGCGTTCATCGCCGTGACGAGGCGCCCCGACGATGCGTCGCGGACAAAAAGACTGATATTGACGATGATGTTGGAGATCTTGCGCGCGACACCCGTGAGCGCAAGGTCGGCGCCGAGCTCTCGCGCAAATTTCACGTCGCAGCCGCCGCAGGCCTGCAAATTGCTGTCATGCGCAGCGGCGTTAACCGGCGCAATGTCGATAATTTCGAACTTGCCGGATTGCGCGAGTTCCCTGCGCAGCTGCTCGCCGGCGCGCAATGCGCGATCCTGAACGGCCTTCGGCGGCGGCGTATCGCCCTCGACGCTGGTGTCGATCAGCTCAAGATCAAACACTGCAAGTCTTGGCGGATTGGCGCGGGCCGGGAGCGCCAGCGCCGACATCAGCAAAATTGCAGCGACCCATCCTCTCATCATGCCACCCCCGAACCTGCCGACCCTGCAACGACGAATTGCGGACTTGCAAGCAAAACATATTTCAGTCTTGTTGCAAGCCAAGCCCTTTTCGTCCGCCGAGGCGATGGCAATTGAAGGGAGGACACATGGTTCGCTGGTTCGCAGGCGCGATCGTTCTGGGCGTGCTCGTCCAGACGCCTGCCGCCGGCGCGCTCGAAATCAGCATCGGCTATCTCCACCGTCCCGGTATCAAATCGACCCTGTCCCTGCTTGCCCAGCCGACGGAAGACGCGGGCGTCGCCGGCGCGCGGCTTGCGATCGAGGACAACAACACGACCGGCAAGTTTCTCAATCAGCAATTTTCGCTTGCGGAGGTGAAGCTCAAGGATGGCGACGATGCGGCCCAGGCGGCGGTCAAGCTTGCGGACAAGAGCGGCTTTATCATCGCCGATCTTCCCGCCGATGAGCTCGTGAAAGCAGCCGACGCGCTGCGAGACCGCGGCGCAGTCCTCGTCAACGCCGGCGCAACGGATGATTCGCTGCGCGAGCAGGACTGCCGCGCCAACGTCATTCATGTCGCGCCGACGCGCTCGATGCTTGCGGATGCGTTGGCTCAGTATCTGGTGTGGAAGCAGTGGAAGCGCTGGCTCCTGGTGGTCGGCTCGCATGAGAAGGACAAGCTTTTTGCCGATGCGCTACGCCGCGCCGCGACGCGGTTCGGCGCCAAGATCGTGCAGGAGCGCACCTTCGAGGACACCGGCGGAGCGCGCCGCACCGACTCCGGCGTGACGCTGATTCAGCGCCAGATGCCCGTATTCACCCAACAGGCGCCGGCCTACGACGTCCTGATCGCGGCCGACGAAAGCGAGGTGTTCGCGTCCTATTTGCCCTACCGAACCTGGGAGGCGCGGCCGGTTGCGGGCTCCGCAGGCCTGGTCCCGACCAGCTGGGATGCGGCGCATGATCAATGGGGCGCGGTCCAGCTGCAAAATCGATTCGTGAAGATGGCGTCGCGGCGGATGACGGCGCTCGACATGCAGGCCTGGACCGCGGCACGCATGATCGGAGAAGCGGCGGCGCGCACCAACTCCGCCGATCCGAAAACGCTGTTCGATTTCATCAAGGGAGCGGAGTTTTCCGTGGCAGCGTTCAAGGGACAGCCACTCACCCTGCGTGATTGGAACCTGCAGCTCCGGCAGCCTATCCTGCTCGCGGACGGGCGCATGGTGGTCTCGGTATCGCCGCAGGAGGGCTTTTTGCATCAGGTATCGGAGCTCGATACGCTCGGTGTCGATCGGCCCGAGACCAAATGCAAGCTGCATTGAGGACCAGCATGTCGCGCATGTGGCGCAAATATCTGATAACGGGACTGGCGGCCTCCCTTGCGGTCACGACGCCGGCCTGTGCTTTCATCGCCTATGTCTCGAACGAAAAAAGCAACACCGTCTCGGTGATCGACACCGACAGCTGGACCGTGACCGACACCATCAAGGTCGGGCAGCGGCCGCGCGGCATCGAGTTCACGCGCGACGGGAAATTCGTCATGGTCGCCGTCGGCGATGACGACACGATCGACGTCATCGATGCGGCAAAGAAGCAGGTGGTGGATAGCCTTCCCTCGGGCCCGGACCCGGAGCTGTTCGCCCAGGACGCCGCCGGCAAGACCCTCTACGTCGCCAACGAGAACGACAACACCGTGACCGTGATCGATATCGACAAGCGCGCACGGCTCGGCGACATCCAGGTGGGCGTCGAGCCGGAGGGCATGGCCGTCAGTCCGGACGGCAAGATCCTGATCAACACGTCCGAGACCACCAGCATGGCGCACTTCATCGATACGGCGACGCGCCAGATCGTCGCCAATGTGCTGGTCGATTCCCGCCCGCGCTTTGCCGAGTTCAAGCGCGACGGCTCCGAATTGTGGGTGTCTTCCGAAATCGGCGGAACGGTATCGATCATCGATCCCGCAAGGCATGTGGTGACCGGCAAGATCGAGTTCAGTATTCCCGGCCTCAGGCGCGAAGCGATCCAGCCGGTCGGCATCGGCATGACCAAGGACGGCAAGACGGCTTTCGTCGCTCTGGGCCCCGCCAACCGTATCGCGGTCGTCGACGCCACCACCCATACCGTCACAAAATATCTTTTGGTCGGCCAGCGGGTCTGGCACATGGCGTTTACCCCGGACGAAAAATATCTGCTGACGACCAACGGCGTATCCAACGATGTTTCGGTCATCGATGTCGCTGCGCAAAAAGTGATCAAGACGATTCAGGTCGGGGAGCTGCCGTGGGGTATCACGATCGCGCCATGACAATAACCGCTGAAACCAGCGTTGAGCTGAACCGCAGTCGCGCCGAAATTGCGGCGCTGTCGATCGCGGGCGTCAGCCATTCCTATGGCGCAAGGCGGGCGCTGGTCGATGTGAGTTTTGCAGTTGCACCCGCAAGCTTCACCGCGCTGCTCGGCCTCAATGGTGCCGGCAAGAGCACGTTGTTCTCGCTCATCACGCGGCTGTTCGGCATTCAGGCCGGGCGCATTGGCATTTTCGGCCACGATATCAACCGCGAATCCGGCGAAGCGCTCCGCCTGCTCGGCGTCGTGTTCCAGCCGCGCACGCTCGATCTCGATCTCTCGGTCAAGCAGAACCTGCTCTATCACGCAGCGCTGCACGGCATCGGTCGGCGCGACGCGAGCGAGCGCTGCGAGGCACTGCTGAGCCGGATCGGCCTTGCCGAGCGCGCGGCGAGCAAGGTCCGCGACCTCTCGGGCGGCCAGATGCGCCGCCTTGAAATCGCGCGCGCCTTGCTGCATCGGCCGCGCCTTTTGCTCTTGGACGAGCCGACCGTCGGCCTCGACATCAAGGCCCGCGCGGACATCCTTGCCCACGTGCGGGAGCTCGTGTCCGAGCAACGCATCGGCGTGCTCTGGGCCACGCATCTGATCGACGAGATTTCGGCTGACGATGATCTCGTGATCCTGCATCAGGGCAAGCTGCTGGCCCAGGGTCGGGTCGCCGACGTCATCGCCAGGGCCGGCGCAAACGACCTCAACGGCGCGTTCATGCGTTTGACCAATGCTCCGGCCCTGGAAGGCGACGCGCCATGAGCACTATTGCCGCCAGGGATCGCACAGGCTTCTCGTTCTCCGAATATTTGACCTGCCTTGCAGGCATCGTGTGGCGCGAAGGCCTGCGCTTCCTGCATCAGCGCGAGCGGTTCGTATCGGCGCTGGTGCGGCCGCTGGTGTGGCTGTTCATTTTTGCCGCCGGATTCCGCCAGGTACTCGGCATCTCCATCATACCGCCCTACGAGACCTACATTCTCTATGAGGTCTATATCACGCCGGGATTGATGGCGATGATCCAGCTCTTCAACGGCATGCAATCCTCGCTCTCGATGGTCTATGACCGCGAGATGGGCAACATGCGCACGCTGCTCGTGAGCCCGCTGCCGCGGTGGTACTTGCTTTTTTGCAAGCTCCTCGCCGGCACCGCGGTATCCGTGCTGCAGGTCTATGCCTTCCTCGCGATCGCGTGGTTCTGGGACATCGAACCGCCGCCGATCGGCTATCTCACGGTTCTGCCGGCGCTGATCCTGTCGGGCCTGATGCTGGGCGCGTTGGGCATGCTGATCTCCTCCGGCATCAAGCAGCTCGAAAACTTTGCGGGCGTGATGAACTTCGTGATCTTCCCGATGTTCTTTGCGTCATCGGCCCTCTACCCGCTCTGGCGCGTGCGGGAAGGCAGCCCCTGGCTTGCCACGCTCTGCGAGGTCAACCCCTTCACCCATGCGGTGGAGCTGATCCGCTTTGCGCTCTATGGCAGGATCGACTGGATCTCGCTTTCGGTCGTCGCAGGCTGTGGCGCCCTCTTCATGATCGGCGCGATCCTCGCCTATGATCCATCGCGCGGGCTTGCGCGCCGCGCACCTGCCGGAGGCGAGACATGACATGGCGAATTGCTCTTTATGTGCTGCTCGCAGCACTGGTGTCATCGCCTGCGCGCGCGGCGGATCCGCGCTATCCGGACTGGCCCTGCGCCCAGGCCAAGGTGCCCGAGATCTCGCTGGCGGCCGTATGGGCCGGCCCGCCGCTCGACGATGTCGGGGACAAATGGAAGAACGACGCCAAGGTGAGCGCGCTGGTGACCAGGCTGGCCGCACGGCGCACGCCGCTCGACGAGGCCGAGAAGGACATCAGGGATTTCCTGGGCGCCGCCGCTTCCGACAAGGTCGCCGCCGGCAAGCTCCTGTTTGCGGGCCTGTTCGAGACACTGAACGCGCAGCGCTCCTCCGTCATGAACGGGCTCGAACGGGTGATGCGCAAGCAACGCGAGGCCGCCGAAAAAGTCCGCGACGACACGCTCGCGCTGCAGGCGCTGCAGAGCGCATCCTCTCCAGACCAGCCGAGGATCGACGAGCTCTCCAATCAACTGCTCTGGGAGACGCGGATCTTCGAAGACCGCCGCCGCGTGGTGAAATACGTCTGCGAGGTGCCGACCGCGATCGACCAGAGGCTGTTCGCGCTCGGCCGCGCGATCCAGCAGGAGATCGAATAGCTTATGGTTTGCGCATGATCTCCGCGCAAACGCTACGCGCTTGTCGCGAGGGAAAACCGGTGCCCACCCCGCTTCAAGTGCGGTGCAGGCTTTTTCCGGATCATGCGCTATTCCTCCGGTCGCGGTTCCGGCTGCGCTTCGACAAGCGGCAGCAACTCGTGGTCCCAGCCGTCCGTTCCTTGCGGATACCAGGCGACATTGGAATAGCCGTAGAACAGTGCACGTTTGGCCGCGTTCCACGACATCCAGCAATCCGTCAGGCAGTAGATCACGATCAACATGTTCTTGTCGCCCTCCGAGGCGCGCGCAAGCCCGCGCTTGAAATAGTCTTCAGTCGCGGGCGAAAGCCGTCCGTAGCCGGTGTCGGGCAGCCAGATGCTGCCTGGAATGTTGAAGCGCGGCTTGTCGCGCCACACCGTGCCCGCGGGGAGGTTCTTCGGCTTCGGCGCGCGCGGCAGCACATCGATGAACACGCCGCTCTTCGCGCGCCAGATCGCTTCGGCCTCGGCCGTCGTCAGGACGCGCGCGCCTTCGAGCGTCGCCGGCACCGCTGAGCGATAATTGTCCATTCGGTAGTCGGCGGACTCGGCAACCTTCTCTTGCGCCTGGGCTGCGACCGCGATCGCGAGAACGAAGAGCCCCGCGAATCGCCAGCTCATGGCGACTTGGTCGCCGTCTCAAGATTGACCGGCTTGTCATTCTCGTCGAGCAGAGGGACGCCGAAATCGAGCAGGATCTTGTTGATTGCCGGCTGATTTTCGGCAATGAGGCGATTGAGCTGCCGCTTCCAGTTCTGGTCCGCGCCGCGCACCCCCATGCCGACGCGATAAATCAGCTTGGGTCCGGTCGTCTCCTTGACCAGCGGCGTGACATGGAGCGCCGGAGTGGCCTTCTTGGCGTAAAAGCCTGCCATCGGCCCCCACAATATGCCGGCATCGATCGCACCGGAGTTGAGATCGTTGATCATGGCTTCGGCGGACGAATCGACGCGCGTATCGATCATCAGCGGATAGGGCTTGGCAGTGGCCATCAAGCCGTTCACAGCCATGTTGGTCGCCGGCGGCGTGCCCGCGACGATGCCGATATGCTTGCCCTTCAGGCGCGCATCGGAAAGCGTCGCCACGTCCTCCAGCCCGCTGCCAGGCTTGGCGACGATCGCATAGGCCGTGCGATAATAGGGATTGGTGCCCTGCACAAGGTCGTCGCCTTGCGGAAAGCCCATGATGACATCGCAGCGATGAGCGCCGAGCGTCATCCTGACAAAGCCGGTGGCCTGGGGATAGAACGCGTAATCGAGCTTCTTCTGCAGCTTGTCGGCCAGCAGCTCGGCAAGTTTGTTCTCGAATCCCTCGCCCTTCTCGTTCGAGAACGGCATGTTGCGCGGATCGGCGCAGACGCGCAACACCTTTGGATCGACCAGCTCGATCGAGAGGTCGCCGCTCTCGTTCATCTGTGCGCGCGCGACCGTCAGACAGGTGGCCGCAGCGAATGCTGCGGAGAAGGAGATGTGCAGCCATCGCCGCAGCGCACCGCGTGTCATCGAAGGCCGTAGCAGTTCCAACTTCCGCATCGCCGTTGTCTCCAACGCAAACAGATCAGGCAAAATGCTATGCTGCCGCACTGGGACGTGCAATGGGATAGTCTTGCGTTGTCTTAAGGGAACAGGACCTCTGGAGATATGGCTCGCCGGCTTTGCAGTCTCGTTGCGCTTGCTCTGATCCTGGCATCGGCATCCGCGCAGGCGCAACAGGCTTTGCCCGTCAGCGAGATCGCCCCCGGCGTCTATGTGCATGAGGGCGTGACCGCTCTGATGACACGCGAGAACGCCGGCGCGATCGCCAATGTCGGCTTTGTCGTCGGCCAGAATTCGGTCGCGGTGATCGACACCGGCGGCAGCGTGCGCGAGGGACGGCAGCTGCTCGCAGCCATCCGCGGGGTGACAGACAGGCCGATCCGATACGTCATCAACACCCACGCCCATCCGGACCATGTGTTCGGCAACGCCGCCTTCGCCAACGAAGGGGCAATTTTCGTCGGCCACAGGAATCTGGCAAGGGCGCTGGCCACGCACGGGCAATTCTACCTCGACGCATTCCGCAAGATCATGGGCGAGGAGCTGATCGACGAGGTGCGGCTCGTGCCGCCGACGCTGCCGGTCGAGGACACGCTCGAGCTCGACCTCGGCGGGCGGACGCTGACCTTGCGCGCCTGGCCCGCTGCCCACACCGACAACGACCTGAGCGTTCTCGATATGCGGACGGGAACTCTCTTTGCCGGCGATCTCGTGTTCCTCGACCATTTACCGGTGCTGGACGGCAACCTGCGCGGCTTTCTTGCCGCGATCGAGCAGCTTGGGGCGCTGCCGGCGCAGCGTGTGGTTCCCGGTCATGGACCGGTGAGCCCCTGGCCCGCTGCGCTCGCCGATGAACGTCGCTACTTGCACACACTCGCCGAGGATGTCCGCGCGCTCGTGGCGCACGGCGCGCCGCTTGCCGCGGCAGCCGCCAAGGCCGCCGCCACCGAGCGACCGCGCTGGCACCTGTTCGACGATTTCAATGCGCGCAACGCAACCGCAGCATATTCGGAAATTGAGTGGGAATAGGATTGGCGATCGCTTATATTGACCGCGTCGCCTCACAGGGAGCCGTCATGCCCGGATATCGTTTTCGCGTCTTGCAGATTTTCGGCCTCCTGAGCGCCCTCTCGCTCGCCTGCCCTGCCCCCGGGGCGAGCGCGGAGGCCTACGACCCCTGGCCTGGCCTCGTGCAGGACGTCTTCAACAACCGCCCGATGAATGACGGCGGCGGCGTGATCGGCATCGAGATGCCCTATCGCGCCGAGGATGCGGCAATCGTGCCGGTGACCTTGAAGACGAAGCTTGCGCCAACCGACGACCGGCGGGTGGTGTCGATCACGCTTGTCATCGACCAGAACCCCGCACCGATGGCGGCAAAGTTCACGCTTGGCAGCGATGCGCATGTCACGGAGATTTCGACGCGCGTGCGCGTCAACAGCTACACCGACGTGCATGCCGTCGCCGAGCTCTCCGATGGCAAGCTCTATATGGTGAAGACCTTCGTCAAGGCGTCGGGGGGCTGCTCCGCGCCCGCCGCGAAAAACGCCGACGAAGCCAAGGCCCGCCTTGGCCAGATGAAATACCGGCAATTCGTGACGTCAGAGCAGGAGGCATTGAGCGGTCCCCGCGAAGCGCAGATCATGATCGGCCATCCCAACAATTCCGGATTGCAGAGGAATCAGCTGACGCTGCTCTACATTCCCGCCTTCTTCGTCAATGAGCTCAGGCTGTGGCAGGACGACAGCCCGGTGCTATCGATGGAAGGCGGGATCTCGATATCGGAAGATCCCACGATCCGCTTCACCTATGTGCCGAACGGCGCAAGCCATTTTCGCGCGGAAGCCAAAGACACCGACGGCCATGTCTTCCAGAAGGAGTGGAAGGTCGACGATTCCGGAACCTAGCCGAGCTGCGCGCTCGCCTCACAGGTCCCTGTCCCGTCATTGCTGAATTAGTGAACATGCACAGCAACGACGGATTCGAGGCAGAAGCCACCTAAAAGCACCTCACCTCTGCCTCGGCCTGTGCGCGCCTGAGATCGTTCAACGCGCCTGCCGCCTGGGCAGACGATCGAAACTCTCCGCCCAGGTTTCCCTTGACCTGCGACATGCTGAGCACGGTCTCGGCCGTCACATAGCGGTCGTACGGCAAGAGCTGCGCGATCACGTCGATCGAGCATGAACATTGCTCGATCGCCTGCGGCGTCTCGCCATTGGCCTTCAGGCAGCCGAACACGTATTCGACGCGCGCGGACGTCGGATAGTCGTTGACATCGCCGGCATGCGCGATCGTTGCCGTGGCCGCCAGCGCAGCCAATCCAGCAGCAATACGCCATACCGATCCGGCTGATACCATGGTCTTCCTCCGCATGGATTTAACGTTATGCTATGAGCAAGACGCTGAAAAGAATGATTTGAGGAACGGCTCCCAAGGTGATGACAGGTTTTGTTCGCACACTTCTGATCGCAGCCGCGGTTGCCGCGACGCAAATCGGGGAATGCCAAAGCGCGGAGAGCGTCCGCCTCGCGGTGCAGAAGACCGGGACATTCGCCTGGGAACTCGCAGTCATTCGCGCGCACGGTCTCGACAGGGAGGCCGATCTTTCGCTGCAGGTCCGTGAGCTTGCAAGCCCCGAGGCCGGCAAGATCGCGCTGCGCTCGGGCGATGCCGACATCGTCATTTCCGACTTTTTGTGGGTGTCGCGCGAGCGCGCGCTCGGCGCGAAGCTGACATTCTACCCTTATTCCTCGGCGCTCGGCGGCGTCATGGTTCCCGACGCATCTGCCATCGGGAGCCTTGCCGACCTGAAGGGACGCAAGCTTGCCATAGCCGGCGGCCCGATCGACAAGAACTGGTTGATTCTGCAGGCCGCGTTGAAGCAGCAGAAGGTCGATCTGAAACAGGACTCGACCATCGTTTACGGCGCTCCGCCTCTGCTTGCCGCCGCCATGCTCAACGGCGATGCCGACGCGACCGTCACCTACTGGAACTTCGCCGCAGCGCTGGAAGGCAAGGGTTTTCGCCGGATCGCGAGCGTCCAGGATCTGGTGCGGAACCTCGGCGCAAAAGGCCCGGTTGCGATGCTCGGCTACGTCTTCGACGAAAGTTGGGGGCGCAAGAACCGCGACATGCTGGCGCGGTTTATCGAGGTGACGCGCAAGGCAAAGGCAATCCTGTCGACCTCGGATGCCGAATGGGACCGCATCGCGCCGCTCACCGGCGCAACGGACGCCGCGACATTGCACGCCTATCGCGATCGCTACCGGGAGGGAATCCCGCATCGCGGCCTCGACGACGAGGAAGCCGATGCGCGCATGCTCTATCGCGTGCTGGCCGATATCGGTGGCCCTGACATTGTCGGCCCCGCCGGCGAGCTCGACCCCGGCACGTACTATCGCCCCGGAGATTAGGGTGTTGCGCCTGCTTTCGTTCGCCGTCTTCCTGGCCAGCTGGTGGATCGCCGCCCTCCTGGCCGGCAGCACAAAACTTCCGACGCCTCCGGCAGTGCTGGAGGTGGCTCTGGCCGAGGCGCGCTCGGGCGCCCTGTTTGTCAACCTGGGTGCGACGCTTGCGCGGGTCGTGCTCGCCTTCGCGCTCGCAATGACGCTCGGAGTTGCGATCGGCTATCTGATGGGCCGGGTGCGATTGGCGAATAGGCTGGGCGATCCCTGGCTGATCCTGCTGCTCAACCTGCCGGCGCTGGTCGTCATCGTGCTGGCGTATATCTGGGCAGGACTGACCGAGGTGGCCGCCATCGCAGCGATTGCCATCAACAAGCTTCCGGCGACGGTGGTGACGCTGCGCGAAGGCACGCGCGCCCTCGATGCCTCGCTCGACGAAATGGCGCAGGTGTTTGCGATCCCGCGCAGCCGAGCCTTCCGGCACGTCGTCCTGCCGCAGCTTTTGCCTTATATGGCCGCGGCATCGCGCTCGGGCCTGTCGCTCGTCTGGAAGATCGTGCTGGTTGCGGAATTGCTCGGCCGTCCCAACGGCGTGGGCTTCGAGATCGGGGTCGCCTTTCAGCTGTTCGACGTCCCTCGCCTGCTCGCCTATTCGCTCACCTTCGCAGCGGTCGTGCTCGTCATCGAAACGACGATGCTGCAACCCTTCGAGACAAAGCTCACGCGGTGGCGACCCCGTGCAGCTTGACGTCGATATTCTCGGCAAGGCGTTCGAGGGCGCGTCCGGCAAGCGTCACGAGGTTCTGTCGGAGATGCATTTTTCGCTGGTTGCGGGTGAAGTCGCCGTCCTCTTCGGTCCCTCCGGCTGCGGCAAGAGCACGCTGCTTCGCATCATTGCGGGCCTCGACTCCGATTTTGAAGGAACGGTATCACGGCCGCCACATTTGCGGATCGGCATGGTGTTTCAGGAGCCGCGGCTTTTGCCCTGGCGCAAGGTCGAAGACAATGTGCGGCTGGCGGCACCGCTGATCGACGACGCGACGCTTTCCGCGTTGTTCGCCGCGCTGGATTTGAGCGAGCACCGTCATCATTTTCCGGGCGAGTTGTCGCTCGGCCTCGCCCGGCGCGTCGCGCTGGCCCGCGCCCTTGCCGTCGAGCCCGATTTGCTCATCCTCGACGAGCCCCTGGCCTCGCTCGACGATGCGCTCGCAGGACGCATGCGCGACGAGATCGCGGGCTTTGCCGCCGCCCGGACCCCAAGGATAACGATCTTCGTCAGCCACGACCTCGATGATGCGGTTCGTCTCGGCGACCGCCTGATCTTTCTGTCGGAACGCCCCGCCCGCATTCTTCGTGTCGTGCCCATCGCCACGCCGCGCGCGGCGCGAAGCGAGACGGAGATTGCGCGCATCAAGGCGGAGATCGCACGGCGGATCAATGGCGGTCGCGACGAGCGTGATGTCTCATAGGCAGCGATTGAAGCGCGTGCTAAAGAAACCCGTCGGCGGAGTTGGCCATGAAACGTGCAATCGGAGCCGCAATCTTCGGGCTTGGACTTACCGCGATGACGGCGATGGCGCAGGACATGATGCGCTACCTCGACCTCTCGTCGCCCGACATGACGACCGCCGAAATGACCCGTGGCGACATCGAGGCCGCGCTCAAGATCGCAACCGCCGCCGCGCCGGCCGATTTTACCGGAAAGAAACTGTCCGGTCTCGACCTCTCCGGTCTCGACCTCTCGGGTGCGATTTTTCGCGCGGCGCGGCTCAACAAGACGAAACTCGCCGGCGCGAAACTGGATCGCGCGGTGCTGGACCAGGCTTGGCTGCTCGAGGCCGACCTGACGGGCGCGAGCCTGAAGGGCGCGAGCCTTTTCGCCTCGCAAATGCCGCGCGCACGCCTCGATGGCGCCGATCTCTCTGGCTCGCGCATCGCGGCCAATCTCACCGGTGCGAGCCTTGTCGGGGCTTCACTCGCGGACGCGAATTTGGGCGCCGACATGCGCAACCAGTCGATGGGCCTCATGCGCGCGGTCCTGAAATCCGCCAATCTCGAGCGGGTGAATGCAAGAGGCGCTGACCTGTCTCGCGTTGATCTGGAATTCGCGTCACTCAAGGGCGCCGACCTGACAGGTGCTTCTCTCAAGAGGGCCCAGCTTGGCGGTGCCGATTTGACGGGGGTTACCGTCATCGATACTGATTTCGACAATGCCGATCTCGTGTCAGCGAAGTTGATTGCTCCAATCGGACTCGACCGGGCCAAGAACTTCGACAAGACGAGGAATAGCGAGCGTCTGATCAGAGAATGACGGCTCGGAGCATCGCCATTGGGAGGATTGATTGATGCGATGGATCCTGGCTTCGATCGTGCTCTTTTTGGCAGGCACCGGCGAACTTTCAGCGCAGGCAAAGGGCAAGGGCATCAGGCTCTGGAACCTGACGACCGCCACCATCTCGGGATTTCAGCTGTCACCCGCTGGCAAGAACGATTGGGGTCCCAACCAGACGCTGAACGACAAGGACAAGGAAGTCGACCACGACGAGCGCGTGCGCATCACCGGCATCGAACCTGGACGTTACGACGCCAGGGTCACTTACCCCGATTCGAGACAGTGCATCGTCCGCGACATCGACATCAAGGCCGATGCCGTGTTTTCCATCGCAGACAAGGACCTCAAGGACTGCAGCAAGTGAGTGCAGCACTCCTCCGTGCTCAGCCGGTCGGCGCGATCTTCCCCATTTCGGCCTTGTCGTTGGGGTGCGGATATTCGCAGCGCCACTTGACGGCCTGCCACTTCGGATGCTCGCCCACCCATTGGGCGATGTAGGGCGG
>Ga0335076_10003277_pt1 | contig 16249 bp, 15 predicted proteins | sample Lox_Sample_25_FD_206717 | JGI IMG/M metagenome (GOLD analysis project Ga0335076, IMG submission 206717) | Soil microbial communities from Loxahatchee National Wildlife Refuge, Florida, United States - Lox_Sample_2.5 | ecosystem: Environmental > Terrestrial > Soil > Wetlands | place: USA...
TAGCGCACCGGATCGATCGGCTCGAAGGTCGGGCCCGAGGTCACCAGCGCCTTCAGCCCTTTCAGCAATCCCTCGCCGAGCAGAGTCTCGATCGCGTTCAGGATGTCGTGGGGCTCCGCCATGCGGCCCGCTCCGACTTCGCCGCAGGCGAGATCGCCGGCATCGGGTCCGACCATGCGGATGCCGCGTGCCTTCAGTGCCGCGACATTCGCCTGCGTCGCCGCGTTGCGCCACATCATCACGTTCATCGCCGGAGCGAGCAGCACCGGCGCCGAGGTCGCTATGAGCGTCGTCGACGCGAGATCGTCCGCGAGACCATGCGCGAGCTTGCCCATGATGTCGGCGGTTGCCGGCGCCACCAGCACGAGATCGGCCTCGCGCGAGAGGCGAATATGTCCCATCTCGCTCTCGTCGGTCAGCGAGAACAGGTCCTGATAGACCTTGCTTTCCGAAAGCGCCGAGAGGCTCAGGGGCGTCACGAACTCGGCGCCGCCTTTGGTCAGGATCACGCGGAACGAGAGTCCACGCTCGCGGCCGCGCCGGATCAGCTCCAGCGTCTTATAGGCGGCGATCCCTCCGGCGACGATCAGCAAGACGCGCTTGCCAGCCAGCATCGGACCTCCACAATTACAGTCCTGTTCAGTATTTATTCCGGCGGCGCCGGGCTTTCAAGCGGATTGGAAATAACTCTGAGGTATCAGAGAGTTAATAAGAGTACGGACAGGCTTTCCCCAGAAGTCAAGTAACCCCAATGTGTGTAGATCGTTCCAAATCGGAACTGTGGAAAATCACATCGTGATCCGACAGGGGATGCCTCGGACCCAGGATCTGGGCCCAGGAATCAGGAATCCGACTTCAGCTCGTAACGACCCGCCAGGAACATGTCAATTCTGGAGCCGTCATCGGAGAGCGGCAGCAGCATGCGGGCATAGCGGGTGACCTGGCCCTCGTCGAGCCGTTCCAGGACCTCGAAATCCGGGTTGCCCTGGTCGAGGATTCGCAGATAGGTCCGGCGGATGTTCTCGCGGTGGACCGGCAGCGGGTACTCGTCCAGGGTCTTGCCCTGCATGTTGAAGCCCTCGTCGCGGTCGATGTTGCTGCCGGAGATCCGGAAGCGGAACACGATCGGCGCCGGGGCAATGCCGTCGGGATGATCCCCATACGTGATCTCGATGAGGTCGATGTTCCCGATGGCGAAGCGCATTTCCAGGGGATCGACATCGCTCCGCCGCGGCCAGCGCCGGCCGCCGCGCTTGGCGTCCCAGTAGTCGTAAAGCCGCACGAGCTGCGAGACGGGCAGGAGGTCGCGGAAGCGGGTCAGATGATTCATCGCCGTATCCGGAATAATCGGTCTTGCTGAATCCTGCCGGAGCCTAGCCGGCAATCCCCGAACTTTTCCTTAATATCCTCGGCTTCCGGGACCGAAACACGGGGCGAAATCCCGCTCCGGACGCGGCGATGGCGGGAGATCAGCGGGTGAAAAGCAGGCCCGCCGCCAGCACGGCGATGATGATCCAGAGCCACCAGGCGGAGCCCGTCCGGTTGATCACCTTCAGCGCCTCGGGGTCGAGCCGGAGGCCGCCTTCCGCGAGGTGACCGACCAGGCGGTCGAGGTTGCGCATCACCGACGGCAGTCGCTCGACCACATGGGTGAACTCCCGTGCGGCCTGTTCGAGGCGTGCCTGGGGCCCGCGATTCTCGATCATCCACTGCTCGATCAGCGGCTGGGCCAGGGTCCAGATGTTGAGGCCGGGATGGAGCTGGCGCGACACGCCCTCGGCGATCAGCATGTTCTTCTGCAGGAGCAGCAGCTGGGGCTGCACCTCGATCTCGAAGGTCTCCGCCATGGCGAAGACCTGGCCCAGCACCCGCGCGAAGGAGATCTCGTGCAGCGGCCGGCCGTGGATCGGCTCGCCGATCGAGCGCAGGTTGAGAGTGAAGTCCTCCACCGACTGCGAGGTCGGCAGGTAGCCGGCATCGACGAACACCTTGGCGATGCGGCCGTAATCGTGCTCGATGAAGCCGATCAGCATGTCGGCGAGGAAGAAGCGGGTCTTCTTGTCGATCCGGCCCATGATGCCGAAATCGACCACCTGGATCGCGCCGTCCGTCCCGACGCTCATGTTGCCGGGATGCTGGTCGCCGTGGAAATAGCCGTCGCGGAACGCCTGGTTGAAGAAGATCGCCGCCGCCTTGGCCAGGATCTCATCGACCTCGAGGCCGGCGGCCTGCATCGCCGGACCGTCGTCGAACGGGATGCCGACCAGGCGCTGCTGGGTCATCACCCGCCGCGCGGTGCGGCTCCAGTCGATCTCCGGGACGCGATAGGTGGGATCGCCGGTGAAATTCTCCCGGAGCTCAGAGGCGGAGGCGGCTTCCAGCCGGAGATCCATCTCGACATGGACCGTCGCCGCGAAGGTCTTCACGACTTCGACCGGCTTCAGGCGCCGGAGCTTCGGCTGGGTACGCTCGATCACCTCGGCGATCCAGAGCAGGAGGTCGATGTCCCGGGCGAAGGCGAGCTCGATCCCGGGCCGCAGCACCTTGACCGCGACCATCCGTCCCTCGGCGTGCTCGGCGTCCGGCGTGGTGACCGCGAAATGCACCTGGCTGATCGACGCGGCGGACACCGGCGTGTCGTCGAACTGCAGGTAGAGCGTGTCGATCGGGCTGCCGAGCTCGGCCTCGATCGTGCTTCGCGCCTCGAAGGCGCTGAAATGCGGCAGCTGGTCTTGCAGCTTCGCAAGGTCCGCCGCCACGTCCTCGCCGAGCAGGTCGGAGCGCGTCGAGAGGACTTGGCCGAACTTGATGAAGGCCGGGCCGAGCTCGCTCAAGGCATTGGCGAGGCGCTCGCCGGGGCGAAGCTCGCCGACCGGCCGGCCGAACATCATGCGGATGAGCGCCAGGACCAGCGGCGTCAGGCCGGCGCCGGCCAGCGCCTCCTCGAACGGCGAGAGCGCACCGTGCCGCGCGGCACTGCGCGCCATCTGGAACAGGCGATAAAGCGATCGCAGCGCGCGCAACATTGCTCTAGATCCGCCAGCCCGAATGCAGCGCCGCGATTCCGGCGGAGAGGTTGCGATACGTGACCTGCTGGAACCCGGCCTCGGCGATCATGCCGGCGAGACGGTCCTGGGTCGGGAAGCGCCGGATCGATTCCACCAGGTACTGATAGGAGTCGCGATCCTTCACCACCTGCTGCCCGAGCCATGGCAGCACCTTGAAGGAATAGAGGTCGTAGAGCCTTGCCAAGGCCGGCACGGCGACGTGCGAAAATTCCAGGCACAGGAACCGCCCGCCCGGCCGAAGCGCGCGATAGGCCTCGCGCAAGGCCTTCTGCTGGTCGCCGACATTGCGGAGGCCGAAGGCGATCGTATAGGCGTCGAAGCCCATCTCGACGACCGGCAAGGCTTCCGCGTTGCCGGAGATCCAGTTCATGCCCCCAGGTCCACTGGCGAGAAGGCCGCGGTCGATCGCCCGGTCGCGCCCGACCTCGAGCATGGCGGGGGTAAGGTCGCAGACCGTCACTGTAGCCTCCGGCGCCCGCTCCAGGATGCGGAAGGCGATATCCCCGGTGCCGCCGGCGACGTCGAGGAAGCGCTGGCCGCCCCTCGGGTTCAGCCAGTCGATCATCGCGCTCTTCCAGAGCCGATGGATGCCGCCCGACATCAGGTCGTTCATCAGGTCGTAGCGCGATGCGACCGAGGAGAACACCGCGCGCACGAGCTCGGTCTTCTGCGCCGCATCGACGCGGCGGAATCCGAACCAGCTTTCCGGTTGCCCTTCGTTCATGGGGGCGGACAATAGCGGGATCGTCCCGGGGTGGCTAGCTCCTGCTCCTGACATGGTTTGGCAGGGTCGCCGGGGCGCTGGCCTTGGAAATGGCTGGGCGAATCACTATTCAAATCAGGGCGGTGAGTGTAGTGGGGTTGAATGCCTGAGCTTCCGGAGGTTGAGACCGTCGCGCGCGGCTTGGCGAAGCGGCTGGAGGGCCACCGCCTCGCCAAGGTGGAGACGCGCCGCGGCGATCTGCGCTGGCCCTTTCCCAAGGGCTTCGTGAAGCGTCTTACAGGGCGCCGAGTCCTGAAGGTGCGGCGCCGCGCCAAATACATCGTGGCCGAGCTCGACGACGGCAACGCGCTGCTGGCGCATCTCGGCATGTCGGGGCGCATGCTGCTCTCGAAGGGCCGGCCGGAGATCCTGGAGCCCCATGACCACGTCATCCTGGAGACCGACGAGGGCTGGGTGCTGCGCTTCAACGACGCGCGGCGCTTCGGCATGATGGATCTGGTCGCGATTGCGAAGCTGGAGCAGCACAAGCTGATCCGCGGCATCGGCCCGGAGCCGCTCGGCAACGAGTTCAGCGGCCCGATCCTCGCCGCAGCCTTGAAGGGCAAGAAGACCTCCATCAAGGCGGCGATCCTCGACCAGAAGGTGGTGGCGGGCGTCGGCAACATCTACGCCTCGGAAGCCCTCTACCGCGCCGGCATCAGCCCGAAGCGCCTCGCCTACACCGTGCAGGGCGACCGCGCCGAGAAGCTCGCCCATGCGATCAAGGCGGTGCTGAACGAAGCGATCGCCGCCGGCGGCTCATCCTTGCGCGACTACGTGCAAGCCGACGGCGAGCTCGGCTACTTCCAGCACCACTGGCGGGTTTATGACAAGGAGGGGCAACCGTGCCCCGGCAAGTGCGGCGGCACCATCCGCCGTATCACCCAGGGCGGCCGCAGCACGTTCTATTGTCCCAAGTGCCAGCGATGACCATCTAACGGCGAGTACAAGGGAAGAGCACCCCATGGAGGACCAAGCCGTCTCCGCCGCCATCGACTGGATAGTCCAGGCGACCCTTGCCGGCCGCGGCGAGGGCGAGATCCTGGAAGGGCTATGCGATCGCTTCGTCGCGGGCGGCATACCGCTACTCCGGGTCGCAGTGGGGTCGGGGCTGCTGCATCCCACCATCGACTCCCGTGGCCTCCGCTGGATGCGCGGCGAGCCGGTCCGGCACGAGGATTATCTCCACGACCGTGTCACCGAGGAGGAGTGGGAGAAAAGCCCGTTCCGCACCCTCGTCGAAGGCAACGAGCGCTCAATGCGCCGCAGCCTCGAGAGCGACTACCGGCTCGGTGAATACGAGATGCTGGATAATCTGAAGGCCAAGGGCGCCACAGACTATTATGCGGTTATCCACCGCCAAGCGGATACCTCGGTCAGCGGCAAGATCGGCAGCTGCATCTCGTCCTGGACGATCGACCGGCCCGGCGGCTACCGCGACGCCGAGATCGCGCAGGTCGACCGCGTCGCATCGGCGTTCGCGCTGGGCTACCAGAGCAGGACCATGCACGGCACGATCCGCACCCTGCTCGAGACCTATCTCGGCCGCGGCGCTGCGCAGCGCGTCCTCATGGGCAACATCAATCGCGGCCAGGCCGATGCGATCGACACCGTGATCTGGTACAGCGACCTGCAGCATTTCACCCGCATCGCCGACGAGGTCGAGCGCGAGCATCTGCTGAGCTTCCTCAACGAATATGCCGCCTGCCTCGTCGAATCGATCGAGGCCCATGACGGCGAGGTGCTGAAGTTCATCGGCGACGGCATTCTCGCGATCTTCGCCGATCCCGACCTCGGCCGCGCGCACTCGAATGCGCTGGACGCCGCCCTCACGGCGGAGGCGCGGGTCACGGCGCTCAACTCAAAGCGTGCCGCCACCGATTTTCGGACCACGGACTTCTATCTGGCGCTCCACGCCGGCGACCTGCTGTTCGGCAATTTCGGCAGCGCCAACCGGCTCGACTTCACCGTGCTCGGCCCGGCGGTCAACGAGGCCAGCCGGATCGGCGGCATGTGCCGCTCGCTGGAGCAGCGGGTGATCGTCTCCTCCGCCTTCGCCGCGGCAGCGGGTCCGCGCCGGCGCGATCTCGTCTCGCTCGGGCGCTATGCGCTCCGCGGCGTCGGCCAGCCGCAGGAGCTCTTCACCATCGACCGCAGCGCGCCGCGGCTTCGGACCTGAGCCTCAGGATTTCGCCACCAGCCGGATCGTGCCTTGAGTCGGGCGGTCGGCCGCCGCCACGTATTTCACGCGGTCGCCCGGCAGGACGATCTTGACCAGGGTGCCGGAATGGCGCGTGCTGCTGATCTCGAGGCGGCCGCCATGCAGCTCGACCAGGGCCTTCGCCATGGGCAGGCCGAGGCTGCCGCCGTCGAGCCCACGACTGAGATCAAGCCGGTTGAAGGGCTGCAACGCGGCGGCGATCTCTGCTTCCGTCATGCCGATGCCGTTGTCTTCGACGATGATCTCGCAGGCGCGCTCCGGGGTCAGTCGAGCGGCCAGCATGACCCGGCCGTGGTCCGGGGTGAACCGGACTGCGTTGGATATCAGGTTGTTCAAGACCTGCCGGAGCTTGCCGCGGTCCAGCATCAGCATGAAATCCTCGGTCACTGGCGCGATCTGCAGGTCCAGCATCTTCGCTGCCACCTGCTCCTCGAACAGGCGCAGGCAGATCCTTGCCTCCGCCATCGGATCGACCAGGATGTTCTCCAGGCGGAGATGGCCGGACTCCGCCCTGGTGTAGTCCAGCAGACTGTTGATGACGGTCAGCAGGTACTTGCCGCTTCGGTAGATGTCCTCGGCATAGCCGACATAGCGCTCGTCGCCCGCCGGCCCCAGTGATTGCGCCTTCAATACTTCGGAAAAGCCGATGATCGCGTTCAGCGGCGTCCGCAATTCGTGACTGATGTTCGCCAGGAACTTGGACTTCGATTCGTTGGCGGATTCGGCGCGCGCCTTGGCGCTCCGGAGCTCGTCGGCGACCCGGTTCCGGTCGGTGATGTCATGGAGGTTGACGATCAGCCCGCCTACGTCGGGGTCGTCCAGCCGGTTGATGCCGACGAATTCGAGATCGACGGTGGCGCCCGACTGGGCGCGACAGCGGATCTCGCCGCTGACGCGGTCCGCGCGGTCCTCCAGCAGCCGACGGATCAGGCCGCTCGCCGCGTCCTCGTCCTCGGGAATCGCCAACTCGGCGAAGGGGCGCCCGATCAGCGTGTCCTTGCCGTAGCCGAGAATCTGCTTGACCGCGGGGCTGTCGTAGACGACGCGTCCCTCGGCATCGAGCACGGCGATGATGTCGGAGCTGGCGCTGACCAGGGCGCGAAAGCGGCGTTCGCTCCGCGTCAGCTTCTCGGCATCCGCGAGTGCCTGTTGCGCCAAGCGCTGGTCGAACAGGGCGGAGGCGAGACCGAGCGAGAGGATCATGAAGGTGGCGCCGGCGATGGTGACCGCCAGCAGCCGCGGATCGAGCCCGTCCGCGACCAGAGGATCAGCGGTCAGGCAGAGCTGGAAGGTGGCGGCGGCCATGCCTGTGAAGTGCATGCCCGCAATCGCGGCACCCATGATCACCGAGGCGCCGAGCTTCATCATCAGCCCTTGCAGGCGGAAGCTCAACCAGAGCGCTGCGGCGGCGGCGGTCACGGCGATGAGGACGGAGGCGATGAAGAGGGTCCGGTCGTAAGAGATGGTGGCGCGCATGATCATCGCCGCCATGCCGGAATAGTGCATCACCGCGACGCCGACACCGGTCACCAGGCCTGCGAGCAGCAGCCGCGCGGGCTGCAGCGAGCCGAATGCGATCAGCGCATAGCCGGCGGCGACCGCCAGGATCGCCAGGAGCATGGAGGCGGCTGTCCACCAGAACTCATAGGAGACCGTTACCGGCATCGAAAGGGAAAGCATCGCGACGAAATGCATCGACCAGATGCCGCCGCCCAACGCCACCGCGGCGCCGCCCAGCCAGGCCAGCCGGGCTGTTCCGCCGGAGGAGCGAATCCGACCCGCCAGATTGAGCGATGCAAAGGACGCGAACACCGCGATTGCGCAGGACAGCGCGACCAGGCGCGGGTCGTAATGGCCGTGCAGGATGAGACTTTCCATTTCGGGCGGCTTATGGTCCGGCGTCGATTGATCTCGGTCAACCTATCGATAACGCGTTAACGACTCGTCACCAGGACCGGGGTCGGCCTGCCTCCGACCCGGACTTTCGGCCACACGCTGGTATGCACACGGCCGGGAATCAGCCTCAGTATGTCCGCCGCAGCTCCCTTGTTCGCCCCCGTCATCCGGGCTAGAAGGAGCGCCCATTCCCCGGGAGAAGTCGCATGCGCCGCTTCGCCGCCCTCCTGCTTGCTGCGATCGTCATCTTCGGCTCCGGCAGGGCCCTCGCCGCCGAATATCTGGCGGCCGCAAGCGACCTGCCGCTGGCGGCCGGCCTCGAGGAGCAGACTGACAAGTCGACCGTGTTCGACACGCCGCTGGGGCGGATCGTCAACGCCTACGCCGCCGGCAACCTGAAGCCGCAGGCGGTGCTGGACTTCTACGACGAGACGCTGCCGCAGCTCGGCTGGGAGAAGCAGGCGAGCGGCACCTATCACCGCAAGAAGCAGATCCTGAAGATCGACGTCTGGGGCCCGGAGGAGGGCCCGGTCAAGGTCAGCTACACCCTTTCATCGCAGAACTAGGGACTTCCATGAGCGCCACCGCCTTCGAGAACATCCAGACCGAGCGCAAGGGCCGCGTCGGCATCGTCACCCTCAACCGGCCGAAGGCGCTGAACGCGCTGTGCGATGCGCTGGTGGCCGAGCTCGGCCGCGCGCTCGACGATTTCGAGGCGGATCCCGGAATCGGCGCCATCGTCATCACCGGCTCCGAGAAGGCATTCGCCGCCGGCGCCGACATCAAGGAGATGAAGGACCGCTCCTTCATGGACGTCTATCAGGCGGACTTCATCACCGTCGGCTGGGAGCGCGTCGCACAGTGCCGCAAGCCGGTCGTCGCCGCGGTGGCGGGGTTCGCCCTGGGCGGCGGCTGCGAGATGGCGATGATGTGCGACCTGATCATCGCCGCCGAGACCGCGAAGTTCGGCCAGCCGGAGATCACCCTCGGCATCATCCCCGGCGCCGGCGGCACGCAGCGCCTGACCCGCGCCGTCGGGAAGGCGAAGGCCATGGACCTGGTGCTGACCGGACGGATGATGGACGCCGCGGAAGCGGAGCGGGCCGGGCTTGTTGCCCGGGTGGTTCCGGCGGAGAAGCTGATGGAAGAGGCGATGGCGGTCGCGGATAAGATCGCCGCGATGTCGCTGCCGGTCGCGATGATGGCGAAGGAATCCGTCAATCGCGCCTTCGAGAGCACCCTCGCCGAGGGCATCCGCTTCGAGCGCCGCATGTTCCATGCGACCTTCGCCACCGAGGACCAGAAGGAAGGCATGGGCGCCTTCGTCGAGAAGCGGAAGCCGGCCTTCAAGAACCGCTGAACGGGCGCCATTGAGACGCCTGCGGCGATCGGCGTGGGCCCGCCGCTAACGATTTCGTAACCATGGCCGGGGTCTTATGGGGCCTCGCCGACCCGAACCGCGTTGGAACCGCCAAGCCCTAATCCGATGTCGCAGTCGCAAGCCTCCACGATGCCGCGCTTCAGCCTGAAATGCATGCAGGTGGCGATCGACCTGAAGCTCTATCCTGTGGTCAGCATGAACATCCAGGACGTGCTGATCGGCGGCGCGCCGGACTGGATCGCGGCCAAGCAGCGGATCGACTTCTCGTTCGTGATCGATCTCCAGGGCAAGGAACGCCGGCTGCCGACCTACGGCGTCGTCATCACCAACGATGCCCGCGGCCTCGACATCCGCTACCGCCCGCCGACCAGCCAGTGGCGCGCCATCCTGGCGAAGCTCCTGACAGAGGAAACCGGCGCGCGCTGACGCCGCTCATCATCTAGATTCGGCGTTGCATCGCAACCTCGAACCTGGAGCAGAGCCATGGCCGCCTATATCGTCTCCGACCTGACCGTGCGCGATCCCGTCGCCATCGAGACCTATCGCAGCCGTGCCGCCGCCTCGATCGCCGCCCATGGCGGCCGCTACCTCGCCCGCGGCGGCGCAATCGAGGTGCTGGAAGGCGACTGGGCGCCGCGGGCGATCATCGTGGTCGAGTTCCCCGACCGCGAGGCGGCGCGCCGCTGGTACAGCTCGCCGGAATACGCGGCGGCTCTCGAAGTGCGCGACCGTGCGCTCAGCCGCAACCTCATCCTGGTCGACGGATATCGGCCGCTCTGAGCGGCGAGGACCGGAAACGAGAACGCCCGCTCGGCGATGAGCGGGCGTTTCCTCTTGAGGGGTGTCGGCGCGGGCCCCGGGGGTGGGGGTTGGGACCCGCGCCGACGAAAGGACCTTCCAGTTACGGCCTCGCGGGGCGTGGAGGCAGGGGCTGGCCGCAGCCCGGTCGGTCCTATCTGTTCTCTTCGTGTCTGTTCTCTCCGTGCTAGGCGTTGTCGAGCTTCACCGCCACGAACAGGCTCTTGCCCTGGCGGTCGACCAGCATCAGCAGCACGTTCTGCTTGTCGGCCTTGGCGCGCTCGGCGAGGCGCTTCACCTCGTCGGGGGACGTCACATCGGCGTCGGACACCTTCTTGATCACGTCGCCGGGGCGGATGCCCTGGTCGGCCAGCGGTCCCTCGGAGTCGAGATCCGCCACCACGACGCCCTTCACCTTGTCGTCGAGGTTGAACTGCTGGCGGGTCTCCGCGGTCACCGGAGCGAGGGTCGCGCCGAGTGCGGCGACCTCGACGCCGGTCGTGGTGTCGGCGGGGCCGTTGCCCTGGTCCTGCTGGTCGTTGCTGGCGACCTCGCTGTCGTCCTTCAGCTTGCCGACCGTGGTCGAGACCGAGATCTGCTGCTTGTCGCGCAGGACCCCGAGCTCGGCCTTGCCGTTGGGATCGGTCTCCGCCACCAGCCGCGGCAGGTCGCGCATCTCGTGGATCGCCTGGCCGTTGTAGGTGAGGATCACGTCGCCGGGCTGCAGCTTCGCGCGGGAAGCCGGGCTGTCGGGCTGGACGCTCGCGACCAGCGCGCCCTTCGGCTCGTCGAGGCCGATCGCCTTGGCGATCTCCGGCGTCACCTGCTGGATCTCGACGCCGAGCCAGCCGCGCTGGATCGAGCCCTTGTCCTTGAGCTCGGCCAGGATGGGCTTGGCGAGATTGGACGGGATCGCGAAGCCGATGCCGACCGATCCGCCGGACGGCGAGAAGATCGCCGTGTTGATGCCGACCACGTCGCCGTTCATGTTGAAGGTCGGGCCGCCGGAATTGCCCTGGTTGATCGAGGCGTCGATCTGCAGGAAGTCGTCGAACGGACCCTCATGGATGTCGCGACTGCGGGCCGAGATGATGCCGGTCGTGACCGTGCCGCCGAGGCCGAACGGATTGCCGACCGCCAGCACCCAGTCGCCGACCCGGGCGTGATCGGAATCGCCGAAATCGACCGCGGGCAACGGCTTCTTCGCCTCGATCTTCAGCAGAGCGAGATCGGTCTTCGAGTCGGCGCCGATCAGCTTCGCCGGATAGTCGGTGCCGTCGTTGGTGGTGACCTGGATCTGGGTCGCGGATTCGATCACGTGGTTGTTGGTGACGATGTAGCCCGCGGGATCGATGATGAAGCCGGAGCCGAGCGCGGTCGCCTTGCGCTTCATCGGGCTCTTGCCCTGGTTCTGGTTCTGCATGAACTGCTTGAAGAACTGCTCGAAGGGCGAGCCCTTCGGGAAGTCGAACGGCATGTCCTGCTGCGCGTCCGCGGTCTCCACATGGGTCGAGGAGATGTTGACGACCGCCGGGGTCACTTTGGCGGCGAGGTCGGCGAAGGTCGCCGGCACCATCTGGACGGTGGTGTTGTTGTCGGCGAAAGCCGGCGGCACGACGGTGACGCCATGATAGGCGAGGCCGCCCACCAAAGCGGGGACGCCGACCATGGTGGCTGCGGTTGCCGCCAAGGCGACCCGGCGCGCCACCCGGTTCTGCTTCAGGAATTGCAACATGGGAGAGATTCCTCCGGTGAATTTGCTGATGTGGCGGCGGGTCTGCTCGCCGGCCTGTTCTGACCAGCATATTGGAGCATCAGTGCATCCTGGCGATGACGAGCAAACGGTTGATTGGTAACGGATTGCGACGCACGGTCAGGCTGTTACAATCGGTTACCCTTTTCCGGTCGCGGCCGCCCGATGGGCTTACAAGATGGGCTCAGGAAGGCAATGACGGCGGCGAGCGGGCGGGGACCGCGCGCCGCCATTGGAATCGGGTATTGGCGCAGTCCGAACGAGGAACATGGAGAAGACCCCGCATATCCTGATCGTCGATGACGATCGAGAAATCCGCGATTTGCTGTCGCGGTTCCTGCAGAAGCACGGCTTTCGCGCCAGCACGGCGGCCGACGGTCGCGAGATGCGCAAGATCCTGGCCGACGCCCGGATCGACCTCATCGTGCTCGACGTGATGATGCCGGGCGAAACCGGGCTGCAGATCTGCAGCCAGCTCCGGGCGCAGGGCATCGCCGGCGCTTCCGGCGCCGGCTCCGCCCGCATCCCGATCATCATGTTGACGGCGGCCGGCGAGGACACCGACCGCATCGTCGGTCTCGAGATGGGTGCCGACGATTACCTGCCGAAGCCGTTCAATCCGCGCGAGCTCCTGGCGCGGATCCGCGCCGTGCTCCGCCGCAGCGAGGATGTCGGCCGCGCCGTCGCCGATCCCGACCGGCCGCCGGTGCTGCGCTTCAGCGGCTTCGCCCTCGATCTCGGCGCGCGGCGCTTGCACGGTCCGGACGGGCGGGAGATCGATCTCTCCGCCGGCGAGTTCGACCTGCTCTCCGCCTTGGCGCAGCGGCCCCGCCGGGTGCTGTCCCGCGATCAGCTTCTCGACCTTTGCAAGGGTCGCGCCGCCCAGCCCTTCGATCGCAGCATCGATGTCCAGGTGGGTAGGCTCCGCCGCAAGATCGAGCCCGACCCCGCCGATCCCCACATCATCACCACGGTGCGCGGCGGCGGCTATATGTTCGCGCCGGATGTGACGCGCGACGGCGCGGAGCTGCCGTCGTCGTCCGCCGGACCGTCTGCCGCCGAAGAGGGAGCCGCCCGATCCGGGGGATGACGTCGTCCGCATGAAATTCCGGCGTTTCGCGCCCGACAGCATCCTCGGATGGCTGGTCCTGATCCTGATTGCGGTGCTGGCGGCGTCGCAGGCGCTGACCACGCTCTATCACAACAACGAGCGCAACGAGGCCATCCTGGAGATCGAGGATCTCCGGGCCGCGGAGCGCGTGGCGGCGAGCGCCGCGCTGCTGCAGCATACGGCGCCGGTGTTCCGGCAGGGCTTCGCCGCCTCGATCAGCGTGCCGTCGATGACCGTCGCCGCCAGCAACACGCCGAACGTCCCCGAGGATCCCACCACCGACAGCCGCCTCACCCATCTCGGCAACGCCGTCTCGGACCGGCTGCACGGCAATTTCTGGGAAGAGGTGCGGGTCGGCCGCGCCCAGCCCAGCGAGGAGCAGCGCGCCCATGGCGTCGTGCCGGTCCGGGTCGCGATCGCGCTCCGCGACGGCACCTGGCTCGACTTCGAGTTCGCGGCGATCGAATCGCTGCCGCTTGCCTCGCCGCGCTTCCTGGTGCTGACGGCGTTCAGCATCCTGCTGGTGCTGGCCTTGAGCGTGATCGCGCTGCGGCGGGTCACCAATCCGCTGGACAGCCTCACCCGCGCCGCCGAGGCGCTCGGCCGCTCCGGCCGCACCGAGGCCCTGGAGGAGAGCGGCGCCAGCGAGGTGCGCCGCGCCGCCCGCGCCTTCAACGAGATGCAGGACCGGATCCGCCGCCTGATCGAGGATCGCATGCAGATGGTGGCGGCGATCTCCCACGACCTCCGGACGCCGATCACGCGGTTGAAGCTGCGCGCCGAGTTCATCGACGACGCCGAGCAGCGCGAGAAGATGCTGCGCGATCTCGACGAGATGGAGACCATGATCAAGTCCACCCTGGCCCTGGCGCGCGAGGATGCGAACCCGGAGCCATCGACGCGTCTCGATCTCGCGAAGCTGGTCGCAGACGCGGTCGAGGGGATGACCGATGTCACGCTGGAGATCGATCCCGCGCTCGGCGACGGCGACAGCCGGGTGGATGCCCCGCCGATCGCCTTGAAGCGCGCCATCGGCAACCTGGTCGAGAACGCCGTCGTCTATGGCAAGAAGGCGAAGGTGCGCCTCACTGCGACCGCCAAGGAGTTCGAGATCGCGATCGACGACGAGGGTCCGGGCATCCCCGAAAGCGAGCTCGACCGGGTGTTCCGGCCGTTCTATCGGCTGGAGGCTTCACGCAACCGTGAATCCGGCGGGGCCGGCCTCGGCCTCGCCATCGCCCGCAGCGTGGTGCGCGGCCACGGCGGCGATATCGTCCTGAAGAACCGGCCGGAAGGCGGGTTGCGGGCGACGATTTCGCTACCGCGGTAACCGACCCGCAATGGACAAGGGGCGGGTCGGCTCCTATCCTTGCCGCAACGATCAAGACCAGGAGATGGGAGGGGAAGATGAAGCTGCATTGCCACCCGCTGTCGACCACGAGCCGCTGCGTGATGTTCTTCGTCGAGGACGCCGGCATCAAGATCGAGCTCGTGACGGTCGATCTCTTCACCGGCGAGCACACCAAGGAGCCGTTCGCCAACATGAATCCCAGCAAGATGGTGCCGGTGCTGGACGATGACGGCTTCATCCTGACCGAGAGCTCGGCGATCCTGAAATATCTCGCGGAGAAGAGCGGCTCGCCCGCCTATCCCGCGGGCGACATCAAGGCCCGCGGCAAGATCAACGAGATGATGGATTGGATCAACGTCAACTTCTACCGCGACTTCGGCTACGGCCTCATCTACCCGCAGATCTTCCCGAACCACAAGCGGCCGACCGACGAATCCCAGAAGGTGACGCTGGACTGGGGCAAGGAGCGCTCCCAGGGTTGGCTCGGCATCCTCGATGCGAAGATCCTCGGCAAGCGCAAGTTCCTTGCCGGCGACACGCTTTCGATCGCCGACTACTTCGGCCTCGGCATCCTCACCAGCGGCGAGCTGGTGGGGTGCGAGTTCAAGGCTTTCCCCAACGTGATGCGCTGGCTCGACGCGATGAAGCAGCGCCCCGGCTATGCCAAGGTGTTCGGGCCCTTCAACCAGTTCACCGCCAGTCTGAAGGACAAGCAGTTCGCGCACGTTTAGCGGCCTCGGCGCCGCCCAAGGAGACGCGTCATGATCAAGGGTTTGCATCACAACGCTTATCGCTGCCGCGATTCCGAGGAGACGCGACGCTTCTACGAGGATTTCCTCGGCCTGCCGCTGGCGGGCACGCTCTGGATCAAGCAGACCAAGACCGGCCGCAACACCGACGCGCTCCACACCTTCTATGAGATGGATGACGGTTCCTACCTCGCCTTCTTCGAGGCGCCGGACCGGCCCTTCGCCTTCAAGGAACAGCACGACTTCGACCTCCACATCGCGCTCGAGGTCGACCACGATTCGCTCATGAAGATGATGGCAAAGGGCAAGTCCGAGGGCCGCGAGGTGCGCGGCATCTCCGACCACGGCTTCATCGATTCGATCTACTTCCGCGATCCCAACGGCTACGTGATCGAATTGACGGCGAAGAAGCCGGGCCGCGAGCAGGACATGGACCCGAAGGTGAACAAGGCCCGCGAGATCCTGGATCGCTGGCAGAAGGGGAAGACGGAAGCGGCGTAGCGCTGCCGCTCAATCTTCCTCCGGTCTCTCATACGCCATGCCCTGATCGACGGCCTGCCAGATGGCGCGGCCGGAATGGGTGGCGCGTTCCTCCAGCAAATGGCCGATGAGCCCGCCGGCGCGGGAGACGACGGCGATGCCGCGCATGCACTCGACCGGCAGGCCGATCTCCAGCAGCAGCGCGCCGATGGCGCCGGTGGCATTGATGGTGATGTGGCGGCCCGCCCGGCGGTCGAGCTCGGCGCCGAGCTGCTGCAGCAGCGCGATGTAGCGGCCGGCGCAGCCGGCTTCGGCCGCAATGGCGAAGAGCCGAGGCGGCCGCGGATCCTCGGGCTTGTGGATCGGGTGGCCGAAGCCCGGCAGCGGGCGATGCTCGGCCACATGTGCCTCGATGACGGCGCGGCAATAGGCCTCGGCATCGCCCTCGGTCTCGACACCGATCTTCAGGATCCGCGCGCAACCTTCCATCGTGCCGACGAAGACGCTGCCGACGCTGAGCAGGCCGGCGGCCATCGCCACCTGCGGCTCGTCCGGCACGTTGTCCGCCATCAGCCGCGCGACGATCGCGCTGGGGGTGAGTCCGTGCTCCATCAGCGTGACGAGGCAGGCGTCGAGCACCCGGGTCTCGCCGGCGCTCGGCATCCGCTCCTTGATCAG
>Ga0335076_10003278_pt1 | contig 16248 bp, 13 predicted proteins | sample Lox_Sample_25_FD_206717 | JGI IMG/M metagenome (GOLD analysis project Ga0335076, IMG submission 206717) | Soil microbial communities from Loxahatchee National Wildlife Refuge, Florida, United States - Lox_Sample_2.5 | ecosystem: Environmental > Terrestrial > Soil > Wetlands | place: USA...
AAGGACAAGTCGGTCGATGTAGTGCACATCTGCACGCCCAATTACGTGCATTTCGACCAATGCAAGACGCTGCTCGAAGCCGGCAAGCACGTGATGTGCGAAAAGCCGCTCGCCATGGATTCAAGGGAAAGCGCGGCGCTGGTGAAAATCGCTGCGAAAAGCAACCGCGCGGCGGCTGTTTCGTACAACCTGCGTTATTACCCGCTCTGCCAGCAGGCACATGCCATGGTCGAAAGCGGCGCGATCGGCGAGCCGCGTTTGGTGCAGGGTGGATTTTTGCAGGATTGGCTCCTTTATCCGGTCGACTGGAACTGGCGTCTGGAACCTCAATTAGGCGGCGAACTGCGCGCCGTTTCGGACATCGGCACACACTGGCTCGATCTCACCACCTGGATTACCGGCCGCAAAGTCACGGAACTATGCGCGGACCTGGCGACAGTAATTCCCTACCGCAAACGTCCGCGTGGGCGAGTGGAAACCTTTCAACAGAAAAAAGACGGCGCGTTCGATGAAGTCAAAATCTTGACCGACGATTACGCCTCGGTGCTGCTTCATCTCGAGGGTTCTGTGCGGGGCGCAATGACCGTTTCGCAAGTCAGCGCGGGGCGGAAATGCAAACTCTGGTTTGAAATCGATGGTTCGAAAGCCTCTCTTGCGTGGAACGCAGAGAACCCCAATCTTCTCTGGATTGGCCATCGCAGCGAGCCGAATGGAAACATGATTAAAGACCCGGCTCTGCTGAGTCCGGCGGTGCGCGGGTACGCTGCCTACCCCGGCGGGCACGCGGAAGGGTATCCCGATACCTTCGTCCAGCTTTTCAAAGATTTCTACAGCTACATCGCGGCTGGAAATTTCGGCGCCCCACGAACCTTCCCTACCTTCGAGACCGGCCACGAAGAGATGGTGCTGTGCGACGCCATTGCTGAGAGCTCGAAGAAGCGCAGGTGGGTGACGGTCCGAGACTGAGTCCAGCCCTTTCGCGCACTCTAGTCAACGTAGCCTTGGCCGTCGCGAACGATGTGAATGTAGTGGTCCGTGAATTTGAAATGCATTCCCGGCATCTCGTATTTCGGCATGTGGCAAGAAACGCAATCTTTCGTGCTGACCGTGCAGACTTTACCAGGATGGCCCGTGTTCGCGGCTGATCCGGCGGCTTTGCTGTGACAACCGAGACATGTGTTGTCGTAGGCGGTTAGATCGCGATTCCTCGGCTCGTGCGGGTCGTGGCAATCCAGGCAAGTGATGCGAGCTTTTTCCCAGCACTGGCTTCGTTCCAGGCGGTAAGGCTGGAAACGCAAGTTCAGGATTCCAAATCTCTGGGTGAGCGCAACGTCCATGAATGCGCGGTGACACGCGCCGCAGAAATCCACCAGATCGACCGGGCCAAGCCGACCGGGATTGAATATCGCCGCCAATCCCTGGTCCAGGTGCCCGGCCTTCATTGCCGCCACGTGCTTCGCACCGGGACTGTGACAGGCTTCGCATGTTACTCCCGGAATCAGGTGCGCAGGATCGAACTGATTGTTCGCCGTGGACGCCGTGCTATGGCAGCCGAAACAGCGGTGGGTTTCGGGGGCATAGATCATGCGACGGCCGAGCGCCTCCTCCAGGTCGGCGGAAGGCGTGGTCGGCGCGCCGGGAGTAAAGTCGAGCGCATCTGGCGCCCGGTAATAGCTGAGCCGGCTTTCATAGAACACTCCATCCCGCACGAAAATGTAAGTTTGGCCAGATTCGCCCAGGCCGAAAGCCCAGCTCAGCGGCGCAGCAATGGAATGCGCGCCGTCGCTGACCGAATACGTGGAACCACTTTCCGAGCGAACAATCTCGTACGTGTATGAGGCAAGGTGAAAAGTCAAACGATCATGAGAGCGCAGCGCGAGAGAGTTGGCCGCGAGCGAAGAGGCGTTGGCCATGGGCGTCCGCTTTTGGCTCTGAAACTTTGAAGCATGGCACTGGCCGCAGACCTCCGAACCCACAAATTCGTTGCGTGCCGGTGTGCCCTTCGTCGGCCACCAGCCGGCGAGCTGCAAGCGGTCGTCTGTAGCCATTTGAACGGAGTCGGACGGGGAAGTTCCAGCCTGCGCAGGGAGAGCAAAAGCTACCCAAACTGCTGTCAGTAAGAATGCGACGCGGGCGTTCATGAGCCGGAAGTCACAGACTATCAAACGCCACGCCCTCGCCGCATTGCGCTTCTCTCGGTCTAGAAGATGAACTTTGCTCCTAGCTGTAGAATTCGCGGGCTATAAACCGTGCCGACTTGCAGGAAGTTCCCTCCCAGCACAAACGTTCCCGTACCAGAGGAGAATCCAGCGCTGCCGGCGGCGCCGCCCTGGTCGCCTCCGAGCGGACCGTATTCAACGTGATTGAAAATGTTAAACGCTTCGGCTCGGAACTCGAATGCCATACTCTCCTTGACGGGGAAATGCTTAAACAAGGCCATGTCGATGTTCCAGTGGCCGGGGTTGCGCAACGAATTCCTGCCGGAGTCGCCCAGCGTCAAGCCGATGGGATCAGCGTAAGCTCCAGGATTGGCGATGAAATGCCCGAATCCCGACAAGGGATTGAACGATGGCACGTTCTGAAATGGGTTCGTGATCACGTCGGCATAGGACTGTCCTGCCCCCGCGCTCGAGGCTACGCCATTGCCCAAGCCGGCGTTGTCGCCCAGAATTCCGTTGTAGACGCTGAAAGGAGTTCCTGTCTGCCACAGGCCTATACCGGAAAGCTCCCAGCCTCCTAGAAGCTTGTTAGTCAAGCTCGATCCCTTAAAAAACGGCAGATCGTAGACCGCGCTGGTAGTGAAGACGTGGCGCTGGTCAAAATTGGAGGCGGCACGGAAAGCCGCCGGATCGTAGGCATTGAGAATGCCGCCATCGCCAAACAACCCGCCATCGGATGCATCGTCAATCGAATGACTCCAGGTATAAGCAATGTTCAACTGCAAAGAGCCAACGGCGCGGCGCAACTCGGCCTGCAATGCCTGGTAGCTGGAAGAGGCGCCGTTGTCTAAACGCGTCACGTCACCGATGCCACGGAAAGGCCGGAAAGGATTGGGGTCGTTGCCGCAAGCAACCGTAAGGTTGGTCGCAACCTGTCCGCCGGTCGTTCCCGTGTACGTGATGCCGTTCACAACCGCATTTGTGGTCACAGGCTGGCCCGGCGCCGTGCTCTCGGTGATGCTGTTGCAGTCAGCGCCATTCCCGCCATCCGCATTGCTGATCGAACTATTCAAGGGGATATATGGATTGATCGCTGCAGGGACCGGAAAGAGTTGATTGAGTTCGTACTTACGGCCCAAATGCGTTCCTTTGCTGCCCACGTAGGAAAGCGTCATCACCGTGCTCGGAATCAGCTCCTGTTGCACATCCAAATGCCATTGCTGCACATAGGGCCAAGTGGCCTTGCTGGGAATTGAAATTACGTTAAGTGGGAACAACAGGCCAGCCTGACTTCCGATGTTGGTGTAGCCATTGATCGTATATTGCGTCGGGGCTTGAACCAGCGGAGGTGAACCTTCCAGAGCTTCCGAATCTGCTTCGTTCCCGTTGGTGTGATCGAAGAAGATTCCATAGCCGCCGCGGATTGCGGTTTTGCCGTCGCCTCTGGGATCGAACGCAAAGCCAACCCGCGGCGCGGGGTTGAAGAGATGTCCGGTCATGCAACCAACGGGCACGCCGTTGACGCCGCATTGAACCATTCCGTTAAAGGCGCTGCCGGTTCCTGGCACGATTGCGCCGGCCTGTCCGGTAATAGTGCCGTTAATATCGTCCACTTGAGGCGCATTGGCTGGATTCCACGCAGCTGGATCGAAGTTATAAGCGTTATGATAGCGCTCGCGATAGGTCCCAAACAGGCTGATGCGTAAGCCCAGATTCAGCGTCAGCCTGCGGGTGGCGTGGAAATCATCCTGAAAGTACGGCTCGAAGATTTTGTAGCGGTTGTAATACTTGGGCTGGGCGCTGGCCTGAGCGTAGTTGGCAATATTCCCCAGAAGCAAATCGGCAAATGAATTCCCGGTGGAATTTGGGGCAGTGTTGTCGAAGTTCAAAAATCCGTTGACCGAGGGCTCGGTGGCGCTCAGTTCATTCTTTTGCGCAGCCACAAAGTAGCCGCCGAAAATCAAGTTGTGGCGGCCAATGATTTTGGTCACATTGTCACGAAACGTGTAAGTGGGATTGGCATTGTAGGGACCGTTGGGAATAAAACCGGGGTCCTGGCCGAAGCCGCTGCTGCCGTAGGCCCCACCGAAGCCACCGGTGATCTGGAAGCCGGGCAGTTTGCCTCCGTTGTCAGTGTTGGGAAACAAGCTTCCGATCGTGAGCCCCGGCGGACGTTGCCAGGCGTTCGGGTTCGGGGTACCCGTGCTGGTGAGTGTGATGTGATCAGTGGTATAGCTGAATACGAATTCGTTGAGCAGTGTAGGCGACGCGGTTGCGGTCAGGCGCGCGACCAGGGCAGTTGCCGGACCAACGAAGCCGGTCTCAACGGTGGGAAAGCTGCCTGCGTTCGTCCAAAGAGGAATCGCCGTAACGGTGTCCCAGGAATCATGGGCGTAACGGAACATGACCCGCATTTTGTCTGTGAGATTGTGGTCCACGCGGACGAGCTCTTCGCGCCAGTTGGTGGGCTGTGAAGGCGCCGCACTGAAGACGCACGGCGTACCCTGCGGCGAGCAAGGTTGACCATTCACGGTCGCGTTGCTGGGATCCGGAATCATGGCGAGTAGCGCGACTGCGTTGGGGTCAACCGGTAAGGGACCCTGGCTTCCATCGAAGAAAGTGCCCGTCCTGGGGTCAACAGGGCAGTCCACCGTGGGATTGGGCAGGCAGAGATCACTGAAGTCCCCACCGCGCTCGGCGACCGAAGGAACCACCTGGTTGAAAGTCTGTCCGGGTACGCGATCCCTGCGCCACTCCTGGGACCAGAAGAAGAAAGTTTTGGTCTTGTCGCTGTTGTAGTGCCCGGGAATATAGACCGGCCCGCCGATGGTGTATCCCCAGTCATTTTTCTTATAGGAGGGCACCGCAGACTGAAATTCCGGCGTGGCATTGAAAATGTCATTGCGAACAAATTCGTAAGCGTCGCCGTGAAACGAACTGGTGCCCGATTTGGTTTCCGTCTCGATGGTGCCGGAAGCGTTCCGGCCATATTGCGCGCCGTAGTTTGACGTGAGAACGCGAACCTCCCCGATGGCGTCGATGCTTGGCGTCACGTTCAGAGTGGAGTTGCTGCCGTTGTCCATGTTGTCGCCGCCATCGAGTTCCCAGTTGTTGTATTCCAGGCGGCCGCCGTTCACGCTGTAATTGACGTTGGCGGTGATGCCATATTGGCCTTCGGAAGATCCGGTCTGGTTGCTGACTCCGGGCGTGAGCGTGACCAGCTGCGTAAATACGCGTCCGTTGAGCTGAAGCTGGCTGATCTCTTTGCCGGTAATCGTCCCTGCCAGTTCATTGCTCTGCGTTTCAACCTGCGCAACGTTGGTGCCTTCCACAGTAACTTCTGTGCTCGTGGTCCCGATCTCCAAAGACGCATCCGCCCGGGCTTTTTGGGCAACCCGCAGAATGACCCCCACCGCCTCGTATTTCTTGAAGCCTGGCGCCGTGATCGTGAGAGTGTAAGTTCCCGGAGGCAGTACGCTGACCAGATAGTCGCCTGTGCCGTTGGTGGTCGTTGTTCGCTTGATGCCCCGGTCGGGACTGCTGACGACAACTTCCGCTTTGGGCACGGCGGCGCCCGTGGGATCAGTCACGGTTCCGGTGATCGAGGCGGTGTCTTGGGCGAATAAGCTGGCCGACACACCTAGGCAGAAAACGAGAATGCAGAGTCTGGAAAAACAGGACTTCATGACCACCCCCACAGTGCTCCCTATTCTTGCAGTCAGGCTGGCTGTATGTTAGCTCTTGCCACTCAGTGCTGTAGGTGTTGCATTGGATGCGCGAATCCAATCCGTTAACCGCTCAACGCGGATTCTCTATTAAAACGAATTAATAAGCCGAAATATTGCGTTAGCAGGAGTTTCACTGTCAAGAGAAAAACGCCGTTCGTAGCCTTTTTTGACGGATCACGCGTTGAGGTTTGTTTGATCGTGCTGAAATGGTATTGCGCGGCTTGAATTGTGCTCGGACGTATCGGACACTAACAAAGCGGCCAAACTTGGTGACGAAATCGTTGCCCGGCCTTTTCTTGAGAGTTCCCGTGGCGCTGACCCAGTTTATGCGATGGTTTTCGGTTGCCGCTCTTGTTCTGCTGCCAGTGACCTGCTCGAGTTGGACGCCGGCACAATCGGCCGCGGGCGTGTCAGCCACGAACGCGAAGGCCGCTGATCCAGCTCCACTTTTTCAGCAAGGCGAAACCGCGCTTCAGGCTGGGAATCTCGACCAAGCGGAGCGTAACTTTCGCGGTGTACTGGCCGTAGATCCGAAAGCAGCCGGAGCCTATGCCAATCTCGGCGTCATCTACATGCGCCGCAAACAGTGGCCGCAGGCCCTCGAGATGCTGCAAAAGGCGGAAACTTTCGCCCCCAATATCGCCGGTATCCGGCTGAACATTGGGCTGGTTTTTTACCGGCAGAGTGATTTTCGCTCGGCCATCACGCCCTTTGAATCCGTGGTGCGCGATGTTCCCGATTCTTACCAGGCCCGCTATCTTCTGGGGCTTTGCTACTTCTTCACGGAGCGCTATGCCGATGCTACCGCCATGCTCGAGCCGCTCTGGCCGCAGGCATCGAATCAGCTGAATTATCTCTACACCCTGAGCATCGCCGCCGGAAAATCCAAGCGCGACGACCTGGAGCGGGCGGCTGAAGGACGCATGGTGGAAGTCGGCCAGAATTCTCCCGAGATGCATCTGCTCATCGGCAAAGCACACCTGAATCGCGAGGAATACGACGAAGCCATGAAGGAATTGCAGCTTGCGGCGCAAGCCGATCCCAAGCTTCCCTTTGTCCACTTCTATCTCGGCCGCGCCTACTTGATGAAACAAGACCTGGACCGCGCCAAAGCCGAGTTTCTCCAGGACATCTCACTCGAGCCGGATGTGGCCTACAACTACGACGAACTCGGCACTGTCAATTTCTTGCAGCAGGAGGATGAGCAGGCGGAGAAAAACCTGCGGCGAGCGCTCAAACTCGATCCTGGGCTGGTAAGTTCGCATACGCAACTTGCGCGCGTCTATCAACGCGAAGGGAAATATGGCGAAAGCCTGGCGGAAATCGATGCCGCGGCCAAACTGGAGCCGGCCAACTCTACCCTTCACTACCTGCGCGGACAAGTGCTGCAGCGCATGGGGCGCACAGAAGAGGCCAAAGCGGAGATGGAAACCGCAACCCACATCATGAATCAGCAGCGCGACAAACGGCAGCAGGAACTCTACGGTTCGCTCCCGAATCCAGAACTTACCCGAGAGCCACAGTAGGGCCGATTTTGATAGACTGGGCGTGCTCGAGTTCGCTCCCACCCATCCGCGCAGGAGGTCAAGCCATGAATCGCGGACTCAAAATCGCCGTCATCGTAATCGTCGTAATCTTACTGATCGTCATCGCCCTGCCCTTTGTGGTCGATGTGAACAGCTTCCGTCCACGGCTGGAGTCTGAGCTTTCCACCGCGCTTGGCCGGGAAGTTAAGGTGGGAAATCTTGGGCTTTCAATCCTCTCCGGGTCGGTCACGGCAGAAAACCTATCCATCGCCGACGATCCCGCTTTCAGCAAGGCGCCCTTTGTGCAAGCCAAAGAATTGAAAGTAGGCGTGGAACTCATTCCCCTGATTTTTTCCAAGACTCTGCACGTGACCGAGATCAAGCTTGACCATCCTCAAATTGCTCTCGTGCGTTCGCCGTCAGGCACGTGGAATTTCTCCAGCATCGGGGGCAATTCCTCGGCGAAGCCTGCCGCGCCGGCTGCATCCTCATCCAAACCAGCGCCCTCCGGCTCTTCCGATTCGGCAACCCCCAGCCTTTCTGTCAACAAGCTCGAAATTTCCGACGGACAAGTCACGATTTCTCGCGCCGGCTCCTCCGCCAAACCACATGTGTATGACAACGTGGACATCACGGTGACGGACTTTTCCTTCACCTCCCAATTTCCCTTTACGCTGACGTCGAACCTGCCAGGTGGCGGCAGCTTGAAGCTGGATGGCAAAGCCGGCCCGATCAATCCCAACGATGCGGCCGAAACACCGCTGCAAGCCCAGGTGAACATCAAGCAAATGGACCTTGCGGCTTCGGCGTTCATCGATCCCGCGGCGGGAATTGCCGGGTTGGTAAATCTCGATGCGCAACTCACCTCCGACGGCAAGCAGGCAAACGTCAGCGGAACGGCACATGCCGAGAAGCTCGTTTTATCGCCGAAGGGCAAGCCCGCCGGACGCGCAGTGGATGTGAAATTCGCCACGAACTACGACTTGACGAAAGAATCCGGCAGGCTGACCCAAGGCGACGTCATACTGGGCAAAGCTTTGGCCAAGCTCACCGGCACCTACCAGACACAGGGCGATACTACTTCGCTCAATATGACGCTCAATGCTCCCGGCATGCCCGTGGATGATCTGGTCGCGATGCTGCCGGCGCTGGCGGTGGTTTTGCCCTCCGGTTCATCATTAAAGGGTGGCACGCTTTCCACCGATCTGAGCATCGTTGGCCCGGTCGACAAATTGGTGATCACGGGGCCGATCAAACTAGCCAACACGCAATTAGCCGGCTTCGATCTCGGCTCAAAGCTCTCAGCGGTTTCTAAGGCGAGTGGCTCGAAAACCGGAAACAATACTTCGATCCAAAACCTCAGCACCGATGCCCGCGTGGCGCCTGATGGCATTCGCACCGACAATGTGAACCTGACGATTCCGTCGCTGGGCACGATGACCGGTGCAGGAACCATCAGCCCGGCAGGTGCCTTGAATTACAAGATGTCGGCGAACCTTTCAGGCAGCGCCGTGAGTGGCCTGACACAGATGGCAGGAATCGGCGGCAGCGGTGGCGCGACTATTCCTTTCTTCATTCAAGGCACAACCTCCAACCCGGTCTTTGTGCCGGATGTGGCCGGCATTGCCCAGCAGCAGTTGAAAAACCGGCTGGGCGGAGCGATGGGGAGCAATCCCGCTGGAAATTCGCTGGGCAACGCCCTGGGCGGCTTGTTCGGGAAAAAGAAAAAGCAGTAGGACACTTGCCTGCAATGTGGGCGCGAGTGTCCTCGCTGGTGCAAACTCGACGGGTGCTGGCCCAAGCCCTTCGCGATAACAACAGCACCGCTACTCCTACGGTGGGGCCGGATGGCGATATGTATTGTGGCGTGCTGGAAGATCCTTTCCCCCCAACGCCACCGAACGCGATCCCATCGACCACAAAACCCCGGTCATGCATGAGGTGATGACGATCGAGGGAGTGACGCCCGATCCTGACTTTCCGGGTTTTCCGGGAGCGGTGCGTGAGTGGTGTATCAGCACCGCCGCAGTCGATCCGTTCGGCAAATCGGTGCTGGCCAACAGCGAGGATGGCAAGTTGTACCGTTGGGATTTGACCGCTAAGAAACTTTCCGAACGCATCAAGCCGTCGGACGGAATTGGAGAAGCGTACACTCCAACCGTAATCGGGCCTGACGGCACGGTCTATGCGATCAATGATGCCGTGCTGTTCGCCATCGGTCAGTAGGGTCGGCGATGCCCACTGGACGGTCGGGTCATAAATTCACTGACCAGAAAGGACACGAAGTTTCACAAAGAATGGAATATAGGCTTCCTTCGTGATCCTTTGTGCCCTTCGTGGTTGAAATAGGACACTAACCAGTGGACGGGGAGTTTCCGCCCGATGAATACTATTGGTCTGCGCTCTTCCCAGGCGTGCTTGTTGGAAAGTCCTCCGACGAAGGTTCGTGGGAATCGATGCGAAACAGAGCCGCCTGTTCTTCGGCATGGGCTTGCATCTCGCGCATCTCATCCAGACTGGATTCCGGCTTCTCTTGTTTACGTTGGCTCTTTCGCTCGGCCTTGTCACGTTGTTTCTGTTGCCGGGCTTGCTCCTTTTGGCGCTTGGTAAATGTTGATCGACCTCTGGGCATTCACAATCCCTCCTGTTTCGTATTTCTGCCGGCGAGCGGTCGGCATGCAAGCTGAAAGCTACCAGCGGGGTTCGCGGGGTTGGCGCGCGTGGCCCCGGTAGTCATCGCGATTGCGCCCGCCTCCACCGCCGAACCGCTGTCCGTCGCCTCTGGGCCGGTCGGTTTTGGGCTTGGCTTCGTTGATCTTCAAGGCGCGTCCCCCGAGTTCCGTTCCGTTCAGCGCTGCCACGGCTTTCTCGGCCTCGCCCGCATCCGTCATTTCCACAAACGCGAAGCCCCGGGCCCGGCCGGTGTCGCGGTCGGTGACGATGTTGACCTTCTCCACCGCTCCGTGCGCCTCAAACACGGTTCGCAACTCGGATTCGGTCGTGCTGTGGGGCAAATTTCCAACGTACAGGTTTTTCATTGCATTTCCTCTCTCAGTAAATCGTCTAAAGTTCGCGCTTCATTTGTCCGCCGGGAGCGCTGCGTTTCCAGATCCCGGGGCGGGTTGGGTCTTTCCCGGATCGCCCTGGTGCGAGCGGCGGACGAGGAGCGGACAGCCGAGATTCGCTGCGAGGCCTCCAGAATTCCCCAGCGCTGCGGCAAACTCGAACCGTTGGCCGGGGGAGTTGCTCGCGCCTCCGCCGGGAAAGCAGCGGCGGCGTAATCTTCTTCCTGGCCCAAGCATACTCCGTCGGCGCCTGGCGAATCAGCAAGGTATTCCGGTTTGCCCACCAGAAAGGCGAGCTGCTGCGGAGGAGTAGCGCAGCGCAGGTCCTCGCAAAACCGATCACGGTGGCCCAGTTCGTTTTCGATGTTCATGAGCACCAAGTTGTAGAGATCAGGCCGCCACCACGAACGCGCTTCGCTGACATTGGCGGCACAGTCCACGTCGATGCCGAGTTTTCTCATAATCTCCGCACGCAGATCGCGCTTTTTCGTAGAACCGTCCACTAGCAGAACCCGCTTTTTCTTGGGCGGTTCGGGCAAGAGTTTGGAGGAGAGTGGCAACGCGATGAGAGGCGCCGTCATGAGGACACCGATTTTGTCTTCTGGCCAGATGGAGCCGCGGCCGGGTTGCGTTGCTCCGCCAGGCGCTTCAGCAGCTCACGGTTGCGCACGCGTCGCGCGATCTTCTGCTTGCGTTCCCGGTTAAATCGGGATTTATCACCATTGATTCCGGACATCATTCACTCCTGTCGTTCAATTGGGTCCGTGAAACGGCTGGCACAGGTTGACCTCTGTTCCGCGAGGCGGCCGAGGGCTTGATCAATTCCCAAAATGCACATTCCTGGATTGAGCAATTGGAGCTATTGTGGGATAAATCGGGCTGCTCGGGACAACTTGCTGGTGCACGAGAACGCCTCCCGATCTCTCAATCGCGAAGGCGCAACCCGCGCTGCTGATGTGTCTTCGAGGTTAAGCATAGTCAGTATACCCCGTTTACGCTGTTTCCGCCGGAAACTCTCACCACTTTAGTTTGGCTTGGAACAGATTCGTTCCTTCTTGATACTGGCCAGGCGCTTGGCGCCTCACCCTGCGCACATTGTTTGCGGCAAGGGGAAGTTCTTTTATTCTCTAGGCCTGACTGTCATGACGTTCTCGTACGTCGCCTAACGTCATCACATCGTGTTCCCGCGCGAACATCCGACCAGTGGGTAGTCGGGCGCCTATTCGGCTGCAAATTAGTTAAGCCTTAGGCGCCTGCCGAAAGCTTGTGGCTTTTTGACTGCGCGATGCCGTATTGGCGAATCTTGTAGAGCAGGGCTTTGTAGCTGATTTGCAGCAGCGCCGCAGCTTGCTTGCGATTCCAGTTGGTCTGGTCGAGCGCGCGCTTGATCGCCTCGGCTTCAGCTTCGTCCTTGGCGCTGCGGGCGAGCGATTTCAGACCGCCGGCATTGTCGGCGGGGGGATGCAGCGCAGGCTGGAAAGGAGTGCCGTTGCCATCGTTCTTCGGATAAAGCTCAGTGACCGCGAGCTTCTCATCTCCCAGCACCAGGAAGCGCTTCACGAAGTTATTCAGCTCACGCAAATTGCCGGGCCAGTGATAATCCTGGCAAGCCTTCAAAAGCTCAGTCGAAAGCGGCAGCGGCGGCCGCGCATATTGCTCCGCCATGCGCGACATGAAGTGCTTCAGCAGGATGGGAATTTCTTCCTTGCGCTCGCGCAGCGGAGGAATCTGGAGCGTGAATGCGTTGAGCCGATAGTACAAGTCTTCGCGCAAACGCTTCGTTGCCAGCGCCTCGGGGATGTTGATGTTGGTTGCGGCGAGAATGCGCACGTCCACTTTGATCATCGATCGGCTGCCCAGGCGCGAGAACTGTTGGTCCTGCAGAACATGCAGCAACTTGGCCTGCAAAATCGGAGGCATTTCACCAATCTCGTCCAGCAGGATCGTTCCTTTGTTGCAGAGTTCAAATTTTCCCGGCTTGGGATGGGTCGCGCCGGTGAAGGCGCCGGCCTCGTATCCAAACAATTCACTTTCCAGCAGGTCAGCCGGAACCGCAGCGCAGTTTACCTTCAAAAACGTCCGATGAGCGCGCGGAGAAAGTTTGTGGATGAGATGGGCTACAACTTCTTTGCCCGTGCCGCTTTCCCCGAGCAGAAGGACCGGAATATCCACATGAGCCACCAGTGCCGATTGCGAACGAATCTTCCGCATGGCGGGACTGGCGGCGACAAAGAAAACGTCATCGTAGAGTTCTTCGACTTCCCCCGGATAGTTCTGCGGATTGGTTCCCAGACACTGGTCAATCACCGCGTCGAGTTCCGCTTTCTGAAAAGGCTTGGTCAAGTAATCCTGCGCGCCCAGGCGGATGGCTTGTACTACTTTGCGGGTATCACTGACGCAGGAGAGCATTACCACCTTCAAGCCGGGCTGCAACTGGCGCAATTGCTCGAGAGTCTGGAGTCCGTCGATGCCGGGCATGAGCAAATCGAGCAGCACGAGATCGGGATGCAAACCTTTTTGCACCCGGGACAGAGCCTCTTCACCCGTGGCCGCGGTCTCCACTTTGTAATCGTCCACCTCGAGCAACGTACGGATGTAGCGCAGCATGCCGGGTTCATCGTCGATAAGTAAAATGTTGGCGGTTTCGCTCATTTCCCCTTCCCTTTGCTGGCAACGCTGGGCGCGGGCTTGAGGGGAATGAGGAAGCAAAACTTACACCCGGTGCCAGATTCGCTTTCTACCCAGATCTTGCCGCCCATGGCGTTGACCAAACGGCGGGCGATGGCCAGACCCAGTCCCATGCCTTCCGATTGGTTCTCGCTTTGTGGTAGGCGGAAGAAATCGTCGAACACTTCAATGTGATACTCGGCGGGAATGCCCGGCCCGGTATCGGAAACACCGATCTTGGCTGAGTTAGGGAGAGGATTATCGTGGCGGCGCCGCTCGCTGTAGGTCCCCGGCGTGTTAGTGCTGCGACGTTCCCACATATGCGGCTCGGCATGCAGCCAGACCGTGCCGCCGGGCGGAGTGAATTTGGAAGAATTCTCCAGAAGATTCGAAACCACCCGCTGGATCTTTGCCGAATCGAAGCCGAATGGCGTCAGCTTGTCGTTGGCCAGAAAGTAAAGCGCGAGACCTTTTTCCTGAAAACGGTGCGACCATAAGCGGCAAACTTCGGAGAGACAGGCGTTGAGATCGCCAACCTCATAGCGCATCTTCAACTCTCCGGTTTCCAGCACGCTGAAACTGAGGAAGTCCTGAATAAACTGCTGCAGGCGCTGCCCGCTGGAATGCATGTCATGGAGAATTTCGCGCTGCCGCTCGTTGAGCTTTCCCAGTTTCTCGCTCTGAAGAAGTTCGATGTAGCCATTCAAAATAGCCAGCGGAGTCTTTAAGTCGTGGGTGGCGGAAGCCAGGGCGTTGGTGGTGCGCAAAAAGCGTTCTCGCATCTGCCGGTACTCTTGCACGAGCTCGTCGTAGCCCAGAGCTTCACCTGCGGTCGGCTTCAGAGGAGACTCGGATGCAGCGGCTCCCGCTGCGGGCGAGAGACACGTGTTTTCCTGTACCGGGCCCATAGTGGCGAAACTTGCGGTGTCGAAGTGGGGAGGGAACCTACGATAGCTGGACGCACCAACTGTCTTCTTTGTAATCTAGGACATAGTTTTTCACCTGTCAAACACAAAATGCAACGAAAGGGACAAATAGAGGAAAAATCTTGCACTCCCAAGCCTGTTTCACATTGCAATCATTGATACTTGTGAAATCTCATAGAGCGAATGTCTGGCGAAGCTACATGGGCTTTTATTGGGCGGTGATAGCTCGGTTTCAGCGAATCGCATGGCCTTTACGGGGTTTTGGCTCCCAAAGTGCCAATGCCAGCGTCCTGTTTGGCCCCTAAGGTGCGACAAAACATGAGTTAATTCGAGTCTGAGGGGCGTCATTGAACCGACGAAAGCCGGAAACTGAACGCCGCAGGTGGGTGCGTCTGCCACTGGCCATACCGGTGTTTGTACGCAGCCGCGATGAGAACGGCAAAGAATTTCTTGAGTTTGCCACGGCGCTGAATGTTTCCGCAGGCGGCGCCCTGGTGGCCGTGCGCCGCGCTGTGCCGCTCGCGGCACAGGTTTTGCTCGAAATCCCCAGCGCGCCTTTAAGTGCTGTTACTGCTTTACCGAAAGCGTCGCGGATCCTGCGAGCCCGCGCCACCCGGATTGCTCACGCCGATGGTTACCATTTGATCGGTTTGAAGTTTTCCCATCCTCTGCTCCATCAAACCTCACGGAATTCCTGAAGGTAAAAGGAAAGTTGCTTCTCCCGAGTGAAAAACTTTTCCCATAGCTCAGTTGCCTGAAGAAGTTACGTAACCCCTCGATTACGCCTCCGGGGTTACTCAGTTACGTTCGGTTATCATTCTCGATACAAATGACTTAACACAAACACCCCCCTGCACGGCAGTAGGCGTCTCAGTTTGGCTCTCGGGGTGCATTAAAGCCAGGTGAAAAGAGTTTCTGGCACTCTGGGTAACCTGATGACGACAACTTCAAGCTCAGTAACCTCGTTCGTGGCATCGATTGGAGAACTTCCGCCTGAAGCGGTGGTCTTCGGACGTTCCGAAAGCATGCAGGCCTTGCGTGAGCGCATGGACAAAGTTGCCAGCGCCAACGTCCCGGTGTTGATTCAAGGCGAAAGCGGAACCGGGAAAGATATTATCGCGCGCATGATCCACGGGCTCTCCCCGTGGAGAACCGGACCGTACGTAAAGGTGAACTGCCCGGCCATTCCGGGTACCCTCCTTGAAAGTGAGTTGTTTGGGTACGAGAAAGGCGCATTCACTGGCGCCTATGGGGCCAAACCAGGGCGCGTGGAATTAGCCCACCGGGGCACGCTGTTCCTGGATGAAATCTCGGAGCTGGACTTAGGTCTGCAATCCAAGTTGCTGCAACTGCTGCAGGATGGGCAATTCTGCCGCATCGGCGCGCAAGAAGACAAAAAAGTTGAGGTGCGGGTGGTGTGCGCCACTAACCGGCAACTGGAGCAGGAAATCGGCAACGGGACCTTCCGGCAGGACTTGTTCTACCGCATCAATGTGGTCAATCTGCAAATGCCGCCCCTTCGTGAGCGGCGCAGCGACATTCCCGACATGGCGGAATATTTTCTCGAGTACTACAACCAGAAATACAACTGCCGCGCGCGCGATCTTTCGCCGGAGCTCATGTCGGCATTACAGAAATATCATTGGCCGGGGAATATTCGCGAGCTGGAAAACCTGATCAAGCGCTATGTGATTCTGGGCAACGAAGACGTGATCAGCGGCGATCTGGTGGCCCGCGAGCAGGAGTACTTCAATCCCGACATCAATCTCGACGGCCCAATCTCGCTGAAGAAACTAACCCGGCAAGCTACCCGGGAACTGGAACGCAAAGTCATTTTGAAAGTGTTACAGGCCCACCACTGGAACCGCAAACAGGCAGCCCGGGCGTTGAGCATCAGCTATCGGGCTCTGCTTTACAAGATCCGCGACGCCGGCCTGCCGCCCAACCGCGCCGCGCGCCGGCGCAACGAACCCGTGACCAATCCGAGCGCAGCCGCCGACTAAGTGGCCCAGTTCCACCGGCGACCAAAATTCGAACTCGCCTCCTGGATTGTCGTTGTATAATCCGTTCCGGTTATTGCGCTTCCCCGCGCCTGCGTTTTAGCGTTTTGCAATAGATGGCGGATTTCGCAGAGGGTCGTTCTCTGTTTACAGAGCGATTCGTTGACTGCTGTTTCA
>Ga0335076_10003279_pt1 | contig 16247 bp, 21 predicted proteins | sample Lox_Sample_25_FD_206717 | JGI IMG/M metagenome (GOLD analysis project Ga0335076, IMG submission 206717) | Soil microbial communities from Loxahatchee National Wildlife Refuge, Florida, United States - Lox_Sample_2.5 | ecosystem: Environmental > Terrestrial > Soil > Wetlands | place: USA...
GTGTCGCCCCCGTACAGGCTTGATTGGAATGTCCGAGCCCAGCCCCAATACACAACACATCCGTATCTAGCAAACGTATTCTCTCCTCTGTCTGCCACCGACAGCATTCCACTACGCACCCATCTCTCGCTCGTCAGCCCGCTGCCTCACACCGTGCACTCTCTTGCCGCTGTCTTTCTATCCCCCGAATAGACTCTCTTCCCTTCTTAATAACACCTCATACCCCTCGCCAGCATGTCGTCACGGAATCCGTCCCAACAGCCAAGGTCGTCGACAGGACAAACACCGACCTCTCCGCCAAAGCTCTACCAGTTCAAGCTTGTCCTCCTCGGTACCTACACTCTGACTCTTGACATTTGAGCTAACTTCTCTCGCACAGGAGAATCTGCAGTGGGAAAGGTCCTTTCTCATCCCGCCGCTCCCCGCCAAGACTAACCTTGGTTACAGAGCTCATTAGTTTTGCGGTTTGTGAAGAACCAATTTGACGATTATCGTGAGTCGACGGTATGCATCTACGCTTGCGGGGTGGAACGGGGTAATTGACACGGTGATAGATTGGAGCGGCTTTTCTTACGCAGACTATTGCCCTCAACGAGACGACGACGATCAAGTTTGAAATATGGGATACAGCAGGTCAAGAACGCTATAAATCCCTTGCTCCAATGTACTACCGGAATGCAAACTGCGCAGTCGTAGTCTACGACATCACACACCCTGTAAAGCACCCGCGCCACCCTCGCCCGCTTTTTGGGAGCTAACACCATTCATGCATAGTCCTCCTTAGACAAAGCCAAAGCCTGGGTAAAAGAACTTCAGAGACAAGCCCCCGAAGCCATCATTATCGCCCTCGCAGGCAACAAATCCGATCTCGCAGCCCAGCGCGCTATCGAAACCGCAGAAGCAGAAGCCTACGCCCGAGACGCAGGACTGCTATTCTTTGAAACGTCCGCGAAATCTGGGGAAAATGTCAGGGAATTATTTACGGCCATTGCAAAAAAGTTGCCGCTTGACAAGGGGAATGCCAGGGGGGCTGGACGGGTCGGGGCTGCCGGCGGAGCTGTGGATTTACGGGGAAATCCCAAAGCGACGGCGCAAGGGTGTTCGTGTTGAGCAACTCTTTTCCCAGTGTGGTCTTGGGGGCCGGCGGGGTTGTGTTTGGAGGAGTCGGGGAACGAGTGCCCGTGGAACGGACGGTTGGGTTCCCCCCCTTTTTCTTACGGCAACCCGTTTGGAGTTGATGTATTATGCTTCTGTCGTTACTATTTTCTTGGCTTTTGTCGCGCTTTCGCCACGTTATCTTACTGCTTCTTCCCCACCGCCCTATCCTCAATACACACCGCCGCCCCGTTTACTCTTTTTCTATTAGTTCTTGGTACCGCTTTAGACAGCCCTGGGTTCTTAGTTAGTTTCTTTCTCCCTTTCTTCATTTTTCCCCTCCTTATGGGTGCACCTTATTTCGATTAGAGCATGGAGAGCCGGGGATATGAAGCGTTAATTGTTGTTGATGATGCGTATATAGTTTTTGTGCATCGAAGAGGGTTACCGGCTAGGAAGACACGCATAACTATTGAAAACCACACCCATCCTCAAGTAGTAGTTAATTTTCCTCGGTTGTGTTACGGAAGGCCCCTGCCGCGAATTTTTAAATTAATATTTCTCTAGTCACTATCCTTCTCGATAGCAGGTCTTCTGATAAACAGTTCGTTCCCTTCCCGCCGGCTCTTTTTCACCCTCTTAGAATGTATCCCCATGGATGATGTCCGGTCGTAGTTTACTCGATCGTGGTTCAATCAAGGGATGTAATTGAGCCAAAAATGTAATTGCCCATCTAGCTCGTCAGCACCTCGCTGCTTAGGATGGGAATACAATAAATAACAAGATACGAGCGTCAAGATTATCGAATACCGCCATACCCTACCATAGGGTTAGCATGTCGACAGAAAAGTTGAGGGAAAGCGTTAGAACGTTTGATTGTCCCCTTTAGGAGCAAACACGTAGCCAGCGACACAAAGGACTGCAATGACGATGGCAACAAAAATTACGCTCCAACTAGGCATCGAGGTCAGTGGGAATGTGATTATCGGAAGAAGAGAGTACCCGTTCATCACGTTGACAATGACAGAGAGTGGGGTTCGTCGGAAGTTGCTTCTCAGCTGACCTTGGAATGGCGGATCAATTCTCGGCCTCTGATTGGATGTCGCGGCCTGATTCTCACGAAGGCAGGCGAAAGATACTTGAATGTCTTTCTTGAATCGACCAAGTTCAGAATAGTTACTCCCGTCTCTAACCACCCATGGATCTGAAAAAGAGACGAATGTGGATCGATGTACTGACAAAATGCCAAACTTCAGCAAATTCATGGAAAGGGCTTTTTTATTGCATTTCTTATTCAGCTTGACTGAAGTTCCAACTTTTTATCGTCACTGTTAGTGCATAAGAGACTACTTCTCCGGATTGGTATGTTCGGGTACAAGAGGAAGGTCGTGGCATTGTCCTTCAACAAACATTGAGATCTGGTGAACTTGGAGCAACTATCTCCGATGTAGACAAATACCCCAGCCACTGAGAAAAAATTCCGGAGAGGACCAGTCACCTTCCGAGATCCTCCTCCAGAAAGTTTCCAGATTATAAGTCCCCGACAGCCCGTCCTCAATTGGCCCTCCCGTTCCCCCATTCCATCAATCCACATCCAATGCTCCGCTCACACTTCCGCCTGCCCCGGCTCCACCGATCTCTTCACACAACCCGCCTGGTACAAGCCGATGCCGGCGGCTCCGTCCAAAAAGCCGGAGCACAAGCCTCGGCCACGGCTTCCAAGGCTGCTGCGAGCGCACAAGAGTACGCTGGCAAGGCCCTTGAACAAAGTCAGAAAGTCGCTCAGGTGATTGGGAATACGACGGGAAAGTTGTTGGCCAATGCTGGCCCGCGGGTCAACGGAATAGTTGATCGGCTTGTCGGATTGCAAAAGCCCGTTGTGTACTGGGGGAAAGTCACTGGAGAAGTTGCCAAACAAGGTGATCGCCCCACCAACCTCGCACAGTGTTGTTTTGAGGCGGATTTCGTAGTGTAGATGCTGATTGATAGTGTATTTGAAGGAGAAGATGGCACCTCCGTCGGCAGCAGAATTCCGGGAGACGTTTAATGTAGTGAGACAACAACTCATGAAACCGGATGACCTATTCAAACGGGCAATGGAGTACACGGATCTTACGAAATTACAGTCGATTGGGTGGCAACCCTTGGTCCGTGGAGGACTAAGAGGGATTGAATTGTTTGGATTCTTTGTCGTTGGTGAGATGATCGGACGACGAAGTCTCAAGGGATACAAGGTGTAAAATTATTGGCCTTCACCCGTAAAATGTTTCCCATCTGCCAAACTGTATCGCTAGACCAAAGCCATTCTAGATCCAAATTTTCAAAAGTATTTTGACAATATGCAACGCCCCATCTATCATGACTACCAAAACCCTCCCATGTGTATGCTATTACAAATCCTGATGTCGTACAATTCGGATTGGACCTGGAGAATACTTGGCCAGGAACCTTTTCGTCTTCTGTAGAGCCTCGCAGGTATCTTGTGCGAGGGCAAGCAACTCATCCACTCGATGAGTCGGAATGTACATGCACTCATCCTCCAAAACCTGTTTCAATCTATCGGCATTTCGATAAATTGCATCCCCCCTGAGATCTTCAACACGAGACAACTCTGCACCTTCTCCATCCACGGGATAGCACCGTGTGGTTTCCAGCCAATCCGGCTTCCAACTCGTATGTTGTGCTGGAATATATTCACTCCGCAACAGTCGTTTCTTGTTCGATGGTGACGCTGTCTCGTGGTCCTCGTTTGGCCGCTTATGACTTGAGGAAAACTCAAATAGATGACTTGATCGAGACGTACTCGCGGGAGACCTGGATTGCTTCCCTCGAGAACTTGCGTTTGTTCGCCAGTCGACTGGAGGCGGCGGCATCCGCTTATCACGCATGGAAGGAGAAGGTTGAGGCATCTGCTGCGAGGACTGGCTACTGGGGGATCCAGATTGAGATTTGATGGATGCTTGCTCCTGTGAAGGGTTAACGTTAGTTGGAGCCAGGTTCGATTTCAAGGTAGGCGTATGACATTGACTCATTTGACATGATTGAGATGTCAGCCCCCCTTGATCGGAATGCACCTTCTCGTGCTCTTGAGGCGCCGGTAGATCCTCAAGACTCTGTCGGGGAGAATTATCCTTATTCGCTGTCCGAACACTTGTCTTCAGAGTAGTCCTTGTCTTCCAAGCTCGTTCCTTCTCGGTCTTCATATATAATCGTTTGGTCTCCCGTTGTCTCTACCCACAATCAGTGAAATCCTAAGGTGGGAAACGGAAATACCCTCTCCCACTCCATCTTTATGAGGCCTGTTTTCTCCTCGGGGGAGAAAACCTCCTCGACACCCAAAGGATACGGAAAATCATCCTCGCCATACCAAACCCACTTGATGGCACCGGCCCTCCCCTTGGGCACGACAGGCGACAAAGTTAGAGGATGATTCATTCTCGCCTCGACCCTTGCGCCATGTTTATACTCCCCACAACCGAGGATTTGATCGATGGGTTGGATGGAAGCGAAAATATCCGCCTCGTAAGACTCGCGAGCTTCTTCGACGGCTCGGAGAAGGTCAATGGATTCTGGTTCACGAAGCCAGCGGAGACCGCCTAGGACGGAACCACTGAGTATGAAGCGATATGTGCTCTGGCGAATGCGCCGCTGGGTCGAGGATAATCCGCCAATAACCATGGGGAGGATACTTCGAAGAACATTGACAGGGAAAACTTGATCCATTTTTTTGGCGTCTCTTGACAAAATGGACGCCATTAAATTGAACCAGAATGTATTTACCTGGAAAACCATCAGGGAAAGTTGGGGATGAAGGACATACAGCATGCTTTGAGGAATTCGGTAAAATGTTCCCCGAATCTTGAATATATTGTGAGAATGCCGGCACCTTGAGAATCTCGCAAATCTCAATGAGTTCTTGGGTTTTCGCGTCGTCGTCAAACCCCTCATATTCCGTCGCCGAAGCCATTGCCCTCAGTAAATTATCCCAATGGCAATAGATAGATCCAACCAATGCGTAATAATGTTTCTCTTGCATCAGAGGCTCTGCTTGTATGTCAAGACGGTAGCTGGGATGACTATTCGTCATGGCAGCGACAGTGAGCTTTGCCCAGACTTTGAGATCGGGACGCTCACGAACGCGATTGTCGGGCGCAGGTTCGGAAAGTGCATTTTCAAAGTGAAAGCCGGCGAGACATTTATCCAGTGCTTCGAGGGGAAATGAGGGGTAACGCGGATTCGGACGGAAGGCAGACTCGAACGCAGCGAGGAACTCTTTGTTTTTGAGGATGAATGATTGGCAGTAATGTGTGATGTAATGCATGGCAATTCCCGCTGTTGTGCCGTGTTTCAAATCTAACAACGAATCCTAGAATAAGCTCCCAACTGGTAGATGAGGGCAGAACTTGTGCAATTTGTAGCCAGTTTCCAAGTAGGTCTTGAGCTAGGCTGACGATATTTTGTTTAAGGAGGCGGGTGATGATGAGCCATAGCTCAAGGGCCTCGGCAGGAGACTTTCCGTACTCTTGCTCGACTTTCACCGCAAGAGACCATTTAAATAGGCTGGGGGTGCGATATCTCGCTTTGATGATTTGGAATATGCTGAGATCGCCTCCGCATTGATCAGCGATCAATTTAGCGACATCTCGCGCAGCTCTTTTGACATGTACATCTTCACTCCACATGAATCTACATCTTAGCGAAAGCCCAGACTGCGTGACGTACTCCCAACCACGGCATAATATATAATCGACTTCGATAGTTTTGAGTTTCGGATATCGTGAATAAACTATCCGGAATATGTCGAGGAGAGAGCGTTGCACTGATGGCGACGCGGTTTGCAGTTCAGCTCTCAGCACGACATCATAGAGTCGTTCACAGAGCCGTTGTGAGTAAAATTCATTCTCTCCTGTCCACCATTTGGGTATTTCGCAGCCAAGAAGCCAGATATATCCTTGAAGACGATCCTGCAATTAGTTGAAGTGACAAAACTGATGACGAACTCCAAGGGGTATGGTCCCATCAAAATGTCCTTCAACACGATTTAGAACTTGAAGAATGAAAGTCTGGACATCATAGACATTAAGCTTTTCGAGACATTTGTGATTCGAGAGGATAATTCCTATGAGTTGCGCGGCATTTTCCGCGCTGGAATGAGAAACGATCTTTCAAGGGGTTTGTACAGTATAATGTGTTCCTGAGAATACTCTTCTCGTTGCATGGCAAAATCGTCGACCAGACTGAGCCAAAATCCATGGACATGATTCTGGAGGATTGTCGTAGCAGCCCATTGCATTTGCACTGAGTCCCCGCGAATTTGGGCGATAAGTTGTTTATACATATCGCATCGCACATTCGGATTCTTGGACGTAACTCCGGTGCACCAAACTCCAAGCGCATGAAGAGCCCGTCCAAAGGCCTCTCCAGTCCGTCTCAAATACTGTGTCATATTGCCTTCAGAATCTTTTAATATCGGTTTGCAATGAGGTGTTGAGTAACGTGTAGTTGCAGTTGGAGAAAATCCAGCGTCTCGCCGACGCGCGAGGGCGGAGCGTATGTCGATGGTCGTGGCGGCAAATTGAACGGCTGGCTTCGCGTTCTTATCTTTGTTGCCTCGTTCGCTACTGTGACGAGAACGTGATGATGGGCTAGTGTGAAATGAGACGTGTGAAAGCGATGGAGCCATTTCGCTGCCCCTTGCTTTATTCAGAGGTCCGTGCGCCAAACCTAAACTGCGAAAGCGCGATGCTCCTTGAAAAGAGAAGCATCACGACCAATAACAGCCAATCACAGTGCGGCGGCGATCTCAAACAGGGCCGATCCGGGAAACACGACAAAGAACCCTTCAAAGGAACATATTTGATCTAACACTACCAAGAAGGGTAATCGGACTAATTTGGACCAAGTATCCTCCATCTATCGGCTGCATGCAAATGCACCTATCCCATCCAAAATCAAATTTAAATGATCTCTCGTGTTCCCAAATATTAATCATCATAGTCACCCGCTTATATCCGGTCTCGGCGGCTACTTTGTACCCCCTGAACCGTTGCCCCCTTTCTGTCCCCATTTAAACCATCCAGGCTTCAACTCGGTGTTCCCCGTATGATCGAAGGATACTGGCCATCATCGGTTCCAGCAGCTGGCGCACCGGTATTTCGGGCCTGCTCCCCATCGCCATAAGGAGAATACGACTCAGTCGTGTCCAGGGGGACTTAGATGGATCGGGCAAATATGCGGCGGAATTGGTGTATAGATTCCCGGGAACATGAGGGAGGGGAACTGGATTGTTTCCGGCACCTCGAGAGGTGAAAGCGTCATCCTCTAGGGAGGGTCCACCTGCGCTCCGCGCAAAGTCGCTGAAAGCCGGGGATGGAGCGTAGTAAGCTTTATTTTCAAGATCGAAGGCGTGGTTTGGTGGAGGTGGGGAAGCAACGCCCTAGGATTGAACTGACAAACCGGCGTCCTGTGCGTCCCATTGTGATACCGATCGGGAATCGAAGGAATTACTAGTGAGATTCGAGGCGGCCCATTGGTTCGTAATGTCCCGTCTTCGTTCGCTGGGCAAAACGTCGATCCATAGTAACTTGGAGCAGATATCATTAACTCTCGCACTCGAGCCGTTTCCCTCTTCAAACCACATTTGCAAAGTTTCTGCCAATCTTCCCAACGCTTCAACGGAACCGTGCTCACCAAGCTCTCACGTACGACATCCATTATTTCTCCATGTGCATGACCCTTTTCCCCATCCCCCACAACCTTCCGTGTATCTCCCCACGAGAATTCGTCCATCCTTATCAGAGCGCACAATGGCAGCAGAAAATTCCAAATCAGCAGAGCGAGAAGATAAATCGCCATCCAAAATACATACACCAATTTCCTCGTGGTTATAAGGATCAACACGGCGGGCAATCCCAGGACAAGAGCCAACATCAGCAGAGGAATTGAGAGCGTGGGATTGTACAGCGGTGGACTAGGTGTGGGGAGGGGATGTGATGGGCGATAATGTGATGTTGATAATCGTTGCTTGAGGCGAGGGCGAGGGCCATCCCGGCGGAGGGGAGAATAGAAGGAGCAGGAGGCCTATGAAGACGTTGGCAAAATCACCCGGTGGATGAGAGATGGAAGTCGGAGATGAGATCAGAAGGCAGAAACTCCGAGTGTCAATCGAGCAAAAAGGATTCCAGTGTCTGCCTGTGTTCATGACAATGTCGTTAGTGGCAAAATCCTTAGAGTCAGAGACAAAGATAGCTGTGCAATTTGGACAATTGCCCTATGTGCTCGTGCCTCCTGTCTGGTAAAATTGCCAGTGGGGATACCTAATTTGCTGTGGGACACTGCACGTAATAAAAAACAATTATTCTATCCATCATTTGTGATATATCAAGGGGCAAGAGGAATGTTGAAATGGGGAGTCTCGAATGGGGCGCGCGATGTGATCCCGATGCCTCGCGTCTGCAGCCAATTAACGTGCGCTGCTCTGACGACAAGGTTTCCTTGGTGGAACAAGAGTCCAGGCTCGGAAAAGAGTGAAAATGTTTTAAATGCTCAATTCTTGCTGCACTTTTGTGTGATGTTGAATTGCCATGACCGCGGCTCGGTTCGTTCGATATCTACAGGCGTGTTAAGACTCGCTAACACACAATGGTTGAAGAAAATTGGGAACACGTCAATGGACAAATTTGAACCGTCCGTCCGCTCCATCTTTGACGTCCAATTTAGTAACTGTCTGACTCGCCCGCTCCAGAAGGATCCGCCCATTCCCTCTGATCCCGCAACATCCACCAAATGTGCCTTCCCTTCCTCACCCGAATATAACGTCGATAGTCCCCCCAGTGCAATGCATCACTCCTATACATATACCGCTCCGGCCCTTCCTCGGCGTCATTCGGCATTGGCGTCAGCCGTATCTGTTTATCCGCAGCCCCCCATAAAACAAACAACCCCATAAACATGGGGATCATCCCATTCAGCGGCGTGGCAATCCACTCGTCGTCCGACGGGTCTCGGCCTTCTACTCGGCCGGGTTTATTGGATAGGCGCATTGGAGCATCCGGATTGAATGCTGTCGGGCGTTTGGGGGCGGGGATGACGACGGTTTTTTCGACGTTTTGCCACGGCGCTTCGTTGATTCTGGGTTTGTTGAACGTCCGGCTTTTGCGAACGTCCTTTATTTGCCCAATCAATCGCTTGACAAACCCCGACATTGCTTGAAGAGGGCGTCAGCTGTGAGGCCGAGGACGAACGTTTTGCGGAATGACTGCGGTGCTTATGTGCGAAGAAACTGATCGCGTCGGAACTTGGGACTCGCAAAGGGCTTGCCATTCATTTACTGTAAATTCTCTGTGAGATATTTACCCAACTCACGCCCCGGCGGCCCCAGGGGACGAGCCGTTTTTCTGGAGGCGCAGGCCTAACTTCGGCAGTTCACATTTGATTACCGATGCTCCAATTCTTCCACGGTGACAAGGCGCTTTCATTTCCCCTTCAAACTCGTCAACCCGCCCATCCGTTACACAACAGTGTCGCGCGGTGATGTCCATAGACCGAAAATGTATCGCCGCCCACCACGTGCAACAGCGTCATTTGCGCCCCGTGTGGCACAAGCGATTTCGGAGGGACCTTGCGAGGTTATAAAAAGGGCAGCGGACAGCCAACCAATTCCGCCGACCATCACGCTGAACTGTGTCTTTGGACAATCGCAAAATTGAAAGATGACGGAACCGCACTTTGAGACTTTGCAGCTTCACGCTGGTAAGGCGCCCGGCCTTTCGCTTTTCGCTGTTTGCTGATCCCCTCTTGCAGGACAGACCCCTGACCCTGCGACCAATGCCCGGGCAGTGCCTATCTACGCGACAACCTCCTATGTCTTCAACGACTCTGCGCATGGCGCTCGTCTGTATCTCCACCTGTTCTGCCTATGTTGACTCCCAAGGTTCGGCCTCCAAGAACATGGCAACATCTACACTCGTATCATGAACCCTACAACAGATGTCTTTGAAAAGGTAACACCTGCCTCCCAGGCTTGATTCTGATACATAGCGCATGGCAGCTTTGGAAGGCGGTGTCGCCGCTACAGCCGCCTCCTCAGGCCAATCCGCACAATTCATGGCTATCGCCGCGCTCTGCAGCGCAGGCGACAACATCGTCTCAACCTCTTATCTCTACGGCGGAACCTACAACCAGTTCAAAGTCTTTCTGCCAAACTTTGGCATCCATACCAAATTCGTCGACAGCGACGATCCGGAAGCCCTCGGCGCAGCCATCGATGCTAAGACTAAAGCTGTCTACGTTGAATCCATCGGAAATCCACAGTACAACGTTCCTGACATGCGAAAGATTGCGGATATCGCCCATGCCAAGGGTGTTCCGCTTATCGTGGATAATACGTTTGGCGCTGGCGGGTACTTGATTCGTCCAATTGAGCATGGGGCGGATATCGTTGTTCATTCCGCGACAAAGTGGATTGGCGGGCACGGGACTACGATTGGCGGTGTCGTCATTGATTCGGGGAAGTTCAATTGGGGAGAACACGCAGATAGATTTCCGCAATTGACGAAACCGTCGGCGGGGTACCATGGACTGAAGTTATGGGAGACAGTTGGACCTATCGCGTTTATTGTTGCAGTGCGGATTTTGGTCTTGCGAGACTTGGGATCTTGTATGAATCCCTTTGGGTCGTTTCTTTTGTTGCAGGGGTTGGAGACCCTGTCGCTTCGTGTGCAGCGTCATTGTGACAATGCGCTTGCGATCGCAAAGTGGCTTGATACTCATCCTCAAGTGAATTGGGTTTCGTACCCTGGATTGGAAAAACACCCTTCCCACGCGCTGGCCAAGAAGTACCTCCGCAATGGTTTCGGGTCGGTATTGTCTTTTGGTGTCAAGGGCGGTGCTGCTGCAGCCACCGGCCTTGTCGATAACCTAAAGTTGATCAGTCATCTCGCTAATGTCGGAGATGCGAAGACTGTACCTTTGTCTTACGATGTTGCTAATAGACAGTTGATCATTGCTCCTGCTGTGACCACTCATCAACAACTTTCCGACGAAGAACAAATCGCTTCGGGCGTCACCAAAGATCTCATCCGTTTAAGCGTTGGGATCGAGCATATCGACGACATCAAAGCGGACTTGCAACAATCCTTCGAGAAAATTGCCAGCCTCACAGCGGGATTCGGACATCCTGCCGACGTCAATATCCAAATGGAACCCGATCAACCAGGTGTCTAGATTGCCCATCCCGGCGCAGAATTTGGAGGGACTAGTCTGGGATAAAGAAGCTATGACAATGGACGTGTTTTGTAGCTTTATGTGACGTCGTCTAAATACGAAAAGGTGATATTTCATTTCACAGTTTCCCTGTCTATTTCGATTACTTCCGTTCATCTAAAACGACGAATAGTCCTCCTATCAAATGCAAACTGCCTGTGACAAATACTTCCTTCTCCCCCTGCCATGAACGAATTAATTCCACAGCCTCTTCAATTGTCGGCAGAGCAAATGTCTCCGATTTAGGACATATCTCTTTCCACGCGCGTTCAAGTTCATGCTGGATTTTTAACGACGTCACATCTTCCGCGGAGGTATTCACGCTCATGAGGTCTCAATTAGCTTGGAGTCCATGACGGGAAGCACCATCTTTGTATCCTAACTGTTTGAACGTAATATTCGTACAGAAGATTGCTTTGTCGAATTTTACATCCGCACTGCTGATCAGGGTCCGCAGTAATGCCGTAGCATTCCGCGTCTGCTGGTTGAATAGCAGTACCTTTACCTTGGAGTTTATTCGGGGGCTACGGATTAGAGCGCACAAGGGTCACGAGAGGCGTACATTGTGGAGTACCACTGCGTCGCTGCGGCAATACTTTCAGCGGTATGAGCTCCATCGCAATACCACGTTACATCTTTTTCCATGCGAGTCTCGCATCGACCGGGCCACCGCGCATTCTCCAGTGCCATTATGATATTTGGAGGAAGCGTCGTCGGGGTGATCGACAGAATTGGGAAATCAAGTCTTTTGAGATGTTCTTGAACCAGGGCGACAGCCAACGAAGCATTGCTCTGCTGTACCGTCCCCGCAATCCCCAATTTCACTTCTGTTATCACCGGATGCACTGAAACCACACTGAACGGAGCCTATAAGTCAGAAGCTCCAACGCCATGTTGCCGAACCTCGTTCTCGGCGGCTCTCTGCCGAAGTACTTCCATGGCACCTGCCGGTTGGTCAACCGTGAACGCAGCAACTCCCTTCTTATAAATCCCACCTTTATGCCATGCGATGCTCTCCAACGTATTCCCCAAAACAGTAACATGATCAATACCCAAACTGGTCACCCCAGTACACGTCGGCCTAGTCACAACATTCGTAGAATCATATTCCCCACCAACCCCAACCTCCATAATCGCCGTGTCAACCTGTCGTAAGCCCTCAATACCCCACTGAGACACCGGACCTTCATATCCAGAAAAGCATGCCAAGCCATTAATGTCAAAAACCGAAAGTAAGCGGGTTTGCGTGTCTTGTATTGTACTTCGCCCTCTTCCGTCGATTGATGTGCCTCTAACCGATCCCAGACTTCCCAAAAGTACCGCGCGAAATCATCTTCTGAAATTGGTACGGAGTTCACTTGTATCCGCTCGTTGACCGCTTTCAAGTGCGGCGAAGTAAACATCCCAATCCGCCAATGAGGGTAGAGTTGTTGCAAAATACTTGTGACGAACGCACAGGTTGAGCCCTTGCCCTTGGTCCCTGTGACATGGATCATATTGAGACTATTCAGGTCATCAGTAGTGTAATTTATTCGACGGAGCCATTCGCGCATTTCGGGGAGGGAGGTTGCGTTCATCCGGCCTCCTGACTTGCGGAGTTGTTCCAGGATGTTGGAATTCGTTTGAAGGGAATTGAGGGCGGTAATGGCATCCTGCAATCGTGAGAAGCAGTTTGAGGCTAGAGGGAAATTACGCGATAGTTTCTTTGGGACATTTTGAAGAAGGAATTTATCAACAGGATGTGTCGTTTCGGGGTAGAAAAAAGCATTAAGGTGACATCGTGTCGAGGGCGTGATTCCGGTCAAATTTCCTCGGCAAATCATCGTAATCAACACCAATCACAGATCGATCACGGAAGAGGAGAGATGAAGACCGAAAGGACAGCTTACAAAAGGGGTTTCCGTGAAATTACTTCTCTGTGCAGCCCATATGCAACAAATGAGACACAGAAAGACAGCCTCACAAATCAATAGACCTTTCTATCTCAACTGCAGACTCGACACTCGAAGAAGTATCTCTCCCATGAACAACAGTCCCCACCGCAGAATCGGTCTTCGTTCTCAAAAACAAATATTTCACCCGGTCCTCCTTGCCTTTCTCCAGGCCTTTCCCCACAACTCTATAACCCTCTTCCTTCTCTCCTCAAGCTGCTCCTTACCAGATTCATTTCCTATTTATTGGCCTCCGAGCAAATCAGAGCCACCGAAATGGCCAAAGCGGCTCACTGTACAACTAGTCTTTAGGATCTTGGCCGGGGAGATAAGAGAAAATGAGATCGAGGTCGAGATCTTCGACGCCGTAACCAAAGGAGTTTTCGATTTCATAGGAGCTCTCGAGAAGGCTCCACAAGATGGCCCGCAAGATGCATTTCCGCTCAAGATACAGTCAATAATGGTCCACTGATACCCGTTTCCGCACGAATAATGTTCTCTCAAGATGCATTCTCTCCGGCTGCAGTTGGATTCGGTCCATCGACCGGCTGTAACTTGAGGGGATAGACTGTAGGTAATTCAAAGATATTCCATAAGCGTCTGCTATTGATTAATCGCACACAGGCATGAGCCGAACATAGTCGGAACACTGACAAAGCGGCTTAGCAGGAATCCGGTCCATCCGCACCCTCTGCTCAACAATCATACCTCGATCCTGCAACTCGCGTATGAGTTTCTGCAGCGACTCCTTGACTCATCATACGCACTGGCTAATTCATTCACTCATGACCACCAAGACCGTGTCAAGCGCGGCCATAGCCAAAATATGAGGCAAAATGTACAAGTCACACTACCAGTCACACGGAAATGATAGGGAAATTTCCTCTTCGCGAATGGGTCGTCAGGCACATGTCGTTGTACGGGAGTCTCCAGCATTGCGGGGGTTACGATCCGTCTCCTCTTCCCCGTAGTCGAATGTGGCGGTGACTGGGCTGTAGCCAACCCTCCTGTACTTAGCGTCTCAACGGATTTCCAAGACATGGTAAAAGCGATCGAGTGACTCAAGTCGTTGTTGACAATTAAGGGGAAATATCGGGACAAAAACACAACGCGGAGATCACCATTTCATGTGACTCTACGCACCCCGAAATGGGAACTGGACCGAATGCTTAATATAGATTTGTGATTTATTGAGCGCTGAGACAGAGAAGGGAGAGACGGAATATGAGGAAACGATTCTCTAGTATTTATGTATAGCCATTACCTTAACCTTATCCACAACCCCAGCAGCAAAACCGAATGAATGGTCCATCAACGTAACAAAGACTAAGAAACTCCAAACTAAAACCATAGGACAGCGAGTACCAACAGAAAAGCAACAATGACGGAAAAAGGAAAACCAAACGGATACCTCGCGCACCCCGCGCACCCCGCGCATTCTCATCATATTGTCCCCCCAAATAAAATGTAAAAAAGGCGCGAACAGAAAAGCGGAATGGAGACGATTTACGACCGTTCGCCACGGAGACGACGGGCAAGTTGCATATCCTTGGGTTGAATGGTAACTCGTTTACCGTGGATAGCACACAAATTGGTATCTTCGAACAATGAGACAAGGTAAGCTTCGACGGCTTCCTGCAAGGCTCCGATAGCGGACGATTGGAAGCGCAAATCAGTTTTGAAGTCTTGCGCGATTTCTCGGACGAGGCGTTGGAATCTAAAAGAACATGTTAGAACATATGTGAGTAATAGTAGAGGGGGCGGGGGTTTAGTACGGAAGTTTGCGAATGAGCAATTCGGTGGATTTTTGGTAGCGGCGAATCTCCCGGAGCGCGACGGTACCAGGGCGGTAACGATGGGGTTTCTTGACACCACCCGAGGCCTAGAACAGTCAGCGGACCGGTGATTAAAGGGTAGCGAGGGTGAAGTAGTTGGGTTTGATTTATTTGGGCCGGGGAGGGGGAGTTACAGGAGCTGATTTCCGGGCGGCCTTGGAGGCGAGTTGTTTACGAGGGGCCTTCCCACCAGTGGACTTGCGTGCAGTTTGCTACAGCAGCATTAGCCTTCATCACCATGAACATACAGGCAATGGGTGCTTGCCTTTGTGCGAGCCATTAGTAGTATCGAAAATGGTTCGAAAAACTAAGGTTTGGTGATGGATGGAACGGTTACGGGGTAGATGAAAAAGATGGGCGAACAACAGGTGTGTGTGAGTGATGATGTTGGACTGGCAAAGGAAGAAAGTTCAAAAGTGGGGCGAGGTGGCTTATATAGAACAAATTTTGCATATCAGATTTGAAGGCAAAATTGGCTGTGCAATAAACACAACCACAGGCCAGGGAAATCGGCGCAAGGGCTGCCGAAACAAACGATCGGCTGGCTGTCAGTCTGTCTGCCATCTGTCATCTGACTCGTCTTCAGTTGCACGTTAAATGACTTGACCTGCTCCTGAGCCCCGAACCGTGGCAGGAAGAGGGATCTGAGGCGCGTATGAAACAGGAGAATAAATTATGCCAGCCTGTCTATATAAATATTTTTCATGTGCCCGCCAATCCTGCCGTAGTCAAGAAAACATCTTGGCAAAAGCCTTCCTCTCCTTGTCCTTCCTGCTCTTAACCCTCTCCCTTGTCTCACGCAATTCCCTTTCAATCGCCTTGTCCCCGGGATTCAACTCCGATGCGCTCTTCAAATCTGTGACCGCCAGGTCCTCCTCGCGTGTTTTCCCATAGGCCATGCCCCGGCGATAATATGCTTTGGCTTTGTCCGCGTCAGTGAGTGAGGAGAGCTCCAGGACGCGGGTGGCCGTTTTGATGGCGTCGCCGTAGTTTTCGGCTTTGACTTGGACGAGGGCCAAGTTGAGGTAGAATTGGATTTGGATCGATTTTAGGGAGGCTATCGTGGGGGAATTGTCGCCTTCGGGTTCCACCGGATGTTCAGCCACGTATCTCAAGCCCTATG
>Ga0335076_10003280_pt1 | contig 16244 bp, 15 predicted proteins | sample Lox_Sample_25_FD_206717 | JGI IMG/M metagenome (GOLD analysis project Ga0335076, IMG submission 206717) | Soil microbial communities from Loxahatchee National Wildlife Refuge, Florida, United States - Lox_Sample_2.5 | ecosystem: Environmental > Terrestrial > Soil > Wetlands | place: USA...
TCCGGCGGGCGGGCGCTGAAGACCGGCACCCCGATCCAGCGGTTCTGGCGGGATGCCCACGCCGGGCGGGTGCACGCGATCAACGATCCGGAGCGGGCGCTGACCATGTACGGCGGCAGCGAGTTCGGGCTGCCGGTGCCCGCCGACGCGATGTTCTGAGCTGGCACCGTGCCGCAGGCAGGAGGTCCGGCAATCAGAGCCGGCCGGCGTCCCGTCGGACTCGGGGCCGTAACCGGGTGCTTTCCTGGCGGCGCGGAAGTGCCTGAGGTCGGTGGGGTGCCGAGTCGCCCAGAGCACGGAGGAGGGCGATGACCGTTATGTCCGCGCTGACCGCGGAGTCGACCGGGCACGTCGCGGACATCGGCGGCCTGCCCGTGCGCTATCACGAGGCCGGGCGGCCGCCGGAGCAGCCCGGCGCCTCGCCGGCACCGCCGGGCGCCTCGCCGGCACCGCCGGGCACCTCGCCGGCGCCGGCCGGGTCGACGCCGGCGCCGGCGGTGCCCGGCGGGCCCGGTGCCGCACGCGAGGGGCCCGGTGCGGCAAGCACGGTCGTGCTGCTGCATGGCGGCGGCCCCGGCGCGTCGTCCTGGAGTAACTTCGGCCGGAACATGCCGGTCATATCCCAGCATTACCGGATCGTGATGATGGACCTGCCCGGCTACGGCGGCACGGCCGCGCGGCCCGCGACCGGCCACTTCTTCACGGTGGCCGCGCAGACGCTGGCCGGCCTCCTCGACCACCTCGGCATCGGCAAGGTGCACCTGATCGGCAACTCGCTGGGCGGCGGCACCGCGCTGCGGTTCGCGCTCGACTTCCCGGAGCGGGCGGGGCGTCTGGTACTCATGGGGCCGGGCGGGCTCACTCTGAACGTGCTCGCGCCCGACCCCACCGAAGGCGTCCGCCGGCTGATGGAGTTCGGCGCGCCGCCGGGTCCGAGCCGGGCGAAGATGGCGGCGTTCCTGCGGATCATGGTGCACGACCAGCGCCTGATCACCGACGAGCTGATCGACGAGCGGTACGCGGTGGCCAGTCAGCCGGAGGCGCTGGCTGCCATGATGGCGATGGGCGCATCGTTCTTCGGCGAGCACGCGGAGGACGGGATGCTCTGGCGCGAGGCACATCGGCTCAGGCACGAGGTACTGCTGATCTGGGGCCGGGAGGACCGGGTGAACCCGCTGGACGGCGCGCTGATCGCGCTGAAGCAGCTCCGCAAGGCGCAGCTGCACGTGTTCGGCAACTGCGGCCACTGGGCGCAGCTGGAGAAGTTCGATGAGTTCAACGAGCTGACGCTGCGGTTCCTGGCGGGAGGCGGTACCTGATGCCGGGCCTGATCAGCTCGCTCGGCTACCTGCGGATCGGGTCGGCCGACCCCGGCGCCTGGCGCGAGTTCGGTACGAGGGTTCTTGGCATGTCCGAGGGACGCGGCCCCGATCCGGACGCCGTCTACCTGCGGATGGACGACTTCCCAGCCCGGCTGATCATCGTGCCGGGCGAGGCGGACCGGCTGCTCGCCGCTGGCTGGGAGGTCGCGGACGAGCAGCGGCTGGCAGAGGTCGCCCGCAGGCTCGGGACCGCGGACGTAGCGGTGAAGGCGGGGGACGACGCCGAGCTCGCCGACCGCAGGGTCGGCGCCCTGCTGCACGTGGACGACCCGTCCGGCAACGCACTGGAGATCTTCAGCGGCGCTGTCATGGACAACCGGCCGGCGGTGAGCCCGTATGGCACCAGGTTCATCACCGGCGACCAGGGCATGGGTCACGTGGTGCTGCCGGTCCGCGGTGACGAGGAGACGCTGTCTTTCTACACCGACCTGCTCGGCTTCCGGCTCCGGGACTCGATGCGGATGCCGGGCGAGTTCTTCGGCAGGCCCGGCGGCCAGGTATGGATGCGCTTCCTTGGCTGCTGCCCCCGGCACCACTCGCTGGCGCTGGCGCCGATGAGCCCGGCCGCCGGCATCGTGCACCTGATGGTCGAGGTCGCCAGACTCGACGACGTCGGCCTGGCGCTCGACCGGTGCGCCAGGCGCAAGGCGCCGATCAGCTCGACGCTCGGTCGGCACGCCAACGACCTGATGGTGTCCTTCTACGTCCAGACGCCCAGCGGCTTCGACATCGAGTACGGCACCGACGGCCGGCTCGTCGACGACAGCACGTGGGTGAGCCGGGAATCCACCGCGGTCAGCCTCTGGGGCCACGTATTCAGCGCCGGTCAGGCGCACTAGCCAGCATGCGCCGGGCTTCAGGTCCTGGTACCGATGCCGCCGCGGAGCCGCAGGCTGCCGCACCGCCGGGCCAGGCCGCCGCACCGCCGGGCCAGGCCGCCGCACCGCCGGGCCAGGCCGCCGCACCGCCCGGGCAGCCGGGGCGCGAGACTGGTGCCATGGACGTGCCGTCCCCCGAGCCTGACCAGCAGCGGTTCCGACAGGTACTTGGCCATTTCGCCAGCGGCGTCACCGTGATCACCGGATCGCACGAAGGCGAGCCGGTGGGCTTCGCCTGCCAGGCCTTCACCGCCCTGTCCCTCGATCCGCCGCTGGTGCTGTTCTGTCCGGGCAAGTTCTCCGGCACGTGGCCGCGCATCGCCAGGACCGGGCTGCTCGGGGTGAACATCCTCGCCGCTGGTCAGCGTGACGTCGCCCGCAGGTTCGGAGTGACATCGCCGGACAAGTTTGACGGCGTGCCCTGGCGTCCGGCGGCGAACGGAGCGCCGATCCTCGACGGCGTCCTGGCCTGGGCCTCGTGCAGCGTCGACACCGTGCACGACGCCGGAGATCACTTCATCGTGACAGCGCGGGTGACCGAGCTCGGCGACTGCGCCAGTGGCGATCCGCTGCTGTTCTACCGCGGCCGGTTCACGCTGTCGGCTGCCACGGACGGGGACTCCCCGCCCGAGGTGGTCGACACGCTGCTGGCGTGGCCCAGGTACGCGGACTGGATGTAAGTAAGCGGGTCACGGCCCCGTCTGCTGGCCGATCGCGATCAGGTTGCCGGAGGTGTCGTCGAAAACGGCGATGATGGCGCCGCCCATCTCCAGCGGCGGCTGGGTGAACCGGACCCCCCGGTCCAGCAGTCGCTGGTACTCGGCCTGGACGTCGGCGACCGCAGACACCGCGAACGGGATACCGTCGTCGACGAGCGCATCCCGGAACGGCTTCACGGCCGGATGGTCCGCCGGCTTCAGGAGCAGACGTTCGTGAGGTGGATCTTCACGCTGGCCTCCCGCGCTTGCTCGTCCACCGCCCGGCTATCTGCTCGAGCGGCTCGGTGTCCAGGTAGTGGAACTTGTACCGGCCCTCGCGGCGCGTCCGACCAGGCCCGCGTCCGCCAGGATGTCCAGGTGCTGTGAGACCGCCCGCCGGGACGAGCCGACCTGATGCCTGGTCGCGAGCCGGGAGCAGATCTCGAACAGCGTCTGGCCGTCCCGGTCCGCCAGCCCGTCCAGGATGATCCGGCGGTCGGGTCAGCAGGGCCGTGAACGCGTCGGCCACCTCCAGGACGATAGGCAGGCAAATACTTGCATGTCACCTCTGACCAGCGGGGGAGCATGAGCAGCACCGGCGGGGCACCCGCGGGACCCTCGTCCACGTACTGGACGCGGATCCTGCCCGAGTCGGCGGGCACCTCGGCATAGCGCGGCTCAGATGGCCAGACCGGCAGCCCGGCGAGCCGTTCGTCCGGCGAGCCGTTCGTCCGGCGTCCTGAGCACCCGCATTTGCCTGCCGCCGCGTGACGACTCCCGCTGTCCGTCCAATAGTCTCGCTTACCGCAGGAGGTGCGGAGTTGACGCATAACTTTCCCAGCCTGCACGCGCGCGCAGGCGATGTCGTGCTGCGGCCCCTGGCGGCCGGCGACATCCCCGCGGTCGAGGCAGCGTGCAACGACGAGCTGATCCAGCGGTGGCTCCCGCTGCCGAGCCCGTATACGCACGCGCACGCCGCGGACTGGTGCCTGCGGCTGTCCCATGAGCTCCGCGAGCAGGGCGACGGCCTGCATCTGGCGATGACCGCAGGCGACGGCTCGTTCATCGGGTGCATCTCGCTCAAGAAGACCGACTGGCAGGCGAGGGTCACCGAGATCGGCTACTGGACGGCACCGGCCATGCGCTCGGCCGGCCACACCTCAACGGCCACGGCGCACCTGGCCGGCTGGGCGCTCGGGCAGGGGATGGAGCGGGTAGAACTGGCCGCAGCGACCGGCAACCGGGCCTCGCAGCGAGTCGCGGAGAAGGCAGGGTTCAGGTTCGAGGGCGTCATGCGCAACGCCGGGATCATCCACGGCGGCCGCGTGGACCTGTGTCTGTACGCCCTGACCCCGGATTCCCGTCGCACCGCGGACATGGTGGCCGAGTTTCACGGCATGCTCGGCTCCGGTGCCGCGGCCGCGGGAGGCGCCGGCCAGCAGGCGAGGTCGGCGAGCCGGCGGGCGCTGCTCGCCGAGGAGTACCGCGAGTACGAGGATGCCGAGGACGCGCACGACCTGCCCGGCATCGCCGACGCGCTCGCCGACATGATCTACGTCGCGTACGGCACCGCGCACTGCTATGGGTTCGACCTCGACGCCGTGCTGGCGGAAGTGCACGCGAGCAACATGACCAAGCAGCCGCCAGCAGTGCCGGGTGGCAAGGCAGTCAAGGGACCCGGCTACCGCCCGCCTGATGTGGCCGGCCTGCTGAACGACCGGGAGCCCGGATCTCGGCGCTAGCCGCCCGGCCCGCGGCGGGCAGCCTCGACCCGGCGGGTAGCGGCGACCCGCAAGGGCAGCAATGGCGCGCCTGCTGCCCTTCCGCCCCGCCTTCATGGGCACCAGAGGGCAGGTCGGGGCCCTAAGAGAGGCAGCGAACTGCCCTCTGGTGCCTTAGGCCTCGGCGCTGACCGGCTCCGGCTGGGCGTCGCTCGCACCGTGCCCCGACGGCAGCGCGCGGTAGCGCAGGAACGCGGGTAGTGCCAGCCCGATCAGCACCGCGCCGGCGATGGTCGCGAGCCCGCCGCTGAGCGCGCTGATGACCGGCGAGGTCAGCGAGCCGACCGCGCCGGCCTCGAGGCTGCCGAGCTGCGATCCGCCGGCGCCGACGACGTAGTCGGCCGCGGTGACCCGGCCGCGCAGCTCATCCGGTGTCGCCTGCTGCACGATCGTGCCGCGGAACACGACGGTGAACATGTCTGCCGCCCCGGCGACCGCCAGCAACCCGAGGGTCAGCCACAGACTGCGGACGGTCGCGAAGCCGGCGAATGCGGCGCCCCAGACCGCGACCGAGCACAGCATCGCCCGGCCCTGGCGGCTGACCGAGCCCACCGGGCCGGACAGCCCAGCGCTGATCAAGCCCCCGACCCCGATTGCGGTGGCGAAGAGGCCGAGCGTGCGCGGATCGCCGCCGAACCGCTCGGCGTTGATCGCCGGGAACAGCGCCACCGGCAGGCCGAAGATCGTGGCATTCAGGTCGGCGAGGAACGCGCCGGCGAGCACGCGGCTGCGGGCCACGAACCGGACCCCCTCAGCCATCGCCCTGGCCCCCGGCCGGGCGACCGGGCCCCGGCCGGCAACCGGGCGCCGGCCGGCAACCGGCAAACCGAAGATGCCGTATACCGAGCCCGCGTACGTCAGCACGTCGATGGCGTAACAGGCGCGCAAGCCGAGGTGCGGAGCCGCGGCAATGAGCCCGGCCAGCGCCGGACCCGCGGTCAGCATCACCTGGAACCGGATCCGGTCCAGCGCCATCCCGGCCGGCAGCAGCGCGGGCGGCAGCAGCACGGGGATAAAGGTCTGCCGCAGCGGCGCCGCGATGGCCAGCACCGCCGACTGGACGACGACCAGCGCGTACAGCAGCCAGACCGAGCGCAGCCCGGCGAACGCCTGCGCGGCCAGCCCGCCTGATACCGCGGCGGAGCCGACGGCCGTGAGCAGCGCGAGCTTGCGCCGGTCCACCGCATCCGCCAGCGAGCCGCCCACCAGCCCGATCGCGATCGTGGGGATCATCTGCGCCAGCCCCAGCGCGCCGACGGCGAACGACGACCTGGTGATCTCGTAGACCTGCAGCGGCACGGCGAAGCTCGTCAGCGCCGAGCCAACCGAGGACAGCGTCGAGCCGATCCACAGCCGCCGGAACTGCGGTGACTCGCGCAGCGGCGTCACGTCCGCGAGAAGTCGTCGGTCCAGTCGCATGCGGGTCATTGTAACAGTACTTATACAAGTGCTGTTACAATGACTGCATGGCCGGATACGAGGACCCGACCCTGCACAGCCGGTGGCGGCCGCTGCGCCTGCTGCAGGAGTCGATGGATGCCGATATCGCCAGGGTCTATGCGGACGCGCACGTCCGGGACGTCAAGCCGAGCTGGGTGCTGGAGCTATTGCGGCTGCACGCACAGGGCCCGATGACGATCACCGAGCTGGCCGAGTCGGTGCAGCGGACCCACTCGGCGCTCAGCCAGAAGGTCGCGGCGATGCGCGCGGCGGGGCTGGTCCGAACGACGGCCGGCCCGGACCACCGGACCAGGACGGTGACGCTCACCGCGAGAGCTCGGGCGCTGGCTGGCCGGCTCGCGGTCGAGTGGCGGGCGACCGAGGCCGCGGTGGCCGAGATCGAGGACGAGATCCCCTACCCGCTGAGCCAGGTGGTCCGCGACATCGAGGCGGCACTCGAGCGCAGGAGCTTCCACGACCGGATCGCCGGGAAGCTCGCCGCCGACCCGGCATGGGCCAGGCCGACCCGGTAGCTGGCCGTCCCGCTGACTAGCCGTCCCGCTGGCTGGCCGTCCCGCTGGCTGGCCGACCCGCTGACTAGCCGTCCCGCTGGCTGGCCGTCCCGCTGGCTAGCCGACCCGCTGGCTAGCCGTCCCGCTGGCTAGCCGTCCCGCAGCACGTTCTTGAGGATCTTGCCGGTCGGGCCCTTGGGCAGCTCGGCCAGGAAGCGCACCTCGCGCGGGTACTTGTAGGCCGCCATCCGCTCCTTGCAGTACCCGATCACGTCCGTCTCGGTCAGCTCATCCGAGCCCGGAGCGCGCACCACGATCGCGACGACTTCCTCGCCGAGCCGGTCGTCCGGCTTGCCGATCACCGCGGCCTCGGCGATGCCGGGATGGGCGAACAGGACTTCCTCCAGCTCGCGCGGGTAGACGTTGTAACCGCCGCGGATGACCAGGTCCTTGGCCCGGTCGACGATGAAGTAGAAGCCGTCCTCGTCCCGGTAGCCCAGGTCGCCGGTGTGCAGCCAGCCGCCCTTCAGCGCGGCCGCGGTAGCCTCCGGCTTGCCGAGGTAGCCCTTCATCACGTTGTGGCCGCGGATCTGGATCTCGCCGATGTGATCGGACCCGGCGGGCAGCGCCCGGTCCTGGTCGTCGGCGACCCGCATCTGCACGCCCCAGATCGGCTTGCCGACCGACAGCGCGCGCCGGTCGTCGGGCCGGTTGAACGACGCTGTGCTCGCGGTCTCCGAGAGCCCGTACCCCTCGAGCACCCTGATCCCGAGCCTTGACTCGAACGTGGCGAGCACGTCCTCCGGCAGCGACGCCCCGCCGGACACCGCCACCCGCAGCCGCGACAGGTCGCGGCCCGCCAGGTCCTGGGCGGCTATCGCCTGCAGCATCGTCGGGACGCCCGCGATCACCGAGCACCGGTCCCGCTCCAGCGCGTCGACAACCGCGGCCGGCTCGAACCGCGGCACGATCGACAGCGCCCCGCCGTACCGGACCGCGACGTTGACCACCGAGGACAGCCCGAAGACGTGGAAGAACGGCAGCACGGCCAGCGTGACGTCGTCGGGCCGGGCGCCGAACAGGTGCCCCGACACCGAGCAGTTCATGTACAGCTCGAAGTGGGTGAGCTCGGCACCCTTGGGCTTGCCGGTCGTGCCGCTGGTGTAGATCAGCACCGCGGTGTCGTCGGCGCTGGTCGCGCGGATATCGCCGCCGGGCGCCTCCAGGTCGGCGGTCGAGACGAGCTCGGCGAACGGCCGTAGGCCCGCGGGCAGCGGCTCCGGGCTGAAACTGACCAGGTACAACGGCACCCCGAGCAGCTCGCAGGCCTTCGCCGCCTCCTGGTGGATGCTGTCGAAGCCGATCATGATCGAGGCGCCCGAGTCGGACAGGTGGTACTCGATCTCCGGGGCCTTGAGCAGCGGGTTGAGCGGCAGCACCACCATGCCCGCCTTCAGCGCGCCGAAGTACGCGACGAGGAACTGCGGCACGTTCGGCAGCTGCAGCGACACCACCTGACCCGGTTCCAGGCCGCTTTCCAGCAGGCCGGCCGCGAACCGGCCGGACTGCTCGTCCAGCTCACGGTAGGTGGTGGCCGCGCCCATGAAGGTGTGCACGGTCGCGTCCGGGGTAGCCAGGGCCGTCTCGTTCAGGATGGTCGCCAGGTTGAAGCTCACAGCAACTCCAGTCACTCCCGGCTCGGGAGATCTTTCCCGCAATGTCCGTGAGACATACATTAAAGATGTATCACCATGCTGCCTAGGGTGGCGAACAGCAGGCAGGAGCACGGCGATGGCGGCTGCGGCCAGTACACCGGGCGTGAGCGGGCCTTCGATCCCGCTGTACCTGACCGAGCCCGCCCGCGGGCTCGCCGACCTGGCCATCCTGCCCCTCGCCGCCGGCTGGCTCGCGTCCGCTCCGCGCGGCGACGGCCACGGCGTGCTCGTGCTGCCCGGGCTGCTGGCGTCCGACATGAGCACCGCGCTGCTGCGCCGGTACGCCGGCTGGCTCGGCTACCACGTTCGTGGCTGGCACCTGGGCAGGAACGTCGGCCCGACCGCGAGAGTGCTCGACGAACTGCCACGTGAACTGGCCGGCCTCGCGGAGGGCACGGGGAAGCCAGTGACGGTCGTGGGCTGGAGCCTTGGCGGGATCTACGCCAGGGAGCTGGCCCGTGATCATCCGGACCTGGTCCGGCGGGTGATCACCCTGGGCAGCCCGTTCGCGCTGACCGACCCGCGCCAGAGCCGCGCGGACGGAACCTACCGCCGGCGCAGCGCGGGGCACGCGACCGACCGCGTTCCCACCTGGGACCAGCTGTCCCAGCCCATCGCCGTGCCGTCAACGGCCCTGTTCTCCAGGCGCGATGGCATCGTGTCCTGGCAGACCTGCATCGAGCCCGAATCGGCCCTGCATGAGAACGTCGAGGTCCGCTGCGGCCATCTCGCCTTCGGGGTCGACCCCGCGACGCTGTGGGTGATCGCCGACCGGCTGGCCGTCCCGGCCGGCAAGCACCCGCCGTTCCGGCCGCCAGCACTGCTGCGGGCGCTCTATCCCTCCCGGCCATGACAAGGAGACAGTCCCGATGCAGCAGCTGACCGGCCTGGACGCAGCATTCCTGGCATTAGAGACCGCCAACGCCACCGGCCACGTCGGCGGTGTCTGCATCCTGGACCCGGCCGACGCCCCGGCGCCGCTGACGCTCGCGCGGCTCACCGAAGTCCTGGCCGACCGGCTGCCGCTGGTGCCCGTGCTGCGGCGCAGGCTGCTCAATGTCCCGTTCGGCCTCGATCAGCCCTACTGGGTGGACGACGCCGACTTCGACATCGAGTACCACATCCGCGAGATCGCGCTGCCGCGGCCCGGCTCGGAGGCGCAGCTCACCGAGCAGGTCAGCCGTCTGCACGCACGACCGCTTGACCGGAGCCGGCCGCTCTGGGAGATCTACCTGATTACTGGTCTCGCCCGGCGCCGCGCCGCTGTCTATACCAAGATCCACCACGCCGCGATCGACGGCGCGTCCGGCGCCGAGCTGCTGACCGTGCTGCTCGACCTGAGCCCGGACGGCCGGGAGCTGCCGCCAGCCGAGCCGTTCCGGCCGCAGCCGCCACCGGGGCCCGCGGCGCTCACCGCGCTCGCGGCCACCCGGCTCGCGTGGCGGCCGGTACAGATGGTCCGCCTCACCAACGAGCTGATCCGGATGCTGCCGACGCTGGCGCCGACGGTGAACGCGGTCGTGGGCGGGATGCTCGGGCTGGACCGGGGCGATGGCGGCGTGATACCGAGTTCCACCAGCCGGGCACCGGCCACGCCGTTCAACCGGCAGATCACGCCGCACCGCAGGCTGGCGCTGCGCAGCGTGGACCTGGCGACGGTCAAGACGGTCAAGAACGCGTTCGGGGTCTCCGTCAACGACGTCGTGATGGCGATGTGCGCAGGCGCGCTGCGCCGCTGGCTGACCGACCATCAGGCGCTGCCCGACGCGCCGCTGGTCGCGATGATCCCGGTGTCGATCCGCGACCCGGCGAGCAAGGGCACCATGGGCAACAAGGTGTCCGCGATGCTGGCGACACTGCCCACGCACCAGCCCGAGCCCGCGCAGCGGCTGCGGACCGTGCACACCGCGACCGTGGTCGCCAAGGCGCAGCAGGCGGCGATCCCGCAGGGGCTGGTCGACCAGATCAGCGATTTCTCCCCGCCGGCCCTGACGGCGCGGGCCGCGCGAGTCGTGTTCGCCACCGGCCTGCTGCACCGGCTGCCGCCGTTCAACGTGTGCATCTCCAACGTGCCGGGCCCGAACGTGCCGGTGTACCTGTGCGGCGCCAGGCTGCTCGCCCATTACCCGGTGTCCGTGATCACCGACGGCCAGGGTCTGAACATCACGCTGGTGGGATACCTCGGCCAGCTGCACTTCGGGCTCATCGCCTGCCGCGAGCTGATCCCCGATATCGAGACCCTTGCCGACTACCTCGTCGACGAGCTGGAGCTGCTGGTCAAGGCCGCCGACGGCGTGACGGCCGGCTGACCCGCGCAGCCGCGACCCGCAGGCGGACTCACGTGGGCGGTGCACGCCCGGGCGATGCTCGCCCGGGCGGTGCTCAGGATGGCGCTGGCACCGTGACCGGCGGGCTGACCGCCTCGCCGTGCAGACCGGTGGCGAGCAGCACCGCCTGGATCTCCTCGCCCTGCCGGCCGGCCGCGCTGAACGCGAAGGTGACCGACCCCGCCGCGCCGAGCACTCCCTGCTTGAACGACACCCAGGTGCCGTTCTGCAGTACCTGGAGCAGCACGACATCGCCCTTGCTGGCAGCTGTGGTGCCGACCCGGACGTAGTCCCGCGCGCCCGCCGGCCCTTGTTTCAGGGTCGCGGACACACGCGGTATGACGGTGATCGCGACGACGGTGCTCCTCGCGCCGCTGGAGTCGGCCAGCCGAAGCCACGTGTTCCGCCGCAGCGCCGGGGTCGTGAACGAGACCGCGCCCTGCGCGCTCGTCTGCGCCCGGCCGAGCAGCAGCCAGCCGGACCGGCCCGCGATGTGCGCCATCAGCCGGACATAGACCCCGCTGTCCGGCCGCCCGCCGAGGGTCAGCATGCCGTTGACCGTCGCAGCCGAGCCTGCCGGGATGTCGGTGCCGACCGCCTGGGCGGAGAGCACGGCGGGCCCGGACGGCGGCGCCGACGAGGTGCCGCCGGCCGACGGCTGCGGTGTGCCAGCCGACCGCGAACCCGGCGCCCCCGAATGCGCGCCGGAGCCCGAGGACGACGGATACGGCAGGCCCGACGGACCCGCGCCCGGCCGGCCGCCGGGCGAGCCCGACGCGTGATCCTGCCGCGCGTCGGGCACGCCAAGGTCATGGAACGCCTGGTAGGCGATGTGCTGCACGGGAGCGGGCAGGACCGCCGCGTACGCGGCGGCCGCGAAGCCGCCGACCATCGCGGCGCCGGTGATCACCGCGATCCGCAGCCTGGGGAAGCCGCGGTGACCGCGGGACCGCGGCAGCAGCCGGGTCCCGCCGGGCTGCCCGGCCGCGCCCGGCCGCACGGTACCCGGCTGCACCGTACCCGGCTCGATGGCGGGCTGGATCACGGTGGGTCCGTCAAGCGCGCCGGCCGCGCTGCCATTCGCCGAGGCGGCGGAATTGGCACGGAACATCGCGAGTGCGGCCTGCTCGCCTGCCAGCTCGTCAGCGGTGCCGCTCGCGGTCAGCGCCCGCAGCACCTGATCAAGTCCGGGCCCGGCGAAGCCGAGCTCGTCTGGCCGGAGTCCGCCAGGAAGATCCGAGTTCATTAATCCACCTCCTCGAGCGTCGAGAGGGTCCGGTTCGCCACTGGCAGCGCGCGGACCGAGGGATCCGCCGCCAGTGCCTTGAGACCGCGGTGCAGCGCCACCCGGACGGCGCCGGCGGACTTGCCCAGGATCCTGGCCACGTCGGGCGTCTCCAGGCCGGCGATCACGCGCAGCGCGACCGCCTCGGCCTGGTCCCTGGACAGCCCGGCCAATAGGGCCACGGCCCGCTGGACCGACATGCTCTCCAGCACCTGGTCCTCGACTAGCTGATGGTCGGCCATGATCTCCAGACCGGTGCTCACCGGCGTGGCCGGGCGCCTGGACCTGGCCCTGGCCGCGTCGACCGCCCGGTGCCTGCCGATCGTGAAGAGCCAGCGCCTGAAGTCCTCCTGGCCGCCGGTGAACCGGGGCAGGTCGCGAACCACCTGGAGCCAGGTCTCGCTCGCGACGTCATCGGGATCGTCGCAGCCGATGACGCGCAGGAACCTCAGCAGCGGCGGCTGCAGGCTGCGCCAGAGCTGCAGAAACCCGGCCTCGTCGCCAGCGGACGCCCTGGCCAGGGCTTCGTCCAGCACACCGGTCTCGCTCGCCATCGCGGCATCAAGATTGGCACAGCGGCGGGCATGCCCCGACCATGTCCGCGAAACCAGGACATGCCCGCCAGCGCCGGATCTCAAGAACGGTCAGGACACCGCAGAGATGACGATCACGGAGCTCCGCGACCGGGCGAAGTTCGCGGTGCCGGGGAACCGAAGCTGGAAGGTCGCGCCCTTGGCGACGTGGTACACGCGGAACCGGACGTAGCCGTGGTAGCCAGTACGTGCGTGCTGGACCAGGTGCCAGCGGCCGTGCGGCCCCTCGCGCCAGAGGTTGATCCGCTTGCCGCTGATCTGCGGCGCCGGCGTGCCGGTGCCGGTCAGGTGGCCGACGATGTGCGCGGTGCCGTACGGGTGGCGCTTGGTCACGTGCACGGGCCTGGCCGACCCGGTCAGGATCGTGGGCTCCTTGACCTTGGTGATATGCGCGGCCGGGTCCGGGGTCGAGGCGTTGGCGGCAACTGCTGCCCCGCCGAGGGCGATGCCGGCCGCAGCCACAACCGTGCCCACCTTGGCGGCGAGCGACTTGGATATACGCATTGTTCTCCTTCAGGTTGGGCCTCGACCGGGGGTGAGGCCGTGCCAACACGGACTACAGCGACGACGCTTCCCGTGCCGTTACTCAGCCCGGCGTGAGCCACGTCACCGCAGCTCAGACGCTTAGTCGTCGATGATCGCGGTCGCAATCCTGGCGATGTGCGCGGTCGGCGCGCCGAGCAGCCAGGCCGAGCCGTGCGCGCGCTTGAAGTACCGGTGCGCGTCGTGCTCCCAGGTCATCGCGATCGCCCCGTGCAGCTGCAGCATCTCGGCGGCAACCGCACAGAACGCCTCGGAGCAGTACGCCTTCGCTGCCGCCGCGCGCAGGCTCAGGTCAGGCTCGTGCCGCTGCGCCGCCGCGGCCCCCGCCCGCGCCAGCGACCTGGCCGACTCGACGAGCACGTGCATGTCGGCCATCCGGTGCTGGAGCGCCTGGAAGCTGCCGATCGGCCTGCCGAACTGGACCCTGATCCTGGCGTACTCGACCGTGCGCGCGAGCGCGCGCGCGGCCGCACCCGCCTGCTCCGCGGCAAGCGCGATCATGGCCAGGTCCCTGGCCGGGGCCAGCCGGGCCAGACCGCCGATCCGGGTGCCGGCGGCGCCCGCGAGCCGGATTGTCGCCAGCGGTCGCGTCAGGTCCATGGTCGTGTGCGGCTCGATCGTCACACCGGGCTGGTCCGGACGGACTGCGAACAGCCCGATGCCGCCGGCCGCCCTTGCGGGAACGACGAGTTCGGTTGCCTCGGCGCCGTCGAGCACATAGTGCGCTTCGCCGCCGACTATCCAGGTGCCCTCGGCTCCGGCGGCGGCCCGGCAGGCCACCTCGTCGGGGTCCCAGCGGCCGGCGGCCGTGGTCCAGGCCACCGCCGCGATCCTGGTGCCGTCGGCCAGGCCGGGCAGCAGCCGGGCACAGGCTGCCTCGTCCCCCGAGTCCAGCAGGAGCAGCGTGCCGAGCACCGCCGAGCCGAGCATCGGCGTGGCCGCGAGCGCCGCGCCGAGCTCCTCCTGCACGACGCACACCTCGGCCAGGCTCGCGCCGGCCCCGCCGAACCGCTCCGGGATCAGCAGGCCGGCCACGCCGATCCCGCCCGCCAGCCGGCGCCAAAGGTCGCGCTCTGCCGCGGCGCTGCGGTCGACCGCCGCCCCCGGCTCGCCCTCGTCGCCGGACCTGGCGGCGCCCAGCAGGCTCTTGACCGCGTCCCTGAGTGCCTGCTGCTCGGCCGTCTCGGCCATGCTCAGTCACCGCCCCCGAGCGCGGCCAGCACCCTGGCGCGGTGCCATGCCTGGCTGCCCCAGGCCGGGCCGAGCGCCGTCACCTTCGTCAGGAAGACGCCGACGTCGTGCTCGGCGGTATACCCGAGCGCGCCGTGTACCTGCAGCGCGGTGCGCGCGGCCAGCGCGGCCGCCTCGGTGCAGGCGACCTTGGCAGCCGAGACATCTCGGGCCGCCCCGGCCCAGTTCCCGGCCACCGAGACCGCCGCGCCGAGCAGCAGCGGCCGCGCGAACTCCAGGCCGATGGCCACGCCGGCCACCTGGTGCTTCACCGCCTGGAAGCCGCCAACCGGCTGGCCGAACTGGACTCGCTGCCGCCCGTAGGCGGCGGTCATCTCCAGCAGCGCACGGCCCAGGCCCAGCAGCTGCGCGGCACAGGCCAGCGTTCCGAGTTCCAGCGCGCGGGCCACCGCAGCCGCTGCCCGCGGTCCGTCCGCGAGCGTCTCGCCCGCGCTCGCCTCGGTCAGCGTTCGCGCCGTGTCGACGGACCGCCATGACCGGCCGGGCGTCGCCAGGCTCAGCCGCTCCCGCGCCCCGTCGGCGAGCAGCACCAGCCCGGCCGCGTCGGTGTCTGCCGCGTACGGAACCAGCGGCGGCGCGGCGAGCGTGCCCAGCAGCTCGCCGGCGGCGAGCTGCCGAAGCCGGCTCTTCATGGCCGCCGGCCGCGCAACAGGGGCCGAAGCGCGGGCGGGCGCCGGGGCAGGTGAACGGTCGGCGCTCAGGGCTGCTGGCACCGCGGCCAGCGACTCGGCCGCCGGTCCCGGGACCGCGTGGTGACCGATTTCCTCGCAGGCGACGACCAGGTCGGCCACGTCCGCGCCGAGCCCGCCCTCGGCGGCCGGGATCATCAGCGCGGTGACGCCGGCGCCGGCGAGCGAGCGCCAGATCTCCAGGCCCGGCCTGCGGTCACCGGCCGCCCAGCGCCTGGCCGCGGCCGGCCCGTCCGCCGCGGCGAGCATCTCGTGCAGCGATGCGGCGAACTGCTCCTGCTCGGCGGACAGCGCGAGGTTCACCGTGGCAGCCCGAGCAAGCGCTCGGCGATGACCGAGCGCTGGATCTCGTTGGTGCCCGCGTAGATCGGGCCCGCCAGCGCGAACAGGTACCCGTCCAGCCAGCGCGAGTCCTCGGTGTCCCGCAGCTCAGCCGCGGGCCCGAGCAGGTCAAGCGCCGTCTGGTGCAGCGCGACGTCGAGCTCTGACCAGAACACCTTGCCGAGGCTGGCCTGTGCCCCGCCGCCGGTGCCGGCCGGCCGGCCGGCGAGCTGATAGCCGTAGAGCTGATAGGCGCGCGCGGCGATCCACGCGTCCGCGACCCGGCCGGCGAGTCCGTCGCCGGCCGATCCGGACCGCTGCCACAGCCGCACCAGCCGCGCGGCGGCGGCGGTGAACCTGCCCGGGCTTCGCAGCGTGAGGCCGCGCTCGTGACCGGCCGAGCTCATCGCGATCCGCCAGCCGTCCCCCGGCGCGCCGATCACATCGCTGTCGGGCACGTAGACCTCGTCGAGGAAGATCTCTGCAAACCCGGCCTCGCCGTCTAGCTGCGGGATCGGCCGGACCGTCACACCCGGCGCGCGCAGGTCGAACATGAGATACGTCAGCCCCCGGTGCCGCTCCGCGTCCGGATCGGACCGGAACAGGCCGAACGCGCGATCGGCGAACACCGCGCGCGAGCTCCAGGTCTTCTGGCCGGACAGCAGCCAGCCCCCGTCGGTCGCGAGCGCACGCGCCCGCAGTGCCGCGAGGTCACTGCCGGCCTCGGGTTCCGACCAGGCCTGCGCCCACACCTCCTCGGCTCGCGCCATCGGCGGCAGGACCCTGGCCTTCTGCTCGGCGCTGCCGTGCGCGAGCAGCGTCGGCGCGA
>Ga0335076_10003281_pt1 | contig 16244 bp, 16 predicted proteins | sample Lox_Sample_25_FD_206717 | JGI IMG/M metagenome (GOLD analysis project Ga0335076, IMG submission 206717) | Soil microbial communities from Loxahatchee National Wildlife Refuge, Florida, United States - Lox_Sample_2.5 | ecosystem: Environmental > Terrestrial > Soil > Wetlands | place: USA...
GTCATCTTGAGAACGATGCGAAGCCGGCGGGCGAACCCATCCGAAGACGATTCCCCCGCGTTTTCCGAGGCCCGCCACGGGACAACAGAAAACGGCTGCGGGCGCAACGACCACCGCTGCTTCGGGCGGAAGTTAGTCAGCGCTGGCCCAAAATGTCGCCGCAGTTTCCGAGAAGGACGACCGCGCGTTGAGCCGCCGCCTCAAGCGACCCCGTCGTCGCATAGTCGACACTGTTGAAGCGGGACTGCGACAACCCGGCAGACCCGGAGCCGGGATTTGGCGTCAAGGATAGAGCGGCGCGATGGCTCTCAGCGTAGCGTTCCGCTTCCGCGCCGAGCGAGATTGCTCCAAGACTTGCGAACGCCGCGACGGCGGCGAACGCGCGGATTGTTCCGCCGTCGCCGAGGTTTCCGAATAGGATGGTCATCGCCGGATCCGCCTATGGCCACAGGTCCCGGCGAGCCTGCGCCATCGTGGTAAAATAAACGTTTTCGGACCGATGCTAGACGTCCACGAGCTCGCGCGACCTTGGCGCGCGCTCCTGGATGAAGGCGAACCGAGCCTCGGGTTTCGAGCCCATCAGCCGCTCGACCGCCTCGGCGGTCGCATCGCCATCGTTTGCGACGAGCACGACGCGCAGCAGGGTCCGCTTGCCAGGGTCCATAGTCGTGTCGCGCAGATCGTGCGCCGGCATTTCGCCGAGGCCCTTGAACCGGCTGACTTCGATCGCGCCGCGGCCGGTGAATCCCGACTTGATGAGCTCGTCCTTGTGCGCCTCATCGCGCGCGTAAAGTGAGCGCGCGCCCTGGGTCAGCCGGTAGAGCGGCGGCACGGCGAGGTAGAGATGGCCTTCCTCGATCAGTCGCGGCATCTGCCGGTAGAAGAAGGTGATCAGCAGCGAGGCAATATGAGCCCCGTCGACGTCGGCATCGGTCATGATGATGATTTTGTCGTAGCGGAGGTCGGATGAGCGGTAATGAGCGCCGCTTCCCGCGCCCAGCGCCTGCAACAGGTCTGAAAGCTGCTGATTCTGCGCCAGCTTGTCCCGTGTCGCCGACGCCACGTTGAGAATCTTGCCGCGCAACGGCAGCACCGCCTGCGAGGCGCGGTCGCGCGCCTGCTTCGCCGATCCGCCCGCCGAATCGCCTTCGACAATGAACAATTCGGAGCCTTGCGCAGAGGAGTTGGTGCAATCCGCGAGCTTGCCCGGCAGTCTCAGTTTGCGCACCGCGGTCTTACGGGCGACCTCCTTCTCCATGCGGCGGCGTATGCGCTCCTCGGCGCGCTCGATTCCCCAGTCGAGCAGCTTGGCCGCCTGGCTCGGCGCTGCCGCGAGCCAGTGGTCGAAGGCGTCGCGCACCGCGCCCTCGACCAGCCGCGCGGCGTCGGCGGTCTGCAGGCGGCCCTTGTTCTGACCCTGGAATTCGGGCTCGCGGATGAAGACTGAGATCAGCGCGGCGCAGCTCGCCATGACGTCGTCTGTCGTCAGCGCAGCAGCGCGTTTGCTCTGGCCGATGCGGTCCGCATGGTCCTTGAGGCCGCGCAGCAAGGCTGTGCGGAGCCCCGATTCATGCGTGCCCCCGTCGGGCGTCGGGATGGTGTTGCAATAGGAATGAACGAACCCGTCAGCGCCCGCGAGCCAGCAGATCGCCCATTCGACCGAGCCGTGCTTGCCTGCCTTGTCCACTCGCCCGGTGAAGACCTGATCGACGACAAGGGCCTCGCCCTCGATGTCGGCGGCGAGGTAGTCGCGAAGCCCGCCAGGAAAGTGAAACGTCGCCTCTGCCGGCACTTTGCCGCCTTCGCCGATCAGCGAGGGCGCGCAGCGCCAACGGATTTCCACGCCTCCGAACAGATAGGCCTTCGAGCGCGCCATCTTGAAGACGCGCGCGGGATCGAACCGCGCGTGCGCGCCAAAAATCTGAGGATCGGGCAGGAAGCGCACTTTGGTGCCGCGGCGATTGGTCGCCTTGCCGACGATGGTCAGCGGGCTCGTGGGCTTGCCGCGTTCGAACGTCTGGCGATAGAGGGTCTGGCTGCGGGCAACCTCGACTTCGAGCTTCGCGGACAACGCGTTCACCACCGATACGCCCACGCCATGAAGCCCGCCCGACGTTTCGTAGGCGCCGCTGTCAAACTTCCCTCCCGCGTGCAGCATCGTCATGATCACTTCGAGCGCGGATTTCTTGGGAAATTTGGGGTGCGGATCGACCGGCATGCCGCGGCCGTTGTCGACGACGCTGAGCCAGCCGCTCTCCTCGAGGGAAACTTCGATGAAGGTGGCGTGGCCGGCGACCGCCTCGTCCATCGAATTGTCGATCACCTCGGCGAAGAGGTGATGAAGCGCGTTTGCGTCGGTGCCGCCGACATACATGCCCGGCCGCCGGCGCACGGGCTCGAGCCCCTCGAGCACTTCGATTGAGGCGGCGTTGTAGTCCGTCTCCTGCGAGGCGCCATTGCGTCCCGCAGTCTTGCTTTTGACCGGCGCGGGCTTGCCGCGCTGGGGCGCCGCGGCGCCGAAAAGATCGTTCATATCCGCTTTCATGCTCTGACGAATCGCGCCGCCGCTAAGCTAACATGGGCGCAGTTGGAACGAAAATAGAACAACCGCCCCCGCCTCGCGCGCGTTCGACTTCCAAAATCACCTGATGACATCGGCGCGCCAGACAAAAGCGAACGATCGGCGAGCTTCGAATTCGCTATATTCCCGTCAGCAATGTCCGGGTCGCGGCGGCGATGTCCTTGTGGCGCATCAGCGCCTCGCCGACCAGGAACGCTTCGACGCCGGCCCTGGCAAGCCTCTTGCAATCGGCGTGATCGGAGATGCCGCTTTCGGCGACGACGATCTTACCATTCGGAACGGAGGGGAGCAGCCGCTCGCACACTTCGAGTGAGGTCTCGAACGTATGCAGGTTACGGTTGTTGACGCCGATCAGGCGCCCCTCGAGCGTGAGCGCGCGCTTGAGCTCGCTCTCGTCATGGGTCTCGATCAGGACGTCGAGGCCCAGATCATGTGCGGCCTTGTTGAGCGTCTTGGCGACCTCGTCGTCGACCGCGGCCATGATGATGAGGATGCAGTCGGCGCCCCAAGCGCGCGCCTCCAGCACCTGATAGGCGTCGAACAGAAAATCCTTGCGCAGGATCGGGAGAGTCGTCGCCTTCCGCGCCTTGATCAGATGCTCGGGCGCGCCCTGAAACGAGGGCCCGTCGGTGAGCACGGAAAGGCAGGCGGCGCCGCCGGCCTGGTAGGCCTTGGCGAGCGCGGCCGGATCGAAGTCTTCGCGGATCGTTCCCTTCGACGGGCTGGCCTTCTTGATTTCGGCGATCAAGCCGAACCGTCCCTCTTCGATCGCCCGCTCGAGCGCCTTGATGAAGCCGCGCGGCGGAGACTGGCCCTCGATCTCGCGCTCAAGCGTGGCGCGCGGCACCCTGACCTTGGCGTCGGCGATTTCGCGCCGCTTGTAGCTCTCGATCTTCTTGAGGATGTCACCCATCGGTGTTCCCGGCTTTCAGGCGTTCGAGACTGCGATCAATCGATCGAGCGTGCGTCGCGCTGCGCCGGAGCGGATCGCTTCGTCGCCCATGGCTACACCGTCCTTCACCGAGCCCGCCTTGCCGGCGACCACGAGCGCGGCGCCTGTTGTCATAAGGCCAATGTCGCGGAAGGCTCCCGCCTTGCCGTCGAGCACATCGACAAGCGCCTTGGCGTTGTGGGCAGGGTCGCCGCCCTTGAGCGCCGCGGACGCCGAGCGCGAGAGGCCCGCCGCTTCCGGCGTCAATTCGAACGCATGAAGAGCGCCCCCTTTCAATTCGACGACCTTGGTCGGGCCCGTGGTGGTGATCTCGTCGAGACCGTCGAGGCCATGGGCCACCCATACCCGCTCGGAGCCGAAATTGCGCAGCACAGCGGCCATCGGCTCAAGCCAGGCGGCCGAGAAGACGCCAACGACTTGGCGCTTGACGCCGGCCGGATTGCAAAGCGGTCCAAGCAGATTGAAGATTGTACGGGTGCCGAGCTCGACCCGCGTCGGACCGACATGACGCATCGAGGCGTGATGCGCCGGCGCCATCATGAATCCGATTCCGGCCTCGCTGATGCAGCGTTCGACTCCGTCCGGCGCCAGCCCAATCTTGACCCCGAGCGCGGCGAGCGTATCTGCGGCGCCCGAGCGCGACGACATCGCGCGATTGCCGTGCTTGGCGACCGTCACGCCGCAGGCGGCGGTGATGATCGCGGCCAGGGTGGAGACATTGTAGGAGCCCGATCCGTCGCCCCCGGTGCCGACAATGTCGATGGCGTCCGCGGGCGCCTTGACCCCGGCCATCTTCGCCCGCATCGCCGCGACCGCGCCAGTGATCTCGTCGACCGTCTCTCCTCGCACCCGGAGCGCCATGAGGAACCCGCCCATCTGCGATGGCGTCACTTCGCCCGAGAGCATCGAATCGAAGGCGGTTTCCGCTTCGACCCGGCTCAGCGTCGCGCCCGCGGCGACCTTGGCGATGAGCGGCTTGAACGATTCCATGACCCCCTTCGGGTTCCCCTCAGAAAGTCTGTTGGCGTTGATGAAAATTCGCCGCCAAGTGCAAGAAATTGCGCAAGATCTGCCGTCCGTGTTCGCTCGCGATGCTCTCCGGATGGAATTGGACCCCGAAGACCGGGCGCTCGCGGTGCTCAATCGCCATGATGAGGCCGTCGTCGCTCTCGGCGCTGATCTCGAGCTCGGCGGGCGCGCTTTCGCGCTCGATGATCAGCGAGTGATAGCGCGTCGCCTGGAACGGTCCGTTCAGGCCGCGAAAGAGGCCGCGCGCCTGATGCGAAATGCGCGAGACCTTGCCGTGCATCGGCGCCGGAGCGCGCACCACCTCGCCGCCGAAGGCCTGCCCGATCGCCTGATGGCCGAGGCAGACGCCGAGCATCGGCGTGGTTTCGCTGCCCGAGCGGACGAGATCGACGCACACGCCGGCTTCGTTCGGCGTGCACGGCCCGGGCGACAGGACGATCGCGTCCGGCTTCGAGCCGAGCGCGTCGGCGACTGTGATCTCATCGTTGCGCCACACCGAAACGTCAGCCCCCAATTCGCCAAGGTAGTGGACGAGGTTGAAGGTGAAGCTGTCATAGTTGTCGATCAGCGTGACGCGTTGCATCCCGGCTCCCGCATGAAGGGGAGCCGTCTTTTCCGATGCTGCGCCGCGCCCGTCAAGCCGAGCTCGCGGCGCGGCGCGAAGAGCCGCATTCCCAACGTGTCTAAGCCCTCAACGCGGGAATGACGAAGCCTGTTCCACGAGCGTCAATGAGGCAATGAGCAAGGGCGCGATGCTCAGGCGCATGCGAGCGTCACGCGCGCTCACTGCGCTCGCCTTTGAGACGCGAGCGGGGAGTTCAGAGCCGCTGGGTCGCCGCTAGCGCCCAAACGTCGAGCGGAGATTCTTCGTGACCGACAATCGCGGCCCGTTCGCCGACCGTCATGCCGACGTCGTCGAGGTAACGGTGCGGGAGTGCTGCGAGCCGGCTGCGATCCACGGCGGTCTCGGCACGCTCGACAACTTGGTTAAGAATTCGTTTCACCAAACCGATCGCCGACGAAACGCCAAAATCGGCGTAAGAATGGGCAAAATTCGTCGTCGGGGCGTCCATGTTACTGGTCCTTAAGGATAAAGCGCGCCGCTTGCGCCGCTGTCATCGCCATGTATAAGGCGAAGGACGAGCGCAGCAAGTCATTACTTCTGCGCAGATTGTATAGGAAAGCTAAACGATGATCCTCCTCAACCGCCTGCCGCCGCTCAACGCGTTGCGGGCCTTCGAGGTCGTCGCGCGCCGCTTGTCGTTCGCCCGCGCAGCGGAGGAATTGCACGTGACCAAGGCCGCGGTCGCCCAGCAGGTGCGCGCGCTCGAACAGGATGTCGGCGCGAGGCTCGTCGAGCGAAACGGCCGCGGACTTCAATTGACCGAGTCCGGCGCCGCCGGCGCCGCGACGCTGACCGAAGGATTTGCGCTCCTGTCCAGGGCGGCGCGCGCGATGCGCGAGGGCAGGGGGCGCCGCTTTCTCGTGATCAATTCAACGCCGTCGTTCGCGGCGACCTGGCTCGTCGGCCGGATCGGCAAGTTCAAGGCGCGCCACCCGGAGACTGACGTCCTCATCGACGCCGACCCGATCGACGAAGCGCTCGAGTCCGGCGCGGCCGACGCCTTGATCCGCTGGGGCGCGGGCGAGTTCCCGGACCTCGCCGCGACGCTTCTGTTCAAAGAGGACGTGTTTCCGGTCTGCGCGCCGAGGCTCGTCGCTGGCGCCGATCCGCTGCGTTCCCCCGATGATCTCGCGCGCCACACGCTCCTGCATCTCGACTGGAACCCCGCGCATGCGTCCTGGCCGACCTGGTCCGACTGGCTCAAGGCGGCGGGCGCGCGCCAGGTCGAGGCGACGCACGGCGTCTTCTTCAACAACATGGCGATGACATTGCGCGCCGCCGCGCAAGGTCAGGGCGTAGCGCTGACCTCGTTCGCGATCGCCGCCGACGAACTCGCCGCCGGGCGCCTCGTCGCGCCGTTTTCGACCAGCGTGTCGACGCCGTTTGGCTATTATTTCGTCTGCCGCCCCGACGAAGCCAACTCGCCGCGCATCAAGGCCTTGCGCGAGTTCCTGATCCAAGAGGCCGCTCTGTCGGCGGCGGAGCCGGGATGAGGCCCGACGGCCAATTGACCCCTTTTCGCCTCCCGTCGCTCGGCGGGGGCGCGATAATGGGAGGGGCAATCGAGGCTGCCATCTCGAGACCACTTGCGCGGCGGAACCGCTCCCGCCATGACGATTGCGAGCCGGCAGCCCCCGAGGAATCGGCGCCGGACCAGCTGAAGGAAGCCTACCGATATGACAAGCATTGCCGGGACCGCGGATGCCGCCGTCGACGCGGACAGGGACGAAGCGAGCCGGATCGGGGAATATCTGGCCGCGCATGGCGGGCCGTTCTTTGAACTTCAGCGACGCCTTGGCATGTTGCGCGAGGACGCGCTGCTGGCGGGACGGCGCGCGACGCTTTTCGTCGCGCTTGCCTGGGGCGTCCCACTCATCCTGAGCCTCATCGCGGGGCGCACGTTCGGCTATGACCTCGATCGCCCGTACCTGCTCGATTTTGGCGCCTGGGCGCGCTTTTTCATCGCGGTCGCTCTCTTTGTGCTCGCCGAGGAGCAGGTCGAATATGGCCTCGACGGCAAGCTTGGCCAATTCGTTCGGGCGCCCTTGCTTGCGCCGGCCTCATTCGAAGCGGCGGCGCACGCGGTCCTGAAGGGGCTCCGAATGCGGGATTCGCGCCTGGCCGAGATCATCTGCGTCTGCCTGGCGGCCGCGGGCGCGCTCGCCTGGCTCAACGCGCTCGTCAATCTCGACGGCTCGAACTGGGCGGCCGAAGTCGTCGACGGCGGCGCCCATCTGACGCTGGCCGGATGGTGGAGTGTCCTCGTCAGCGCGCCGCTTTTCTACTTCCTGCTCTTTCGCGGCTTATGGCGCTATGTCGTCTGGGCGATACTCTTGTGGCGCGTCGCCGCGCTCGAACTGAGGCTTGTCGCGACCCACCCGGACGGCAAGGGCGGCCTTGCCTTTCTCGCTGAATATCCAAACGCCTACACGATGTTCGTGTTCGGGATGAGCTCCGGGATGGCGATTACCGTTGTGAGGCACGTGTTCGAAGCCAACATCACCTCGGTCACGTTCGGCTACATCATCGCCACCTGGCTTGCAATCGTCTTCGCCTTCTTCACCTTCCCGCTCATTGCATTTTCGAAGCCGCTCTCAGACCTCAAGCAAAAATCCGCCCAGGTCCTCGGGGCCGAGGCCACTCGCTATTTCCGCGCCGCCGAGCGCGCCTTGTTGGGCCGGAATCTCGCCGCCAACGATCCTGCCGAGGCAGCTCAGCCCGCGGCTTCTGACCCTTCGGCGCAATTCGCCGCTTCGCGCAAGCTGTCGATCTTTCTGATGAGCCGATCCGCGATCGCCCCGCTCGCCGGCGCGGCGCTCATTCCCTTCGCAATTGCCGGGGCTACCAAACTTCCCTACAAGGAAGTGTTCTCGCTTGTGAAGAAGCTCATCATACTTTAAGGGCGCCGCGCATCGCCGCGAACGCGTTGAGCGCCCGGGCGCGGGCTTGCGCATGGTCGACGATCGGCTTCGGATAGGTCTTGCCGAGTGCGATTCCGGCGCGCTTGAGCGCGTCGCTTGAGGCCCGCCACGGCGCATGGATGTCTGGGGCCTCGAGGCGCGCAAGCTCGGGGACCCAGCGGCGGGTATATGCGCCGTCGGCGTCGAACTTTTCTGCCTGCAGCACTGGATTGAAGATGCGGAAATACGGGGCGGCGTCGGCGCCTGAGCCCGCGACCCATTGCCAGCCCATCGGATTGCTGGCGGGATCGGCGTCGATGAGCGTATCCCAGAACCATTGCTCGCCGCGCCGCCAGTCGATGAGCAGATGTTTGATGAGGAACGAAGCCGCGATCATGCGCACGCGATTGTGCATGTAGCCGGTGCGCCAGAGCTGACGCATGCCGGCGTCGACGATCGGGTAGCCGGTCTCCCCGCGCGCCCAGGCGCGGAAGCCCGCGTCGCCGCGCCAGGGAAAGCGCTCGAATTCGGCTCGCAGCGGGCGCGTTGCGAGATCGGGATGCCGATAGAGGAGCGCGCCGGCGAAGTCGCGCCAGCCGAGTTCGGCCTGATATTTGTCGGCGTCGCCGCGCAAGGCGGGCTGGGCGTCCGCCGCGGCCTCGACGGCGATGGCGATCCGCCGCGCCGAGATTTCCCCGAAGCGCAAGTGGGCCGAAAGGCGGGAGGTTCCCTCGCGCGAGGTCAGGTCACGGCCCTCGGCATAAGACGCAAGCCCCCTGTCGATGAACCTGGCGAGCGCGGCGAGCGCGCCCTCTTCGCCTGGGGTCTCGCCTTCGGCAAGCTCGCCCGACCAGTCTGGTTTGACCGGCGTAAGCCCGAGGGCCTCGATCGCGACGCGTTGCGGCGCATCTTTGGGCCACGGCGCCTGTATGAGGCGATCCGGCGCCGCCGACAGCGCGGCCAGCGGCGGAAGCGCGCGCCAGCGGCGCCAGAAGGCGGAAAAGCTGCCGGACGGAGCGCCGTCGGGTTTCGCAACCTCCCACGGCTCGCGCATCAGCCGGCCGTTGAAGCTTAGCGCCTCGACGCCCTGCTCGCGCAGCCGCGTCTTGACGCCGGCGTCAAGGGCGAGGGCCGCCGCCTCGTAGCGCCGCGTCCAGAGAACGCGGCCCGCATTTGCCGCGCGGGCGAGCGCGAGGATCATCGTGTCGGCCTCGCCGCGCACGATGTCGAGGCGCCCCCCGCGGGCCGCGAGGCCCCCGGCAAACGCCTTCAGCGATTGGGCGAGGCGCCATTTCGCCGCGCCGCCGGGCGGGCGGCCATTGCGAGCCGACTCATCGTGCACAAAGACATGGAGCGCCGGACGGGACGCAGCGGCCGCGATCGCCGGCTGGCCGTCGAGGCGGAAGTCGTCGCGCAGCCAGACGATATCCGCACCGGGGCTCGAAAGCTCTTGACCCGCTGCTGTCTCCCATCCTCGTGTCCCGGAGCGCCCCGCCAACCGCTCAAGGCGGAGCCGGCGGGCTCTTCATATCACTTCCCATGAAGTAGCGCCCGCCGCGAGTCCGAGCTAGATGCGAAGCGGCCTGAGGCGAAGCGCCCGCGGCCGAGTCCCCGCGCTTCACGTGGGGCTCGTCCGCGCGGCGCCCTAGGCAGCCGGCTTTGGCGCTCCCGCCGCCTCGGCGTCTTTCCATTCGAGCGTGACGACCTTGCCGTTCTCCACCGTCAGCGCCAGGCGCCCGTGCTTGAGCTCAAGCGCCCGGTCGCCGAACAATTTCCGCCGCCAGCCTATGAGCGCGGGCACCTCAGCCTTGTCGCTCGCGGCGATCGACTCGAGATCGTCGACGGTGGCGATCAGCTTGCCGGCGACGCCGCTCTCCTCGCTCACCTGCCGGAGCAGGACTTTGAGCAATTCGACGGTCGCGCCGACATTGGCGCCGTTGCGTCGGTCGCGCTCGATTTTCGGCAGGGTCTTCGGGTCGCGAGCAAGCCCGCGCTCGACCGCGGCGAGAATCTCGCCCCCGGCGCGCGAACGCTCCATCCCGCGCGGGAAGGCGCGTAGATTGGCGAGCGCCTCGGCGCTCCGCGGGGCGGCGAGCGCGAGCTCGATCAGCACGTCGTCCTTGAGCACCCGCGCGCGGGGCACGTCGCGCGCCTGCGCTTCGCTCTCCCGCCAGGCTGCGAGCTCCATCAGCACCGCGAGGTCCCGGGGCTTGCGCGCCTTGGTGCGATAGCGCTCCCAGGCGCGCTCGGGATGCTGCTCGTAGGTCGACGGCGAGTTCAGCGTCTTCATTTCGTCGTCGAGCCACGACTGCCGCCCGGTGGCCGCGACGCGCTTCGACAACTCCTGGTAGATCTGGCGCAGGTGGGTCACGTCGCCGATCGCGTAGTCGATCTGCGCCTCAGCAAGCGGCCGGCGAGCCCAATCGGTGAACCGCGACGACTTGTCGATCGTCACTCGGCATATCGAGTGGACAAGCTCGCTGTAGGAGACCTGCTCGCCATAGCCGCACACCATCGCCGCAACCTGAGTGTCGAACAGCGGCGTCGGCAGGACGCCGGAGAGCTTCCAGAAGATCTCAAGGTCCTGTCGGGCAGCGTGGAACACCTTGACCACGTCCTCATCGGCCATCAGCTGCAGCAAAGGCTCGAGGTCGAGGCCCGGGGCGAGCGCGTCGATCGCCAGCGCCTCGTCGTCTGAGGCAAGCTGGACGACGCATAAGATCGGCCAGAACGTCGTCTCGCGCAGGAATTCGGTGTCGACCGTCACGAACGGCGAATGCGCCAGGCGCTGGCAGGCTTGCACAAGCTCGTCGGTGGTCGTGATCAGGGACACTTTTTGTCGCCGGACCTATCGATGTTCGCGTTGCGGCAGGGTCGGCTTGGCCCGCTCCTTGCGCACGGGTGGGGGCGCATGGCGCGGCATGCCGAGACGTTTGTCGAGATAGGCGCCGACCACCATCTGGAGCTCGTCGATGCAATCCTCGAAAAAGTGATTGGCTTCGGGGATCACCGCGTGCTCGATCACGATCCCTTTTTGCGTCTTCAGTTTCTCGATCAGCGCGAGGACCTCTTTCAACGGCGCGACGCGATCCTTGTCGCCATGGACGAAAAGCCCTGATGAGGGGCAGGGGGCGAGGAAGCTGAAATCGAAGCGGTTAGCCGGCGGTGCGATTGAGATAAAACCCTCGATCTCGGGCCGGCGCATCAAGAGTTGCATGCCGATCCAGGAGCCGAACGAAACTCCGGCGATCCAACAGGCGCGCGCCTCCGGGCTGATCGACTGCGCCCAATCGAGCGCCGAGGCCGCGTCCGACAATTCGCCCTGGCCGTGATCGAAGGCTCCCTGCGACCGTCCGACGCCGCGGAAATTAAAGCGCAGCACGGAAAATCCGCGCTCGGCGAAATTGTAGTAAGTATTGTAGACGATCTGGTTGTTCATCGTCCCGCCAAATTGGGGATGAGAATGCAAAACCACCGCAATCGGCGCGCCGCGCTGCTTGGCCGGATGAAAGCGACCTTCCAGCCGACCGGCGGGACCATTGAAGAAAACCTCGGGCATGAAAACTCCAAAGTGCCTTAAAGCGCGCCCGGCCGTGGGCGAAAAGCGCGCGACCGCGCCCAGCAGCGCGGAATCTGGCGCGCATATTTTTCGGTCAATCGGCGGGGGTTCGCATCGGAGGCCGCCTCATAGCACGCCAGGCGCCGGCAATTGCAAGGAAAAACCGCAAACACCACTGCGTTTCGCCGCCCGGTCGGCGGGAAGGGAGCCGCGATGGCCGCCGCCCGCGCCTTGAGCCGAACTTATCTTGACTACAATGCGACCGCGCCCTTGCGCCAGGAAGCGCGCACGGCCGCGCTCGAGGCGATGGCGACAACCGGCAATCCCTCTTCAGTCCACGCGGAGGGGCGTGCGACGCGCCGCATCGTCGAGGACGCGCGAAGCGACGTCGCGCGGCTCGTAGGCGCAGCCTCCCGGTGGGTCACGTTCACGTCCGGCGGGAGCGAGGCCGCGAATGCGGCGCTCAACCCGCTGTTCGGCGGCGGGCCGGAAGCCGCTCCGCTCGACCGGCTCATCGTTTCTGGCGGCGAGCACGTCTGCGTCCTCGCCGGGCATCGGTTTCCGGCCGCGGAAGTCGCGCCCCTGCGCCGCGATGGCAGGATCGACCTCGACTGGCTCGAGGCCGCCTGCCGCCGGCCAGGAAAAGCTTTGCTGGCGCTCCAAGGCGCCAACAACGAGACCGGCGTGATCCAGCCGGTCGCCGACGCGGCGGCTCTGATCCACGCGGCAGGCGGCTTCGTCTTCTGCGACGCGGTGCAGATGGCCGGGCGCGCGGATTTGAACCTCGCCGCGCTCGGCGCCGACGCGCTCATGCTCTCGGCCCACAAGATCGGGGGAATGAAGGGCGCGGGGGCCCTCGTGACGGCGCGCGCCGGCATCAGCCTGGGCGCGCCGCTGGTGCGGGGCGGCGGCCAGGAGCGCGGCCATCGCGCCGGCACGGAAGCCGTGGCGGCGATCGCGGCCTTTGGCGCCGCCGCGCGTGTGTGCTTCGACGAGGCGGAGAGCGAAGCGGCGCGGCTCGCCGGGTTGGCCGAGCGTCTCGTCGCTGCGGTCCACGCGGTCGCCTTCGACGCGGTCTTCTTCTCCGAATCCGCGCCGCGCCTACCAAACACGGTATCGTTTTCCGTCCCCGGCGTAGAAGCGGCGACGCTGGTGATCGCGCTCGATCTCGCTGGCGTCGCGGTCAGCTCGGGCTCGGCCTGCTCGTCGGGGAAGGTCGCGCCGTCGCATGTGTTGGCGGCGATGGGGGTCGAGCCAAATCTCGCGCGTGGCGCCATTCGGCTGAGCCTCGGCTGGGCTTCTCGGGCAGCTGACATCGACCGTTTCGCTGAGTCCTTCGCCGGCGTGATGGCGAGGGTGCGGGCGGCGCGGCAGGGCGCGGCGTAAGCGGGCGCCGGCGGCAAAAACTTGCGTTGCGCCGGCGCGCAGTGTAGGAGGCGCGCCTCCTCTCAGTCCCCTGCTTGCTAACGCCAAGGAGTCTCTATGGCTCGCGTCACCGTCGAAGATTGTATCGACAAGGTCGATAACCGGTTCGATCTGGTTCTAATGGCCAGCCACCGGGCGCGCGCGATTTCGTCCGGCGCGCCGATCTCGGTTCAGCGCGACAACGACAAGAATCCGGTCGTCGCGCTCCGCGAAATCGGCGACGGCAAGCTTTCGCCGGGCGATCTGCGCGAGGACGTCATCCACGCGTTGCAGAAGCACGTCGAGATCGACGAGCCGGAGGCCGAGGCGGCGCCGCCGATGGTCAATCCCGATTTGCAGACCCAGATCGAGCTTGGCGTGGACGTTCAGTTCGACCGGATGACGGAAGAGGATTTGCTGCGCGGGCTCGAAGGATTGACGCCCCCGCCTGAACCGGAGGACGATGGCGAGTAGCGCCGGCGTTAGCGGGTCGTTGCGGCGTCTCTGCGCCGCGCCGCTTGATCCCGCCGGCCCCGTTGGGCGCGGCGGGATTTTTTTGCTTCCTATCCACAGCCACGCTCAAGTTTCGCGTATTAGCTATATTCAGCGGCGGGCGATTTGCTATCTTGGCGACAGAATCACTTGCGATGCGGAACTCCGCCGGTCGGGCGGAGCCGAGCGGATGGTCCCAATCGCGACGCGCAAGCGGTTCGAAGCCGGCGAGGATGTATAAGCCGACGCGTTGAGTGGGGGCCGAATTGAGCGACGAATTCGTAAAGCCGTCGGACGGGACCGCGCGTAGCGAGCTACCTGATGATCGCCCTGTCGGCCTCGTTGAAGTGGCCGGGCGGGTCAAATGGTTCGACGCCGCCAAGGGCTATGGATTTATCGTCCCCGACAACGGCGAGGCCGACGTGCTCATCCACGTCACGGTCCTCAGGCGCGACGGGTTCACCGCCATTCGCGAGGGCGCGCGCGTCGTCGCCGAGGCGCAGCGGCGCGAGCGCGGGCTCCAGGTGTTCAGGGTGGTTTCGGTCGCCGAACCGGATGCGTCTCTCGCGGCGCCGCTCGCGCCGGCGCGCACTCGTGCGCAGGCAAGCTCGGTCGGCGCGTTCGAGATCGTGATCGTCAAGTGGTTCAACCGCGCCCGCGGCTTCGGCTTCCTTACTCGCGGCGAGGGCACGGAGGACATTTTCGTCCATATGGAGACGCTGCGCCGCTACGGTTTCGTCGATCCGAAGCCCGGCGACAGCATGCTGGCGCGTTTCGGCCCCGGGCCGAAGGGGCTCATGGCGGCCGAGGTCAGGCCGCTCGACGGCTCCAAGATTGTGGGACCCCACTGAGCGCGGGGTTGGCGCCAGCGCTTCAAACCAGCCCACAAAGGACGATCTCGCCCGACGCGCCTGGCTTGACGCGCCTATCACGTTGCTCTTGAAACCGGCGGCGTCGCCGGGGCGGCGCACGAGGAGCGAGGAGCGGCGGATGAGGGCGATCGGAATTCGGCTCGTGGCGGCGCTTGCGTTCGCCGTTATCGCCGCATTCGCCGCAGGCTTGCCGGCCCGCAGCGCCGGTCTCGAGGCGCTGCAGATCGTCACTGCGACCGGAGCCCACGATTTCCAGGTCGAAATCGCCAGGGACGACGCCAGCCGGGCGCGCGGGCTGATGGACCGGAGGTTCATGCCGGCCGACCTTGGCATGCTGTTCGAGTTCGACCGCGAAGCGCCGCAGGCCTTCTGGATGAAAGACACATATATCCCGCTCGACATGATCTTCATTTCCCGGAGCGGGATAGTCACCAACATCGTCGCCAACGCCGAACCCCTGTCCGAGCGCACCATTCCCTCCGGCCCGCCATGCATGGCGGTGCTCGAATTGAACGGCGGCGCGGCCGCCAGGATCGAGCTCAAAGTCGGCGACAGGGTCCGCCATCCATTCTTCAAGAGTTAAGCCGCTCTGGCCGCATTGCATCCCCCGCCAGTGTTGCTAGACTTGGCTGACAAATGTCGCCGCGGGCCGGTTCGTGGTCCTTGGCGTCGCGGGGGATTGGTTTGAGTCAAGTTTCGACGTGGAGTTCGGAGCCGGGGGTTGGCGCGCCGTTTTCGGGTTCCGTTAGCTCGCCCGCCGGGGCGCGCAATGACCGCGGGACTTATGCGGCGCTGGACCTCGGCACCAACAATTGCCGGCTCCTGGTCGCGCGACCGACCGCCGAGGGATTCCGGGTCATCGACGCGTTCTCACGCATCGTTCGCCTGGGCGAGGGCCTGTCGCTGACCGGCCGACTGAGCGAAGCCGCGATCACCCGCACGCTCGAGGCCTTGAAGGTCTGCCGCGACAAGATGGTCGCTCGCGGGGTGACCCGGGCCCGCACCATCGCCACCGAAGCCTGCCGCTCGGCCGCCAACGGGGCGGCCTTCGTCGCCACGGTTCGCGAGCAGCTCGGCATCGACCTAGAGATCGTCGACCGCGAGACCGAGGCGCATCTCGCCGCGGCCGGCGTCGGCGACCTTGCCGACAGGGAGGCCCGCTCGACGGTGATGTTCGACATCGGCGGCGGGTCGTCGGAGATCATCTGGCTCGCCTTCGATCCCCGGGCGCCGCGCGGCGCAAATAGGGTAAGGGCCTGGGAGTCGCTCCGGCTCGGGGTCGTGTCGCTGGCCGAGACTTTCGGCGGCGTCGACGTCAGCGACGATTCCTTCGCCGCCATGACCGCTTACGTATCGGACGCGCTCGCGCCTTTCGTCGCCAAAGTGGCGAACGAGGCCCGCTGCGCGCGCTTCCACCTGCTCGGCACGTCGGGGACAGTCACGACCATCGCAGGGGTGCATCTCAATCTACCGCGCTACGACCGGCGGGCGGTCGACGGCCTTTGGCTCGGCCGGGCCGAGGTCGACGAGGCGATCAAACGGCTGCGCGCGATGAGCTACGCCGAGCGCGCCGCCAACGCTTGCATCGGGCATGAGCGAGCCGACCTCGTGCTCGCCGGCTGCGCCATTCTCGAGGCGATCCGGGCGCATTTCCCCGCCGAGCGGCTGCGCATCGCCGACCGCGGCCTGCGGGAGGGCATCCTGAGCCACATGATGCGCGACGATGGGGTCGGCCCGCACCGGCGCAGCCGCTGGTGACGAAGAGCGGCGGCTCCGGTCGCGAAGGCGGCCGGGCGCTCAAGGTCCGGGTCAAGACCGCCCGCAAGCGCT